>Ga0160425_1002402_pt1 | contig 15207 bp, 8 predicted proteins | sample BioMet8_FD_108193 | JGI IMG/M metagenome (GOLD analysis project Ga0160425, IMG submission 108193) | Microbial communities from bioreactor (seeded with sewage sludge) at Lawrence Berkeley National Lab, California, USA - Biofuel... | ecosystem: Engineered > Bioreactor > Anaerobic > Unclassified ...
ACACCAGCCGTCCTTTCTACTGGTTCTGGATGCAGTCAAGCCAGCAAACGGAATAAGAGGGAACGCAGTGACCGGTTATGCCGGATTGCGACCTTGACTTCAGACGGGTTCTGTAGTCTTCCGAGCCTCTCCTTCTTTTTATGTGTCCTTACCTACTAATTCTGGTGAAGACCCTTAAATAAGTTCATGTTTGGGGGTTCGGGAAGAGGTTGTCCCTGGCGAACATCGCGATGTTCCGCGGGCCGGGTCCGCGGTGGGGGCGGAGCCGACGCGATGCGGAGGATGCCCCGGTAATCCGCCTTGGGGCGCCCCCGTCGCCGGGCGCACGAAGGGCGAAAGAAATGGAACCGATTGGTGAGACGCGACACTAGATGGCCCCAAGCAGGAGGCGCCGCAGGGTGAAGCTGCCGGATCACGGCTTCCCCTCAAAATGAATTTTGGAAAATAACCGCCATTCCGAGCATGTTTGCGGCGGGAACCGTCCCCAAATTTAAGTTAATGTTTTTACGGAATCGCGCTCAATGAGCTGATAAGGAATTTCCGTCAGAAAAGGAACGGTTTTTTTCTGTTTCAATTTTTCAAATACGATAACCGTGTGTTCCGCAATGGCGATAAAATCCTGCGATATGGCCGTCATGCGGGGATACCAATATTCGGAAATTTGTGGAGTATTCCAGCCGATAAGCGAAATGTCTTGCGGAATTTTATATTGAAAAAGCTGTAACGCATAAGCGACTTTCATGCCCACCTCTTCTCCCGGGATGACCAATGCCGATATTCCGGTGTTAATCAGTTTGCCCAACTGTTCGTAGAATTCCTGTTCCTCGGCAACAATTTCGCAATGGGAAATCAATTGAAATTTTTCTATGGCCGCGTCAAAAGCCTGGGCGCGTTTTTGTTCCATAATCCGATCGCCGACTCCCAACATTCCGATATGGGTATGATTTTTGTTTTTAAGATATGAAACCGCCAATTCCATGCCTTGTTTTTCGTCGGAACGAATGCAAAAAGAATCGTCGTGTGGTTCCGGAAAACGGTTGATAAAAACAATGGGGACTACGTTTTTCTGACTGCCATCAGGCAGTTTAGACCAATCGACCAGGGATATTACTCCAAAATAAAAATCATCATTCAGGCTGGGATAATCCTGACTGCCCAGAATATGGACGCGGTAGCCGGCGTGGTAGAGTGATGCGGTCAACGCATTGAGTATCATCAAGGAGTAAATATCCCGGACTACGCCGCCATCCGGAATCGAGTGCGGAATGATGATGGCAATCGTTTTTTTGCTGTATTCGCTATGCTGATATTTCAACCTTTCAATCGTTTCGCCAACCAGTTTGCGATTGGCTTCCGACACGTAAGGATTACGGTTCAGCACGCGTGAAACCGTGGCCGGAGAAACGCCGCACGATTGCGAAATGTCCGTAATCGTAATTTTATTTTTCATATATCTCCTTCGAAGCGGTAAAGCAATTAACTTGACCCTTGGCCGGAAAAATCGTGCTTTGATTTGGGGGCTGACGGCAAGGCGCATACCTTCCGGGATGGAACGCGCCGGCGGCACGAAAAGCATTCACGAGAACCGGGCCAAGGAAAAGGTTATTTCGGAACGGCTCCTTATTTATCTCATTAAAGAATAATTTAATTATTTCATTAAATCAATCACAATTTGTATTTTTTTCATATATTTTCATAATAATACAATTAGTTTTCACAAAAACATTCACAACCCTCTTGCAGATAACTCCGCGCGTTCATATAATTATTGTTGTGATGAGAAACAACGGGTTGAAAAAATTTTATCAACAACCAGCCCAGAGGAGGTTTTCGATGAAAAGAAATTTTACGCTCATAGAATTACTCGTGGTTATTGCCATCATCGCTATTTTGGCCGCCATGTTGCTGCCGGCATTAAGCGCGGCCAGGGATCGCGCCAAATCCATTCACTGCGTCAATAATCTCAAACAACTGGGTACTGCAACCATTCTTTACACCGACGATTACAAAGAATATTACGAACCGGTCGGCAACAGTAACGATATCCGGTGCTGGAAGTACTACATCAATGACCGGTTGGCCAATCAAACCAATGCGCCGTTGAATAAAATTTTTATTTGCCCGTCCAAAATGCCGGCGAACGAAGGCGAAAATTCTTATGGGATGAATGCCGATTTCGACGGGCTGAAAACGAACAGTAAAATCTGTACTTGGACTCCCGGCGTTGGCGTGAACCCTTCGGTGACCATGATGTATATGGACGCCCATTGGCCCAATCTGTATCCCTGGAACAATGTCGGCGATGCGAGCTGGTCGCTGTCACTGGCCATTGCACGGCATATGAACGGTAAATATACGAATATGGCTTATCGCGACTACCACGCCGACACGCGTAAAGTGATTATGGGGCAGAGCGGATATTATTTATTCTATTCCAATCCCGAAATGTAACCATTTTTTCCAAGGCTGGTGGGGTCCGCGCTTACACTGTTTTTCCCATGATCGGAACGATGCGGCACTCCGGCTCTGACCTTGACGGAGATGATCAAAATCAGGAGTATTCTATGTCACAACCGTTTTCTGCAACACGACAATTCAGCTCGTCCTGGTACAATCGGCTACGGCTTTTCATTCTGGGGGGAATGTTGGTAACGGCAGCACCCGTTGGGTGGGCGGGGGAACGCCATTTTACGTTCCGCGCCTCTGAGCCGGAATTGTCAGTGGACAGCAGCCAGAACATTCTGGCGATTAAGAATAAAGCCGCCGTTTATGACACCAGAAATGCCACCGCCAAACAATACCGTTGCGGCGCCTTATCTTCTCCGGTCGTAATGCGCGGAGATTTCACGGTCGAAACCGATTTCAAAATACAACAGCAAGACCACTGGAACAGCGTGGCGCTGACCGTCAAGTCACTGGACAACGGTAAATTCGGAGCGCGGGTGGCCAGGGTACAGGAAAGCGTCGGCCAACGCTTTCTCTTCAGCGAGATTGACGACGCCGGGAATAAGACGCCGCAGAAAGTTGCCGACGGCAGCATGGCCGGTACGTTTCGACTTCAGCGCACCGGCGACACGGTGACCTCGGCCTTTCGCCCGGTCGGCGGCAACTGGCGCGAACTGGCGAAAAATACGGTTCATTATACTGGTCCGGTGAAAGCCGCGGTAACTTTTGATACGCCTCCGGGCACCAACAGTGTGATTGCGATTACCGGGTTACGGCAACAGTGGACGCTTGACACGCCGCGCGATTTTGCCGCGGCGCCGGCACCGGCGGAAACCTATGCGCAACACCAGGAAATCAACTGGAATAACCCGGACGCCTTGACGATCAACGGAATCGCCGGTCTCCTGACCGTTGCCGACGGCATGTTGACGTACGGCACGGCGGCTTCCGACGGCAAGCAATACCGCTTCGCCGGCGCTTCCGCCGATCCCGTTCTGGGCGGCGATTTCTGCGTCGAAACGGAATTCAGCATTAACCGGATGGACTACTGGAACGGTATGCGCTTGAGCGTCAACTCCATCACGAACGACAAGTTTACCGCAAACTTCAGCCGGGCGCAGAAAGCCCAGGACCATCACGTATTTGTCATCACCACGACCGCCGGCGACAAGAAGGACGAAAAAGAAATGCTCACCGCCGAACGGCAGGGAACCATGCGAATCGAACGCCGGGGCAAAACCATTACTTACTCATTCTGTCCGGCGAACGGAGTCTGGAAAGAGTTGTACCGCACGACGGTCGATGCCGTTCCGCCGGTTCGGGCGGCGTTGGGTTTTGATACGCCGCCCTCCACCAACTGTCAGATCGGCATTACGGCATTGCGGCTGTTCTGGAGCGAGCGCGTATCGACGGCGTTTGCGCCGGTCTATCTGCCGTTCCGCAAAGTAGCGGATGCCATTCCGTTATACCACGACCAAACCACGGAAAACGCCGACGGCAGCTGGAATATCGCCCCCGGAGGGCGGATGATTTTTGCGGCGACGTGCCGGCCGACCAGCCGGGCGTGGACATTGCACTGGCAGTCGCAGGGTGAACTGAAGATTAAGTGTATCATGCCGGGCAGTGCGGAGACGTTGCAGTTGAGCGACACGGTCCAATGGGATGCCGTCATGCCGGAGACGAGAAAATATCAGGAACGGTCGGTCGGTCTGGAACCATATCTGCTCCGTTTCCCTAACGAACGCAACTGGCCGCTTTCACATGTGACGTCCCATGGCGTGTTCTATTTCGAAGTAAGCCCCGTCGGCAAGGCGGCAATCCGCTTCGGCTCGCCGGAATTGTGGGCACATGAATTGAAAAGGCCGGAACCGCCAGTTACGGCGTCGACGGTCACGGCGTCCGGTACGGTCAACGGTCCCTATACGCTGCTGTCCTGGGCGGTTCCCGATCATCTGACCGGAACGCTGTCCGGCATCCCGAAAATTACCTTAAGCAACTGTTGCGGCGTGCCGTACCGGACCGTGCCGACCGTGCTGTCACCGAAAAAGCCGGCGATTACGATTGAGATCAATCGTTACGCGGGGCAACTGCATATTTTGCACGTGGCCGGCAAACAGCCCGACGGCGCGGCTGAAATCGCGGCCGCGTATCTGATCGTCTATGAGGACGGCGCGACGGAACCGCTGTTCGCCACGTTGCGCTGGAATTGCGGAGTCTATGCCGACGGTTATCTGGCGGCGCGCGGCGCGGATACCACATGGTGGGGGCCACCGGGATTCGGTTGGGGACAGGCCGTGTACTTGCCGCAGGGAATTTATGGCACAACCTGGAACACGTTGTACTCCTTTTCGGTTCGCAATCCGTCGCCGGAGAAAAAAATCAAATCATTGATTGCTTATCAGATGCCAGGCGATCCCCGCGACTTTGCGCTCTGCGGCGTTACCTTGGAAGCGCCCGAACATACGGTGATCGGAGTGGTCGAACCGGATCGAGCGGCGTTTGCCGCCGGCGAGCCGCTCGGCCTGAACGTCTATGAATATCGGAGTGTGCCGACGCCCCACGCCGAGGCGGACATGGAAATGGTCAAAACGGCGCAACGGCGGAAGGTCGGCAGGGTGACGATCAATCGGTCCGGCCAGCTGGGCGCGGGACGACTTGAACTCACCCCGTCGGCGGGGCCGCTGGATGTGGGGCCGGTGCAATTTGTCGCTGGCGATGTCATCAGCAGCCGGGTGTCGCTGATGAGCAAACCGCAACCGGACGATAAGCCGTTTTATTACATGATGATCGCCGGCGGTCATGAAGGCGATACCGATTGGGACCGCATTGTCCGGATCGGTTTCGACGGCGTCAAAATCCACATCGGATGGCAACTGGACAACGACGGCAACCCGGACTTTTCCGCATGGCCGGATCGGTTTCAGCGCATCGAACGCCACGGCTTGAAAATATCGGTCCGCAATCTGTTTTCGGCGCCCAAAGAGTTCCGGGCTAAAATTCCGTTGCTGCAGTCGCTGACAACCGGCGGCCAGGTCGAAACAACCGAATATCCCAGCGATGCGACCAATCCGTATTATCGGGAAAAAGTGGTCGATTACTATCGCCGGGTTGGCCAGTTGGTGCTGAAATTCATACCGGACGCCATTACGATCAACGCCAACTACGGACAGCGGAGTTGGATTTGCAGCAGTCAAAAAATTGCTTATTCCGACAGTACGCTCAAAGTATATGCGCTCTATCTGGAAAAGCATTTTACCCTGGATGAACTTAACCGGCGTACCGGTCTGAACGTGAAATCCTTCCGCGAGCTCACGCCGCCGATGATCCTGAACGATAAAACCAATACGTTGCTGCCCGCCTATTCCCGCGCCAATACGGAAAATGGCGAACAACTGATCGCTGCCATTGCGGCGGCAGTCCGGGCGACCGGGTGCAAGACGAATTTTGCCTTCAACATCAGTTCCGTGTCCACCGAGGGCGCCGCCGGATGTGAAACCATCGGACAATATCTGCGGGCCGGCATGAAATACGGACCCGGCTCGCCGTTCCACGAAGCTTGCGAACGTTATGCCCTTTCCATGTACAAATGGCTGGCGGCCAAACGCACGTTCGGATTGCCTTATGGTGACGAAATCTGCCAAGCGCCGCCGACTTACGAAGCCGCCATGTTCGCCTACATGTGGATGGGCATGTTCCAAAGTTTCGAGTCGAATTACTGTCAGTGGTGGGGCGGCAAAACCACGACGCCGGATATTGCCCAGTTGAAAGCCTATCACCAACTGTTGTTCAACGCGGAATACCTGCCGAATCCGGTCGCGCTGGCCGTGTCCATTGACAGCGGCCACGAACGGATGCCGGAATATATTCACAGGCAAGCCCACGGCGACGAACGTTTTACGCACGTCGGCTTCGGCAATACCCTGCGCGAACTCAACATCAATCCCGACCGCTATATGATCGACGAGTTCCCTGAAGTCGATAAGAACATCAAGTCGAGATTGCTCGTCGATGACAACACCTGCGCGATGCCGACGGCGTTCGGCGACCGGATCGAAAAGTTTATCCGCAACGGCGGCGTTTTTCTCGCTACGCTGGAAACGGACCGGCTGAAAAACTATGCCTTTTTCCAGCGGTTCGGAATTGGCGTCCGTAACAACCAGCTGGAAGGCGTCAATCTTCAAAAAGGCGTCTTCGCCATGGCGGAAAAAACGGTTGGCCGCGGCAAATTGGTGATTCTGTGCTGCGATTGGGCCTACAGTTGGGACCCGGGCCGGTCGGAACCGGAACGCAAGTTTCTGCGGCAGTTGTTCAGTCGGCTGGGCGGGTTCAAACCGCTGGTGTCGAGTTCCTTCGCCGACGTGTTTGTGACGCCATATCGGGCGAAAAACGGCGACGGACTGATTTCGTGCATCAACATCACGGTCTTGCCGCGTAAAGTAACGGTCGGGTTTGCCAAGTCGCTGGTCAAGGGCGAATTCACCGTGCGCGATCTGGGGACGGGCGCCGTGTTGCCGGTTCGCGAAGCCAACGGCGAATATCAGGTGACGACGGACGTGCCGAACCTTAACACCACGGTTTTGCGGATTCGTTCCAAGTAACGTTGTTCACCGCGTTTTTACCCAAACATTTATCGATAGGGGAATAGAAAAGAATGGCTGACATTGCGTTGATTCCATTTCCTCGCCAAAAAACTTTGAGGACAGGAACGTTTCACCTGCTTCCTCAGGGGCGTTTGATCGCGAATTCATCCGATGCCGCGGAGGCCGCCGGCCTTCTCGCTGAATATCTCCGTCCGGCAACAGGCTTTTCGTTCCCGATGGCATCCGGAGTTCCCAGACCAGGGGACATCTTTCTGGAGGAAAGAGGGAACAATACGGTTGACGAGGACGGTTTCGGCGACGAATCGTATCGTGTTTCCGTGACGTCTGAAACCGTTGCGCTGAATGCGGAAAACCATGCCGGACTCTGTCGTGCGATTCAAACGCTACGCCAGCTTTTCCCGCCGGAAATTTACGGCGAAACCATCGTCGCCGGCGGGGCGTGGGAGATCCCCGCAGTCGAGATCGAAGACGGTCCTGAATATCGTTGGCGCGGACTGCATCTCGATGTGGGAAGACATTTTTTTACGGAAGCCGAAGTCTGCCGCTTTATCGAACTGGCAGCCCAGCATAAATTCAACCGGTTCCATTGGCATTTGACCGACGATCAGGGGTGGCGCATTGAGATCAAACGATACCCCAAACTTACCGAAATAGGCGCCCATCGCGCTGAAACCATGGTAGGACATGACGGGCACGACAACCACCGGCCTTGCCATTATGACGGTATTCCTTATGGCGGATTCTACACGCAGGAATCCATTCGCCGCGTCATCGCGTTTGCCGCTCGTCGCGGACTCGCGATCGTGCCTGAAATCGACATGCCTGGCCATGTTCAGGCCGCGGTGGCATCGTATCCCGAACTCGGAAACTTTCCGGACCGGCCGGTGAAAGTCTGGCCGCAATGGGGCGCAAGTACCTGCGTTCTGAATATGGAACCGGCCACGCTTGAATTCATGAAGAATGTGCTGTCGGAAGTAATGAACCTGTTTCCGTCAAAATATATTCATATCGGCGGAGATGAAGTTCAACATCAGGAGTGGACCGACAATCCTCGGATTAAACAATGCATGCACGACCTTGAATGCCCTTCGTTTGACGGACTGCAGGGAAATTTCATGGCCCAAATCGCGGATTTCCTACGCAGACACGGCCGCTTTCTGATCGGCTGGCATGATATCATCAAATGCGGCGTGCCGAAGGATGCCGCCGTCATGACGTACGGTTGCGCTTTTCAAGAAATGGGGGGATTTAAGATGATCAATGTCGATTGTTCGCGAACCTATCTCGACCATTATCAGGGAGATCCTCGCCTCGAACCGTTGGCGTTCGGCGACTGGTTGCCGCTGGATGCGGCGTACGATTTTCATCCCGCTCCGCATACGCTCAGACCGGAATTGCGGTCGCTTGTTCTGGGCGGGCAAGGCCAGGTCTGGACGGAATACATCCCGGATTTCCGGCATGTCGAGTACATGACGTGGCCTCGGGCGTGCGCTCTTGCGGAAAGACTCTGGTGCGAGGATGCGGAATGCTGTTACGGCGATTTCTTACATCGTTTGAGTTTCCATCTTCGGCGGCTGGATGCTTCTACTGTGAATTATCGCCCCTGGAACAAAGATAGAAATATACGACAAGGGAAAACATCATGTTGACCGGATGTAACTACTGGGCCAGTCACGCGGCCATCGACATGTGGCGGGACTGGCGGCCGGAAATCGTCGCGGCGGATCTCGACAAGCTGAGTACGCTGGGCTTTAAAATCGTACGGGTTTTTCCGGTCTGGCGCGATTTTCAGCCGTTGGAAATCGGTTATGAGGTGATGAACTGGCCCCGCGAACTGCGGCTGCACGGTCAGCCGTTGCCGCGTACCGGCGCCGGGCAATACGGCGTCGATGAAGTCATGCTCGACCGCCTGGAAGCATTTCTCAACCTGGCGCAACAGAAAGCGTTCAAAGTAGATATCGCGCTGATCACCGGCTGGATGAGCGGCCAGATGTTTACCCCGCCGGCGTTCGCCGGACGCGATCTGCTGACCGATCCGCTGGTACTGCGCTGGCAGACGGCGCTGGTCCGGACACTGGTCGGGCGGTTCAAAGACCATCCGGCGGTAGCGGCCTGGAGTCCGGGCAACGAAACCAACTGCATGCAGAAACTGGCCGACCGGCAACCGGCGGCGCTGTGGCTGCGGCTGATTGCCGACGCCATCCGCGCCATCGATCCCAATCACCCGATCTATTCGGGCATGCACTCGCTGGCATCGGCATCAATCGACCGGATCGATCAGGAAGGACCGGTCTGGACGATTCAGGACAATGCGGAGATCTTCGATGTGCTGACGGTCCATCCTTATCCGTTGTTTACGCCGCTCTGCGACATCAGCCGCCCCGATGAATTCCGGAACTGCTTTCATGCCGCGGCGGAAAGCGTTTACTACTCGACGATCGGCAATCGTCCCTGCGCGGTGGAAGAATTCGGCGCGTTTGCCCGGATGTTCATGGGGGACGACGTCAAACGCGATTATCTGCGGGCGGCGCTGTGGAACTGCTGGACTCACGGCTGTCCGGAATTTCTCTGGTGGTGCGCCTGTTCCCATACGTTCGCCCATGTTTCCCCCTATACGTGGAGCAGTTGCGAGCGCGAACTCGGCTTGCTGGACGAGGACGGAAAAATGTACGAATTTGCACAGGTATTCCGCGATTTCAATGCGGTTATGAAACGCTTGCCCCTGGCATTGCCGCCGGCCGAATTTGACGCTGTCTGCGTGCTGACGGAAGCGCAGAATTCCTGGGCCAATGCCTATGGCTGTTTCCTGCTGGCGGAACAGGCCGGGCTGCGGGTAAGGTTTGTCGGTTCCGGCGATCCGCTGCCGGAGGCGCCGCTCTATTTCGTACCGGGTTTATGTGGCGCCAATGGTTTGTCGCAACCGGGCTATGAAGCGTTACTGCAACGGGCCGAGTCCGGCGCCCGAGTCGTGTTCACTTGCAAAGATGCTATTCTGGCGCCAGCCGACCGCTACTGGCATTTCATCCCGCATTTTGTCGAAAAACGTGAAGATATTGTTACGGTCTCCGGCGATGGGTATGCGTTCAAGGTAAAGCGATTCCGACGTTACGGCATCGAGCCCGGCGAAGCTGAAATCGGAGCCCGGGTAGACGGCGAACCGGTACTTTTCGAGCAGAAACAGGGAAAAGGCTCCATCGTATTGCTGACCGTGCCGGTGGAAGAATATGCGGCGTCCGCTCCAGAGGCAATCAATCGTCCGGATGAATTCCCGGCCTATCGGCTATATCAAAAATGGGCGGCCGGTTTTGTCGCGGAGCGTCCGGTGGCATCGAACCATCCCAAGTGTTCGGTCTCCTGCCATTGGTTGAATGCCGACAGCGCCGTGGCGGTGGCGGTGAACAATGCGCTGGACGACTGCCGGAAACCGTTACGGCTGGCCGATGGCTGGAAAATTCAAGAAAGTTATCACGGAACCCCGGATTTGTTGCCGCATCACGACGCGCTGATCTGCCGGATGGTCAGGAGTAAATAACATGGAACGACGGTTTCCGGAAAATCTTTGGGGCGCCAATCCGGCGGAAAACTATTTTCGCCGTAAAGTGATATTGGCGATACGACCGGTTCAGGCTTTTCTGCGGATTTTCGTCGATACCGGCTACGAGTTGTTTGTGAACGGACGTCTGGTGGCGGCGGTCGACGAATGGGCCAACACCCGGGACTATGCGGTGGCGGTGTTCTTGCGAAAAGGCGACAATGGCATAGCCGTTCGTGCGATGAACCATTCCGGGCATCGCGGTTTTGCGCTGGAACTGGTGTGCGACGGCAATAGCGTATTACGGACCGACGATACTTGGAAAACATTCCCGGAGGAGCGCTGGGGCTGGATGTTGCCGGACTATGACGATGCCGCGTGGTCCCCGCCGCAAATGCTGGATTTGCGCTGTGCCGGGTTCCCGCAGTGGAGTACGCTGCCCGGAAGCGAACCCAACCGCATTATTCCAGTTCTCGAAGGTTCGCCGTTCTTCACCGGCAATATTCCCAAAGGCATTGATTCGCCGTTTTATGCCGCGACGGCCGCGACTTGGACGCCGGCTCCGGAAGTGGTGGCGGTGGCGGGCGAAGCCTATCACCAATTTACGGCCGCAACTCCGTCCGCCGTAGCTTATCCGGTTGAAGTCAAGTTGCATGCCGTGAATTCCGGGTGTTCTACGGAGCCCATTCCTCAGGGTTTTCGCGTAAAGGCGCCCACTCGTTACGAAGGCGCGGCGATCATGGTCGATTTCGGCGAGGAAGTCTGCGGCCATTGCCGCCTGCGGCTGCGGTCGGAACAACCGTTCAGCCTCCGGCTCCATTACGGCGAAACACTCGACGAAGCGGCCGCGGAACCGTCCCGCGATGCGCTGCTGCACCGGATGCTCACCGAAGAATTCAGAATTGCCGCCGGGACGCAGGAATTTGAAAGCCGGATGCGCGTGGGCCTGCGCTATGTCCGGGTCGAATGCTACGACGGCGCGGCCCCGGTCGAAATAAGCGGTTTTTCCTTGCGCAACATCTATTATCCGGTGGCCAACCGCGGCTATTTTCACAGTTCCGACGAGAAGTTAAATCGCTTATGGGCAGCCAGCCGGAAAACCGTCCATCTGTGCATGCAGGAATACTATGTCGACGCCATTAAGCGCGACCGGTTCTGCTGGGTCGGCGACACCCGGCTGGAAGCGCTGTTCAATTACGCTCTGTTTGCCGATACCGCGCTGTTTGAATACTGCTGGGACCGCATCGGCGCGATGCAGTATCCCGACGGGGCGATTCCGTCGGCTTACGGCGAAGGCCTCTCGCAGTTGTGGGATTATACCGCCGACTATCTGATCGCCTTTGCCGAATATTACCGGCATACCGGCAAAGCGGAATTTCTGATCAAACACCGCGAACCGATTTTCCGGGCGATGGATTATCTGTTGACCTATGGCCATGCCGACGGCCTGCCGGTGCTGCCGCCCAATCCGTTGGGCAAGCGCTGGATGGTGACGCTGAACAACAACAGCGGGACTGATGCTTATGTGGGGCTGTTGTTTGAACAGAGTTTGTCCAGCGCCGCGCTAACCGCTCGTTTGACCGGCGATGCCGAACGCGAAACCCGCTATCGCGATCGGCTGACGCAAGTTGCGCCGCTGCTTCAAAAACTGGTCGCCGACCAGCCGCTGGAAACTACGGCAGCCAACCAGCCGCACGTGATCATTCAATACGAAATCGCCCGCCGCTATTTTGCTGACGGCCAGGCGCAGGCCGGACTGGATTTCCTGCGGCGACGTTACGGCGCGCTGCTGGACAACCGGTCGGATACCCTGGCCGAAGGATTTTATGACGGGATGCCGACGCCGATCGACGAAACTCATCCCCAAACGCCGCCGACATTCATCAGTTATTGCCACGGGTGGACGGCTGCCGCCGCGGCGTTATTGCCGTTCGGCGTGGCCGGAATTCAGCCGACGGCGCCGGGGTTTTCGCGGGTTCTGATTGCGCCGTCGCCATGCGGACTGTCCGAGTTTACCGCCGTCGTGCCGACGCCTTACGGTGAAATCGCGTTGCATTATACGGACGAAGAAATCACTTGCTTCATCCCGGTTGGAATCCACGCGGAATTGCGTTCGCCATATCCGGTGGACGACCATGCGTTACCGCAGTCAGCCGATGGGGAGAACGATATCCTGCCGGGGTGTCAGATCGTCAAACGATCACGAAAATCACGGAGAAATAATCATGAAACGACTGTTACTGTTGGGCGATTCCATTCGGCTGGGCTATCAAGACGAAGTGGGGCGGCAATTGGCGAACGAGTATGAGGTCTGGGGCCCGACCGACAATGGCAGATTTGCCAAATATACGCTCAATGAATTGGACCGGATCTTTGCCGGCTATGGCCGAACTCCTGACCTTATTCACTGGAATAACGGCTTGTGGGATTCCGCGCTGGTCTGTCCGGAAGACGGCGCGTTTACCCCGCTCGACGAATACGAACGCTACATGCGTCTGATCCTCCGGGAATTGCGCAAGCGCTGCGGCAAAATCATTTTTGCCGCCACTACTCCGGTGCGTCCGGTTGCCGCCAACCAGCGGCTGGAATTGATTCAGGCGCTGAACGCCCGGATTCTGCCGGTCATGAACCAGGAACGGGTTCCGGTCAACGATCTGTATTCGTTGATCCATAATCATGAGGATGAATACATCTGTGACGATGGTATTCACCTGACGGATGCCGGCAAACAGAGGTGTGCTCAAGCCGTGGCGAGCGCGGTCCGGAATAACGCCGTTTTTTAAGGTTCAAGTTGGAGAAATATTCTAGCGGGATTATTGTATGGCGGATAAAAGCGAAAATCATTCATCATTCAGGAATTTTTGTAAATATGGCAAGTTTTCCTGCTCTCCCTGACTTGGTCGAATTATATTGTGCTTCCGGACGGAAAAAATTTGCTCGTCCGACGCTCAAGCAGAATTATAACGACGTACAATTGGTCTTCCGGCCCGGCGAGGAATTGACGATAAAAATTACCGCGCTGTCCACCGGAATAAGTTTTCTGAAATTACGCTGGAATATTGATTTGCCGGAATCCGCGCTGGTATGCGGTGACGCCTGGGAGCGAACCTATGGCGATGTCAGGTGGCAGCATCCGGATCCGGCCAAAATCATGCCATGGTATTTTTCCGCCTTCGATGGCGAAAAACTCCACTGCTTCGGGGTTAAAGTACGGCCTGCCGCGTTTGCCTTATGGACCTGCGATCCCTGCGGCATTACCCTCTGGCTGGACGTCCGTTGCGGCACGGAACCCGTAATGCTGAAGCAACGTGAACTGGAAGTCGCCACGGTGGTCGGAATGTCTCGTGCTACAACCCGTCCTCGAGTTGCGGAGCTTCACGATTTCTGTCGGCAGATGTGCACGGATGCGCTATTGCCGTCGCATCCGGTTTACGGAACCAATAACTGGTATTATGCTTACGGACAATCATCTGCCGCGCAATTGTTGCAGGATGCGGAATATCTGGCCAAACTCACGGTTGGACTGGGCAATCGTCCCTATTTGGTCATCGATGACGGCTGGGAGTTCAAATATGGCAATGGTTATAACGGCGGCCCGTGGAACCAGGCGAAACCAGAATATGGCGACATGCGGGAACTGGCGGACCGAATCCGGCAACGGGATTTACATCCCGGCATCTGGATGAGACCCTTATGGAACCGGGACGCGCCGGAACAACTGCGCAATCTTCGCAATCCGGAATATCTGGACCCGTCGTTGCCGGAAGTTTTGAAACTGGTGGAAAACGATGTCAGAATGATTGTCGGCCAAGGCTACGAACTGATCAAACACGATTTTTCCACTTTCGACATATTCGGGAAATGGGGGTTTGAGATGTCGGGATTTCCGGCCGGCGGCAACTGGACCTTCCGTTGCTCCGGTAAGACTTCCGCGGAAATCGTAACCGAACTCTATCGGACCATCTTGGCCGGCGCCGGCCAGGCACTGATTCTCGGCTGTAACACGATTGGACATCTTGGCGCCGGTTTGATGCATCTTGCCCGATCGGGCGACGACACCAGCGGCATGGTGTGGGAACGCTCCCGGAAAATGGGGATCAATACGCTGGCGTTCCGCTTGCCGCAGCATCGCGCCTTTTTTGACGTTGACCCGGACTGCGTCGGGGTTACGAAGGCAATCGACTGGAAGTTCAACCGACAATGGGGACGGCTGGCCGCCGCCAGCGGAACTTCTTTTTTTACTTCGATCACGCCGGACATCCTAACCGCCGGAGAATTCGTTGAAGCCCGGGAGTTTTTCCGGATCGCGGCGGCAGGCGGATGGATGGTTGAACCGCTGGATTGGCTGAATACGCCTTGTCCGCAACGTTGGAATATCGCCGGACAGGAAGTAACCTTTGACTGGTATGGGCAAGAAGGAACGGTACCGGAATTTATCTGCTGATTTTTTACGGCGCGCATACGAACGCCCCCGATCGGCCGTCACCCGTTTTTTTGCAGTTTCAGTGTGCTAAGCGTTGAAAATCTGAGAGTAGTTTGAAGTAAAAAAGGGTTACACTTTTCCCAACAGAAAGGTGTGACATGAAAAAATCACCCAACTCACCGTCGGGACGCCGCTGCTTTAAGTTG
>Ga0160425_1002415_pt1 | contig 15124 bp, 11 predicted proteins | sample BioMet8_FD_108193 | JGI IMG/M metagenome (GOLD analysis project Ga0160425, IMG submission 108193) | Microbial communities from bioreactor (seeded with sewage sludge) at Lawrence Berkeley National Lab, California, USA - Biofuel... | ecosystem: Engineered > Bioreactor > Anaerobic > Unclassified ...
GCCGGCGGCACGAAAAGCATTCACGAGAACCAGGCCAATGGTCAAGGTTATTTCTGAACGGCTCCTTAGTGCCGACCGCAACCGATTTACTCCAATATATTTCTCTGCCGCTTAAAATTCCAGTGAGTTTTCTTGAAGTAAGTTTTTGCCATTAAAAAAAACGATTTAAAATTATATATTATCACTAGTTCATACAATTTTAAGCATAAAAAGTTATTCGTTAGGTGGTCTGCCCCCAGCGTTAAACACTCCAGCCGCAGCAATCGCGTTCTATTGACGATGTTGTTTCATTATTATTTCCAGCCAAGCATGAGCATGGTCGTCAATCTCTGCGGCGGTCGCAGAGGTCATGTTGATTTCAACTGTTAATATAACCCGATACCGCGGCACAGATCGATCGTTCGCATTGGTATTGTATATTCCAACGGCACATTGGCGAAATTGATCGGGTTCAGGTAATTTATGCTCTCGCAATTTTTTATTTAATTGATCGATTTTTTGTTCAAACTCCTTCGTGTAAGAGTTGGTCAGCAAAAAATTCAGATTGGGAAGATAGCGCTTTTTTTTGATCTCATCGTATTGACCATAAAGCCACAACCGTTCATATTCATAGCTTCTGATTCTGACAACTTGACACCGGCCTTTGATTGGAATATCTCGCTCTACCATTTTCAGTTCTGGAATTTCAGTAGGAGAAGAATAAACTTGTGATTCAATCTGCTGCGGCCGAGTAACCATAAATACATAGTATAAAACATCCAGACTAATTCCTACTCCGGATATTACGATGATCCAGATGATGATTTTCTTGATTTTTCTTGATTTTCTTCTATCGCCAATGCTAATCGAATTGTTCATTGCTTTAAACTCCAATATACCATAATCGGAATTTTCAGATTAAACCACCATTCAATCGGGATCCATGCATACTCTATGGATGCTTTTCTCCAATCATCGGTTTTAAAACTCGGATTGGCATCAAGTTCATCTCTCCAAATGGCGCGTAATTCTGCTGCCTTTATAAAATATATTTCCTCGGAGATCTTTTTAACTTCGAAATTCCCAGATAAATATACTTCATGGGCGCCATTTAGCCACCAGCATGTTGATGTTGTCAGCCCACGACCATCATCGGGGAAAATGATCTCATGATCCTCAGCGTACTTTTTTATCCCGAGATGTGTAACCGAACAGTAGCCTGTCAAATGATTTTTTTGTGCGTATTGTCGCAATGCAGATAAAACCGAAATTTTAACTGCTTCCATTTCATGTTTTTCATCATAAATTTCCACCGTTGTTCCGGGCGGAAAAAATTCCGTCTGGCAAAAAATGATCTTGGCCAGGAATAAGCAAAAACATTTTTCTCCGATCGTTGCTTTCGGACAATTTTCAATTTCACATATAACTTGCAATAAGCGTTTGCCAACTGTAACTTGCTCGCTCGGCGACGGATTGGCGATCCCCTTGCGTTTAAAATAACTCTCTAATGCCACCGTAAATTTCTGATAAATATCAAGGTTATATTTTACCTGATGAAATTCCGGGTCACGAGTTATGGTTAACCAGACCGAACTGAACTGTTTCATATTACCTTGTGAATTTCCGACTGGCGCAAATCGTGAAACTTTTGATATATTATTAGGGGATGACATTGCTTGCCTCATAAATCATTCGGGACGATTCTATTGGTTTGAATCGTTCTGAATGAACTAGGATTAAATTGCGATATGTAAAGAAACTTTACCCTGCTGCTTGATTCTGCCGTTATCCGCTACCGGTTGCATATAGGTCTGGCTCTGCTTCAAGATCGCAGCCAATGTAATGTTTTGACCTTTAACATCATCGATTGTCACGCCATATACTGGCAAGATGGCTGCCAACTCCGTCATTGCTTTCATTACTACGTCCCGGTCTTCATGCCGAAAAGATACTTCTGCCCTGAAATGTCGCAAACCCATTACCGCAGTAAGATCTTCTCCCAGCAAATACACTCCACAGCCATCTTTCCCAGGCATAATCCCGCCACGGAAGATATCTTTATCTACCGTCAAAGCGAGCTGCTCGGCGATATATTTGGTCAACGCGCGTTCGATTTGGGCCGGATCGATGGTCGCATTGCTCATCGTAATCCTTTGGTCGGCGGTGACGGTGAATTTTTCCAGCATCACGCCGTTCCCGTCCATAAAACCTTCGAATTCCAGTTCCAGGGAATGTTCCCGATTTTCGGTAAACGAATATTGCGTTTTTTTGCTGAGTACGGCATTCGGCAACCGATAGCCGGTCGTGTCATTTTGATTGAACGGAATCAACAACAGTTCGCCGCCGGTTGGCGTTTGCTCCTTGCCCAACGACAGAATGGTAATTTTGCCGTTACCGTCCAGCAGCATACCCATGCCGGTATCGATTTCCCGAACGTCGGCAGTCAGGGTGACCGTGGTACTCAGCAGCGTTTTGCGAATCGGTTGGTCGTACGCCTGGTCGCAAGTGGTGTTTTGGTAGGTCGATTCCAGCTTGAGCGTTGGTCCGTTGATTACCGCTCCGAGTACCGTTCCTTTGTACACCAGGGCGCAGGCTCCGATTTTGAAATTTTCCGAATCCATCTTCATTTTCTCCAATTTTAAGTTATCTGGCATCTATCACTTGCGGAATGCTTGTTCCAGCGGGAAAACTTGTCAACATGATGATCGCAACACAATGTTAATCAATAGGTTTTCCATATTTTCCATCCATGTTTTTCTCCGGCGGAGATGCCATCTGCGCCTCCCGCCCCGGCGACTACCATTTCCACCGGAGCGCGACCGGATGAATCACGCCGCGTCAGTCCCCGGACGGCAACTGATCCGGCGCTTCGGCATCGGCTCGTTCTAGTCGGAGGCACAATTCCTGCCGCCGCTGTAAATACTCAGTCTTGATAAGTCTAAATTCCGCATCAAGGACGTCAAGGTCCCGGAGCATTTCGAGCCGCTTTTCCGTTCTTTTGATCTCCTCTCTGACATCTGCCGTCTGATCTGCCATACTGCCTCCATGAAGCTGTTGGTTCCGCCTTGGCGGAGTTTGTTTTGACGTATATGAAGCGCCGAAGCCAATTCCGGCACCTCTTCACACTTTCTGCGAATGTATTGCTGCACCGCCTGCCGGGACACTTTCCGCTGTCCGGCCAGCTCGGCAAACGAGATGGTGGGATCGGCCAGCGTGGCATCCAGCATTTTCAACGTTTCCCGATCCATGCAGACCATGAACGAAATCACTTCAAGCAGATCGTCGCGGGTAAAACGGCGTTCCGCGTCCGGCATTTTGCGAACCGGCGCCGCTGCTTCGACCACCGCTTCGGAAAATTCGACCACCGCAAAATCCACCGTCCGGCTGGGCCATCCGCCCTGCTGTTCCGCCGCCATTGCACCTCGACAATAGGCGGCATAGCTGCAGTTCCGACACTTTTCCTGTTCCGCGCTGAAATTGCCGTAGCACGGAATTACGCCGCTCCGGGCGGGTTCGGGCGGATTCGATAAGGGATTATGGGACATTTCTGCTTCCCGATTGCTACGCGGCATTTTCACAACCTCCCAAAACTCTGGTGGTTCGACAATATTCGCACGTCTCGCAGCGGACCGGAACCGCACGCCCGGCCCGGATCGCCTCAATCCGGGCGACCAGTTCCGCCACGGCGGACAGTTCCCGGGCAATTCGCGCCGTCGCCGCCGGATTGTTGAATTCCAACACTTTGAGGTCCGGCGGCGTTTGACGTGTCACCGTCGCCAGATAAAGTTCGGGACGGCGTCCGGTCGCCTGTTCCACCAGGAGTTGCCGCAACCCCAGACTCAAATAGGCGTCGCGGGCGGCATAGAAGCTCACCCGACTGCCGGTTGCCGGCTGCCACACCGGATCGAAATCACGGCACAACATCAAATCGGTCATGAAATTGCGTTCCGGATTATACACTTCAATCCGCGCCTTCCACGGCACGCCAAACAAGACGCCGGTAAAAATTGCCCAATGCTCTCCGGTCATGTAGCCGGCGAACAATGGATCGGACGCCGTCCGGCGGTAGAGTTCTTCGCACTGGACGAATTCGGCACGCAACGTGCCATCGCGGCGGAAAAGTTCCGGCGAAGTCGCCGTCAATTCCTGGAGACAGGCATCTCCCGCCCAGCGCGCCGACAAATATTTTCCCGCCAGCATGGCTGCCGTTGCCGCCGGCCACTCGTTTTTTCCCTGCAAAAATCGCGCTGCCGCCAACGCCTCGCACCGACGCCAGACCAATAACTGACTGGCACTCAACCAATACCGTTCACTCTCCGGCGCATGATAGTTGGCCGGATTCAACAGAGCTTCCATCATTTGATCTCCTTACCATTTACCGCCTGAAAAAGACCTCTTCCGCAATCAGAAAATTTGTCAACATTCATCTTTTTTACCTTGCGCGAATAGTCGATTGCCTAATTTAAAAGAAACGAGCTACGCCCGACAATAACGACTCCTGTTTTTTTGTTGGTTACAACTTGAAAGCGAACTGCTTGTCGACATCGGTCCGGGCGCAATTCCAGCTCTCGGTGCACCGAAAAGAAGACGGCGATACAGTTATTGCTTTGTTAATTACCTAATTAATGTGACGGGATTCGCTTAAAAATCAAGCAAATTCAAAAAGAAAATATTGGCAAAAATCAATCCATGCGACTTGCATGTTAGGCAATTACCTTATATATAAAGGAAAGACGGAATCAACGCAACCAGCCGACAGGAATAAATTATGGAGCAGGATCATCGCATCGGCGTCATCATCCGCCGCTGGATTGAGATGCGCCAGCTGCAACAGAAACGTCTGGCCGAACAACTGGGTATCAAGCCGCCGTCGCTATCCCAGATGCTGTCCGGCCGCATTGCTTTCCCGAAAGACAAGCTGATGAAAATTGTCGCGTTGCTGTCTCCCCCGCCGGAAGAAGCGGAACTGGTGAAAAAGCTGTTTCTCGGAGACCCCGGTCGGCTGACGTTTTCGGCGGAACCGACTGGCACGTCGCCCGCTCTCCAACCGGCCGGCCCCCTGGTCACGGTTCCAGTCATCTCTTTTGCCCAGGCCGCCGGATATGAACCGGCGCTCGAGCCGATCGACGATTATGCCAAAGGTTGTTCCGACGAAACCGCCCTCTTTTCCCGCGAAGTCAAACCGGGCTATTTTGCCCTGAACGTGGAAGGCGATTCCATGTCGCCGGAATTTCCCCACGGCACGGTTATTCTGGTGGCCGGCGGCGAATTTCCGGAACGCGGCGATATTGTAGTTGCCAAGTTGCGCGACGGGCAGGTGGTCGTCAAACGCTATTTTCGCCACAATAATATGATCACCTTGGAATCCATCAATCCCGACGGACGCAATTTTCAGTGGCACTGTAAGGCAGATCCCGGCTTTATCCAATGGATGTATCCGGTACTCGAAGCTACCATTAATTTGCGTCGGCGCCGGTGGGAACAGCTGACTCACGCATCCCAATACGATTATCCGCCGGTTGCCAATTACGCGGTTGCGGAAGACGGCAAAGAGTATCCGCAACCCGGCAAATGACTCTGGTCAGCGTAATGCTGCCACCTGACGGCCGGAGAGCGCTGATTCGGCGCCCGGCCACGAAATCACTTTTCCCGTAACCGCTGCTTGGGCTACCGTCCCGAAATCGCGGCTGTCACGGGAAAGCATTCCGCCATCGCCCAGCAGGTAAAGACGGCCGGCCGGAACCTTCACTCGAAGCAACGCGGCGCCCGGTTGCCGCCGGATCACGGAATGTTCCACCCGGGCAACCTGATCCGGCAAGACAATGGTGTCGGGGGCGCCCGGCGTATGCAGTTGAATAATTTCATCGCCCGGCAAGCCGTAAACCCGTTTCAGATAAATTTCTCTGCCATAGTGAAACGTCACGATATCGCCGCGCTGAATGGGGCGGTGCGAATAATAACTACGGTCAACCAGCAACAGGGTGCCATCGGCAATGGTCGGCGTCATGGAGGGACCGCTGACCAACGCCAGCCGATAAGGGAGAAGATAGACCGCAATCATCAGCAGGAATGCCGCCGCCAATCCGAATTTTTTCATGACTCCGCCTCAAGAAAAAGTTCCGCTCACGATGTTCTAACCATAGTTTAACCGATTCTTAACCTTGCCGCAATGAGGAATCGGTTAGCTTATGGTTAGAATTGTGTTAGGCGTCAGGAGAAAGGCAGGATTGTAGATTTCAACATGGGGGGTGCGTGACAACGACCCCTTTTGCGTCTGAGAAAATGGTTGTTTTATGGGGTCGGCGGCGGAACCGAGGAGTCAACCATATGATGAATCATTTGTCGCAGTTCATTGAGTCGGATCGGTTTTGCCAGATAGGCATCCATTCCGGACTCCAGACATTTTTCCCGGCTGCCAAACATGGCGTCGGCAGTCATGGCCACGATTTTGATTCGGGCGTAAGATTTTTCCGAGGCGCGAATGGCGGCAGTAGCCGAGTACCCGTCCATCACTGGCATCTGGCAGTCCATTAGAATCAAATCATAATGCTCGCCCTGATCCAGCAGTTCGAGGACCTGCTGGCCATTCTCGGCAATCGTCACCCGACACCCGAAATGTTTGACCAGAAAATCTTTAATGACCAGCTGATTGACCTGACTGTCCTCGGCAACCAGAACCGAAAGCCGGGAGAGATCCGGCATTTCCGCCGGCGCGGCGACCGGAACGGACTCCGGCGGCAACTGGCCGGAAAGCAGCAGCGGAATCGTAAAAAAGAAATCGGAACCCTCTCCGGTTACGCTTTCCGCTTGTAAGGCCCCGCCCATCAACTTCACTAACTGATTGCTGATCGTCAGGCCAAGGCCGGCGCCGCAGTTGCGGTGTCGAGCCGGAGAAGAAAGCGTGGAGTATTTTTCGAATGCGGCAACTAATTGTTCCTGATTCATCCCCATCCCGGTGTCCGTCACATGAAAAGTGAACTGGCAAGCGCCCAGCAAATGATGTTCGGAAGCAACCTTCACGGTAATCCGACCGCGCTCCGTATATTTGATTGCGTTGGACAGCAGATTGGTTAAAACCTCCCGGAGCCGGGAAACATCGCCGCTGACCATGGCCGGAGTAGGCGGTGCCAATTCCAGCATGATCGGAAGCTGTTTTTCTCCGGCCAGCGGCGTCAAGAGTTTGATCACTTCGTCAAGCAATTCATGGAGGTTGAACGGGTTGTTCTCCAGAACCAGTTTGCCTGCTTCGATTCGAGACAAGTCGAGCAGATCGTTGAGCAATTTCAGCATGGCATTGCCGGTTGAGCCGATGGTGGCGACATAGTTATGCTGTTCCGAATTCAACGGCGTGGACAGCAACAACTCGACCATGCCCAGAATCCCGTTCAACGGAGTTCGGACATCATGGCTGATGCTGGCCAGAAAATCGCTTTTGGCCTGATTGGCCAGTTCCGCCCGTCCCCGCGCCGCTTCCGCTTCATCCCGGGCGGCGATCAGATTCTTTTCTCCCTGACGCTGTTCGGTGACATCATGGATCGTCAACACGCACCCGCTCAACACGCCACCGAATCCGATGGTCGGCATACTTTTGATGATTTTGACCTTGCCGTTCGGAAACCGCCGCTCCATGGTCTGCAGTTGAGCGGAAGTAAGCGATCGGTTAATCGGACAGGCTTCGCAATCATGCCCACAGAATATTTCATCGCAAATAAGTTTGCCCAGCAGCCCGGCTTCCTCCCTCCCCGCCGCTTCGGTGAAGACCCGGTTGGCCCAGCGGATTTTCCGGTCCGGCGTGATGAAAACCAGTTCTTCGCTGACATTATCCAGAATCAGTTTCTTCTCCTGCTCCGAATTATGCAGCTCCTTTTCCATGTTTTTACGATAAGAAATATTGCGGCCGATTCCCATAATCCGGATCGGCCGGTCCTGGTCGTTGCGGGCGGTGACATACCCGTGCATGACAATCCACGAATAATCTTCATGCCCGGCAATCCGGAATTCCAAATCCAGCAGCTCTCCGCCGTCTCCGGCAAAAAAATGTTCCAATGCCGCCTGAATTCGTGGCTGATCCTCCGGATGAATCAGTTGGATAAACTCGCGCAAGCCGGAAGGTTCCGGCACGCCGAGCGCCTCGGAAAAATTTTCTCCCGCCATAAACCGATCTCGATCCAGATCGAACTCCCAGACGGCAATCCGGACCCCTTTCAGAATCATCGCCAGCCGTTCTTTTTGTTCCCGGCGAGCCTGTTCGGCTTGAACTCGGCGTAAAATATTCCGGATCAGCAGGACAATCACCATGGCCTGAATGATCAGCAGCACGGCCAGAGTCAACAAGAACAGGCGATGCTGCTGCCACAGTGATTCCGGCCGGCCTAAAAACAAACTATTTTCCGGCGCCCGGTCTACGACATTCCAGCGGACCAGTTCATTATAGTTTAAAACCGTTTCCTGATGCGAAAAAAAATTGATCGGAAACGCCGACGCCGGTTCTCCGCTCAAAATTCTGACCGCAATGTCGGCGGCGGCGGCGGCCTGCTCGCTGCCGGAAACCACATAGCCGCCCAGCAATCCTTCGCCCACCGCTTCGCGAAGCGTGGCAAACACCGGCGCGGTGGAACACTTCGCAAGTTCTTGGTAATTCGTGATGGATGGCAGGTAAACGTGATCTTTATCGGACTGCCAGACGGTCAAAATCACCGCGCTGTCTGCCGGCAGCGAAGAGAGCCGTTGCCGGAATTCTTCGTGTGACAGATTCCGTCCGTCCAGAAATTCATAATTGAACTGCAATTCGTCGTTATTCAGCGCTTTTACCGTTTCTCTGGCCAACTGTAATTGAGCCTGACCGGATAACCCGGTATCTCCGGCAATCCATACGGTTCGGGTGGACGGAAACAACCGCCGGATCAGCGCAAAGTCCTGCTTGAAGTCGTTGCGGACTATACAGCCGGTGACATTTTTATGGCCGTCCAGCATTTCCGGCGTCAAATCATTGACGCCGCAGAAGACAATCGGTACATCCTGAAACAATTCATGATGGAGTTGGAGCGCCAAATGCAATGCCAGATTATCGATGGCAATGACCAGTTGGAAAAATCCCGGACGATAGTGTGTCGTCAACCAGCGCCGGGCGTTCTTTTGTGCGGCCTCCGGGCCAAAACGCTTTACATCCATATGTTCCACAAACAACTCGGCATCGGGATACTGTCGGGAAAAAGTTTTGAAAACACTGTTCAGCTGGTTGTCCGACCAGGAATAATTCTGATGGTAAGAGTTCAGTAGCAGCACGTTTTTGTGTGCGCTTCCGACCGTTCCGGCGGCTGGGGTTGCCTGAATCGTCGGGACGATCATCATCTCGACGAACAGGAAACTCCAGAAAATATATTTTCTCAGCGAATTCATTTTCATGCTTTTAAGATAGTCAAAAAATCCTTGATGACAATATGGTTGGACCTTTTTTAATATTTTTTGTTTATGTCCCGGTAAGATCGACGGAAATCTCTCATCTTGGGAAGCGGGGAAGACTCGTTTTAAGACTTCCGTCGATTACGTGTCCCTTTCTGAATTTGATAATTGCAGAGAACAACCCGGCAAATCCAGAATGAAAAAATCTGTAGAGATGGTATAATTGTCGTGAAGGCAAAAAATGTTCTGCTCCCAGCGGATCAGATTCGCCGTCAGGATCGTGACGGCAATCACGGTTTCCGATGAAGTTTGCAGTCTGGCCATGGCGCGCCCCATGCTTAAACGGCGTTGGTAGACGAAAGTCTCAACTCCTACAGAAGCCTATAGTCAAAAAGGAAGCGGTTTTTATTTTATTCTTTTCCCGTACGGAAATCGGTCGGTTGAGAATTAGGAACCGAAAAATATCGATACCGCAAAACTTCAATCGTACTGTTATAGTTTTTGCATCGTACCGGGTGGAGAGACTGTTGAACGGAGAATCCGGGTACCGGTTTGCAACTCCGTCAGACGCCGACTCACATAAGGCGACAGTTTTTTCTGCGCGACATTGATTTGTTTTCCACTCAGCCCCGGCAGCGACCAGAACTTCGATTTCAGCATTGCCGCCGCCCCAGAAAGCCAATAAGTCGCAAAGATGCTCTCCTTCCCGATGATATTTCAGATTCGGATCGGCACCATAACGCAACAACAATTTCACCAATGCGCTATTCCGCATCCGGACGGCATCGCAATGCGGCGGATCATACCAGCCGAACCCGGCACGGTTATGGTACTGCAACTGACTTGCAACCCGAAATTTTCCACATTATAAAAACGTCCGAGCGCGATGCCGGTTTGCATGGCGCGTTCGGAAAACTTCCCTGCGTTCATGACGGTATTGGGATTAGCGCCAGCGACAAGCAAAGCCTTGCCGTCCGAAGATCACGGGTACAGGACGCGGCATAAAGAATAGCGTTACGACCATGGTTATCATGCGCTTGCAGTGCTTTTTTGTCACCGTCCCGCAACAGTGCCTTAACGGTTGCGGCATTAGCCTAGTGTCCAGTCAACACTGTTTTTGTAACAAATTTTATACTTAAAACTGCTTGAGTAACAGCCTTGACGCGACACGTAATTGCCATGCAATAAACATGTTCGAATTACATTGACTAATTATAGCCGAAAAATGGGCAAAATCAATGAATAAACGTATACAAACATGTATACAAGCGGGTTTTATGACAGTTTTTATAAAGGTGAAAAATCGCCAAGTGCTTGACATTGAAGGGGAAATAAATGGTGTACCCGGTGAGATTCGAACTCGCGACCTTCTGCTCCGGAGGCAGACGCTCTATCCAGCTGAGCTACGGGTACCCAAAACAAAGTCTTATTAATTTGCCGGGGAAATCCGATTTTTCAAACTTCTTTCCTGCTTTTTACCGAAATTCTTGTCGATTTCCCAGATGGGCCGAGGCTAACGGAGGTCTCAAAACAAGTCTCCGGGGAAAAAAACCATTTCCTGATTTTCAAACTTTTTAAGTTATTTATCTCTTTACAAAGCAAAGAGATAAATAGAATAAAAGTTTTGCGGAGTCAAAGTTGAGGGGCGGGAAAATGGGGAATTGTTTCAAAAATACCCCGTGTCTTCTTCGTTCCCCATCGTTTGCAATGTCCGGTCGGAAGTAATTTGGCAATCGCCGGTTTCCATGGTATATTGCCGAGTTCGCATCAATCAAAACCCGATGAGCAAGAATAAGGCTGATTCCCCATGGATATTGTTACGCATTCGAAGCAACAGACGGTGCCGTTCAACCCGGCCAGTGCAATGGATTATCTGCCGGTCGGCGAACTACGGCAACTGCAATTGCAGCGTCTTCAGCGGATTGTCAGACGCGCTTATGACCGTGTCGAACTGTTCCGCAACCGCATGGAAGACCGGAACCTCACTCCCGACTCGGTCAAAAAACTCGAAGACCTCGGCAAATTGCCGTTCACCATCAAAACCGACCTGCGTGACACCTATCCGTTCGGTTTGTTTGCCAGTCCGCTGGAAGAAATCGTCCGACTCCATGCTTCCAGCGGCACCACCGGGAAGCCGATCGTGGTGGCCTATACCAAGTCCGATCTGGACGTTTGGGCCAATGCCATTGTCCGCGCGTTTGCCTGCTGCTCGCTGTCCAAAAAGGACATCATTCAGAACGCCTACGGCTATGGGCTTTTTACCGGCGGACTGGGCGCGCACGGCGGCGCGGAAGCGCTCGGCGCCACGGTAGTGCCCATCTCCGGCGGCAACACCGAACGCCAGATCATGCTGATGCGCGACTTCAAAGTCACCGCCATCTGCTGTACTCCGAGTTACTTCAATTATCTGATTGAAAAAGCCATGGAAACCGGCTACGACATGAAACAGATGCCGATCCGGGTGGGCGTGTTCGGGGCCGAACCCTGGACCGATGCCATGCGGCACAACATCGAAAGTCGTTCCGGCATCAAAGCCTACGACATCTACGGTCTGTCGGAAATCGTCGGCCCGGGCGTGGCCTGCGAATGCGGCGCCCAGAACGGCCTGCACGTGTTCGAAGACTATTTCTATCCGGAAATCGTCGACCCCAAAACGCTGGAAGTTCTGCCGGACGGCCAGGAAGGCGAACTGGTGCTGACCACGCTCTGCAAGGATGCGATGCCGATGATTCGCTACCGCACCCGCGACATTACCAGGATCATCACCGAAAAATGCGTCTGCGGCCGGACCATCCGCCGGATCGACCGTATTTCCAGCCGGAGCGACGATATGTTCATCATCCGCGGCGTCAACGTGTTTCCGTCGCAGATCGAGACGGCGCTGCTGTCGGTGGAAGGCGTGACCCCGAACTATCTGATTGTCCTCACCACCGACAACGGTCTGGACAACATCGAAGTACAGGTGGAAATCACCCCCGATCTGTTCAGCGACCAAGTCAAGGCGATGGAAGAACTCCAGAAGAAAATCGCCCACGCGATCGAACATACGCTGGGGTTGCGGATTCGGCTGAAGCTGGTGGCTCCGGGCACGATTCCCCGTAGCGAAGGCAAGGCCAAACGCGTTATCGACAACCGCAAGAAATAATCGCGGTACGGGAGTTCCCATGCGGATTGCGCGGGTAATCATCGACTTGTCGCTGGACCGGACGTTCGACTACCTGATTCCGCCGGAAATCGAAGCCGAGCTGAAAGTCGGGATGCAGGTCAACGTGCCGTTCGGCAACGGTTTCCGCAAGGGCTACGTGTTGTCGCTGGCGGACAAGTCCGACTATGCCAAAGAACTCAAGGCGATTGTCTCCCTGGCCGCCGTGCATTCCCGCATTCCGCAGTCGCTGCTCACCCTCGGCGAATGGATCGCCGAATACTACTGCTGCAGCCGGGAACAGGCGATCCGGTCGCTGCTGCCGCGCGTGGTCCGAAGCGGCAAAGTCACGCATAAATTCCTGGCCGTTTACGCGGCGGCGGACCCGGCGGCGGCGGAAAAATTTCTGATCGACAACGCCGCCAAAAAGAATGTGAAACAGCAGCTTGCCATTGTCAAAGCGCTGCTGGCCGCCAAGGAACTCACCCGCGAACAACTCGTCGAAGAACAGCACCTCAGTGCGTCTTCGCTGCTCGGTTTGATTAAAAAAGGTCTGGTCAAAGAGGACAAACAGCGGGTCACCCGCGATCCGTTCGAACACGTGGCCATTGTGCCGGACAAGCCGCTGACGCCCACCCCGGAACAGCAGACGGCGCTGGACGCCATCAACGCCATGCTCGATCATCCGGAACCCGGCCATCATACCGCGTTGCTGCACGGCATTACCGGCAGCGGAAAAACGGAAGTCTACCTTCAGGCCATCGCTCACGCGCTGGCGCTGGGCAAGCAGGCGATTGTCCTGGTGCCGGAGATTTCGCTGACGCCGCAGACGGTGCGCCGGTTTCGCGCCCGGTTCGGCAATCTGGTCTGCGTCCTGCACAGCCGGCTGACCGAAGGCGAACGGTTCGACGAATGGAGCAAGGTCAACGAAAGCACGGCCCGGATCGCGGTCGGCGCGCGGTCGGCGCTGTTCGCCCCATTCCGCAACCTCGGCTTGATTGTCGTCGACGAAGAACACGAACCGTCGTATAAACAGGGCGAGGCCCCCCGGTATCACGCCCGCGATGTGGCGGTGATGCGCGGCTATCTGGAAAAAGCGGTGGTGGTGCTGGGGTCGGCCACGCCGTCGTTCGAGTCCTACGCCAACGCGCTCAGCGGCAAATACCGGCTGCTCGAACTCAAAAATCGTACCGACCAGTGCTCGCTGCCGGTGATGAAAGTGATCGACATGCGCCTGGACCGCCAGAAAGACGACAGCGGCAAGACCAGCTTCTTTACCAAAATGATGGTCGACGCGGTCAACGACCGGCTCTGGCGCGGCGAACAGTCGATTCTGTTTCTGAACCGCCGGGGCTACGCCCGTCAGATGTTGTGCGAAAACTGCGGGTACATCGCGGAATGCCCCGACTGTTCGATTCCCTACACCTATCACCTCAGCCGCCAGACGTTGACCTGTCATTTGTGCGGCAACGCGATTCAAGCTTACGTCAAATGTCCGCAGTGTGGGTCGGAGGAGATTCGCTATTCCGGTCTCGGCACCGAAAAAGTCGAAGTGATCGTCCAGAAGATTTTCAAATCGGCGCGGATTGCGCGGATGGATTCCGACACCATGAAAACGCGGACCGCCTATGAAACCGTCCTCGGCGAATTCCGGCGCGGCAACATCGACATTCTGATCGGAACTCAGATGATTGCCAAAGGGCTTCATTTTCCGAACGTGACGCTGGTGGGCATCATCAACGCCGACCAGAGTCTGTTCATTCCCGATTTCCGTTCCGCCGAGCGGACTTTTCAGCTGATTACCCAGGTGGCGGGCCGGGCCGGACGCGGCGACATCAAAGGCGAAGTGTTGATTCAAACCCTCAATCCGTTCAACGAAACCATCCAGTTTGCCGTCAACAACGATTTCAAGGGCTTCTTCGAGTACGACATGGACGTGCGCAAAATGCTGAAATATCCGCCGGTCGGACACCTGATCGCCGTCCATTTTCAGGGCGAGGACAACAACGCGGTGGCCGCCTACGCGCAGGAGTTCATGGAATATCTCCGGCCGGCCTGTCACGAGGGCATCGTCATTACCGAACCGGCGCCTTCGCCGATCGAGCGGATCAAGGCCAGATACCGCTATCAGATCGTCTTTCGGGGCGAGCGGATGCAACAGATCCGGCAGTACCTCCGCCACTATCTGCTGATGGCGAAACATCCGAAAGATATCGTGGTGGCGGCTGACGTCGACGCCCAAAGTCTGCTGTAACCGGACGGCAGTCTCAAAACGAGCTTCCGGGGAGAAACCCCGAAAACTTTGAGAAGTTTTCAAGGTTTCTCCCCGGCCCCATTTCCTGACTTTTAAACTTTTTAAGCTATTTATCTCTTTGCTTTGCAAAGAGATAAATGGAATAAAAGTTTTGCGGGGTCAAAAATGGGGTGCGGGGAAGAAATGGGGGGCTTCTTCAAAAGCCCCCCGTGTCTTCCCCACTCCCCGCGATTTGATGGTATGTTTTCTTTGACGGGCATCATCGGCATCGACGCAACCGAAAAACCAAAGCGAGAAACAGCGATTCCCGGAGCTATAGTAAACGCTATACCGTTGGCTTGCATCAA
>Ga0160425_1002416_pt1 | contig 15119 bp, 12 predicted proteins | sample BioMet8_FD_108193 | JGI IMG/M metagenome (GOLD analysis project Ga0160425, IMG submission 108193) | Microbial communities from bioreactor (seeded with sewage sludge) at Lawrence Berkeley National Lab, California, USA - Biofuel... | ecosystem: Engineered > Bioreactor > Anaerobic > Unclassified ...
AGGCTCCTTTTGCGTACGAGGTTTTCCTCAAAACCGCCCTTTTGCTTCTTGCCTGCCCATGTCTCATCCTTCGTTTCGTGTAAAAATGCGCGTTGCAAAACATTTCCGTTTTGCAACGCGCCCCGAGAAAACTTTATATTTTTTCATTGTCCGCTTGACGGGATGCAGTTCACGAAAGCGGGGCGCTGCATGTTATTCATAATATCCGCTCAGAACTTCCGCGTACTTGTCGGCCACCGAGGAAAGAATATCCTCCCATGGGCGGCAGAGAGTCAGCCGGGCCTGTTCCCCGGCCAGAACGGCAAGCCCGGGCGCGGCAAAGACAGCCAGAATCCTGTCCGCGGCGGCGGCACTGGATTCCTCCGTGAGAAATCCGTTCACGCCGTCGGCCACCTTTTCGGCAGCGTTGGAGCCGCGCACAAGAAGTGAGGGCGTGCCCATGGCGGCGGCCTCCCGCACCACCAGCGGAGCGTTGTCGTATATGGACGGGAAGAAGAAAAGATCGCTGCTCAGATAAAGTCCCTTCATGGTGTCCGTGTCGCTTACTTTGCCGAGAAAACGGACGTAGTCGCCCTCCAGACCCAGCCGCGAGGCGTAGCTCCTGATGCTGCTTTCGGAGTATCCGCTGCCCACCATGAGGAGCGTGAAGACAAAGCCGCGGTCCCGCAGTTCGGCGGCGGTGTCCAGCACCATGCGGATATTTTTCTGCCATACCTGATGCCCCACAAAAAGCAGCACTGTCCGTCCGTTCGGAATATCAAACTTTTCGGCTGCCGCGGTTTTAAGGACTTCGGGGAGGTCGGGATAGGAATAATCCGTGCCGTTATCCATGACGGTTATGCCTCCGCGGTAACCGTAATCGCGCAGAGTGTCGGCGGTACCCTCGCTGCAGGCCCATACGGCGTCCACATTTTCATAGAACTTCACGATCTCTTTTACGGCGGCCTCGGCTACCAGCGGGGAGTGGAAAAGGTCCATTATATCGTCGTAATATTTGGAATGAAAGCTGGCGACGATTGGGATGCCCAGCCTGCGGGCCTGCCTTAGAGCGTAGCGCCCCATGGTGAACGGGGAATGGGCGTGGAACAGCTGAAACGGTCTGCTGTCCAGAAAGCTCTCCAGGCCGTCGGTTATTCCCGGCACGGCAAGCCGGTATTCTCTGAGCGGCATGGTCACGCTTTTGGCCCGTACCACATCGTACGGGAAATCATCCGCGTATTCTCCTGCGGCTCCGGGCGTGACGACGCAGGAATAGGAATATTTGTTCATTATCCGGGCGTAATTATCCACAGCGCGCACCACGCCGTCTATCGTGGGATAGAAGGTGTCTATGAACTGTGCGTTTACAGGGAATGTCTTATCGTATGTCATTTTATTACCCTTTCGTTATTGCTCGGGAGCAGGGGGAGGTGCGGATTTTCCGGCATGTCTCCTGTCGGAGATATAGTTGCGCGCATAAATTGCTATACCCCAGATTATATAAATGTAATAGCAGAAGAAACGCCAGACCAGCATGGCCCAGAAAATGTGTCCCTGGGTAAGCATGGAAAAGACGAGGTAGAATGAGCCCTCCGCCGCGCCCGCATTGCCCGGCGTGGGGATGAAGGCGATGGCCGCGTATATGAACATTGTGGTCGCCAGCGCGTCTGCCCAGGACATGTGCCCTCCGAACATGCGTATGACAAAATAAGGCATGGAGCATATTCCGGCCTGATATACGATCGACAGCGCCAGAAGGATGACGGCAAGACCGCGGACCTTCATAAGTTCTATGATGTCCGTACGGTAGTCCTGCAGCGTGGCTATGGCGGCGCTGTTCGTGCCCTCCGGATCCTTAACCAGATGCATCTTTGCAAAAAGATTTATAAACCAGCGTACGGCCTTCTCGGTCCAGACAGGGGCCAGCGTGAACAGAATGATGATAAAGGGCAGACCCATGTACAGGACGAGACCTATATAGGCGGCCACATGTATGGCGGGCTGGCTTATCACCGAACCGCGGAGAATGAACATCACTATGGCGATGATGCAGAACGCGCTCTGCATGTTGATGAAGGCTGCCACCGGCATGACGGCACAGTCGCCGGCCGGTATGCCGTTCTTGCTGAGATAATAGATCTGGAAAGGCTGGCCGCCGATTCCGGAGGGAGTGATGTTGTCGAAGTACCGGCCCAGCAGAGTGACCTCATAAACGGTTTTGAAGCGTACCCTGCCGCACAGCTTTTTCATCATAACGGCGTATTTGGATATTTCGGCGGATATGGCCGCAAGAAAACAGGCGGACGTGGGGACAAGATACATCCAGTGCACCCGTATGGTGAAAAAATTCTGGGCGCTGCCGCCCTTGCGGTATTCAGACATGGCGGTAAACCATATCACTGCCGCGTTTATCAATATAAAAATCAGCACGCCGATGGCTTTGCGTTTTTTCTTGGCAGCGGTCATTTCTTCCATGTTTCTTCCATCCCCGCACCCCGCGCTGTACGCGCGGCGGCTTCGCGCGGAAAAACGGAGGGGAAGCCCTCCGTTTTCCGTTTGTGCTGTCATGATACCATCCGCCGGTGCCCGCGTCAATGCCGCGGACCATAAGAATAAATGAAGAAATCTTAAGACTTTATTAGTAATTCATGAATATCCCGGACACAGCCGGAAAAACCGTGAATTTGCCGGAAAATTGTTAAATTATTCTTAATTATTCCCTTTCGTGTTGATGTTTCATTCCAATAGTGTTAAAATTCATCCCGCTGCCTGTGAAAAGACGGCGCGGGGTCGTTACCCGTAATACATGCTGCCGCAGACGCTCTTGTGAGGACTGCGTCCGGGCAGAAACAGAAAATAATGGTGTGGAAAAGATGAAGAAAACAACTACTGCAATCCTGTGCGTTATCTTGGCCATGGCATGCCTGCTGACAGCCTGCGCCGGGAAATCAGAGAATGAGGCAAAGGTGTATAAAGACGGCATGTTCACCGATGTCCCCGCCAGCTCACCCTACCGAGACTATGTGGCGGCGGTATATGAGATGGGCCTTATGGGCGCCAGCACCGACAAACAGAACGCCTTTGGAGCCAACGAAAGCGTATCCGTGGGGGACGCGGTTTCATATGCGGACCGCCTGCACAGCCTGTATACAGGAGACAAGGCCAAATTTGAGCAGAGCGACCCGTGGTATAAGGTGTATATTGACTACGCCGTAACGGACGGAATACTTGAAGCGGCCCCTGAGGACTGCACCCAGTACATAACAAGGGCGGCATTTGCACAGCTCATTTCCAAGTGCATGCCCGCAACGTCCCTGCCGGCGATAAATTCCGTGGAGGACGGTTCCATTCCCGATGTGACCATGGACAGCCCTTACGCAGACAGCATTTACCTTTTGTACCGCGCCGGCGTGTTCACCGGCGAAACCGACGGCAGCTTCAGACCTGAGGAGAACATCTCCCGGGCGGAAGCGGCCCAGGCGGTGGCCCGCATGGCGGCCTCCAGCATGCGCGGCAAGGTCACCCTTGCAAAGCCGGAGGTGTTTTCACCGGATCTTACCGAGCAGGCCTCAAAGGGCGACGAGTACTTCAAGGATGCGGCAATTTTGGGCAACTCCCTGGTAGAGGGATTGAAAATGTACTCCAAGCTTACAACTATCAACTATTATTCCGGCACCAGCATGTCGGTGGTATCCGCCTCCAAAACAGAGCTGCCGCAGCTGCTGGGGACAAAATATGCCAAGATATATATTGAACTCGGCATCAACGAGATAGGCGAGGACGTGGGTACCTTCAAGAATGACTACGGCGCTATGATCGACAAGATCAAATCTGCCGAGCCAGACGCGAAGGTGTACATCATGGCAATACTGCCTGTGAGCAAGGCCAAGTCCTCGGACGGCGGAAACTACACCATCGAACGGGTGAAGGAGTACAACTCCGCCCTCTATGAGCTGGCGGCTGAAAAGGAATGCTACTACCTTGACGATTTTGCGGCGCTGGTTGGCAGCGACGGATATCTGGCGGCTGACCAGACCTGGGACGGCGTGCATCTGACGCCGGCCACCTACACGGTCTGGGAAAACTACATCCGCACTCACTACGCTGCGGAAAAATAACATGATCGGACGGCGCCGGGGCCGAAAGGCCCCGGCGCTGAGACTGTCAAAAAGTGTTTTTGACAGTCTCAAAACGCCGATTTTTTGTGAAAGCATATTTTTGCGAAAAAGTCGCTTCGCTCCCCAAAGCCATGTAAAGCAAGGCTTTGACAACTTCTTATCAGATTCAGGGCTGGGCTCCGCCCCCCAGCCGAACTCCCTCCTGCGAAGGATTGGACAGCTCGTTTTTTTAACGGAGAAGGACATGGAAGAGACAGCAAGGGACAATTCATATCTCGGCACCGAGGCAGTAAAACCGCTGATGAAGCGACTGGCAATACCGGCGGTGGCCGCGCAGATAGTGAACCTCCTGTATAACATAGTGGACAGAGTATACATTGGCCATATGCCGGTGACGGGTTCCGCCGCGCTGACGGGTCTGGGCGTATGCTCGCCGATAATATTCGTCATATCGGCCTTTGCCTCGCTTGTGTTTTTCGGCTCCTCGGCCAGGGCGTCCATAAGCATGGGAGCCGGCGACTACGAAGGCGCGGAGAGAATCATGGGCGGCTGCTTCACGCTGCTTATCGCAGTGGCGCTGGCTGTAACTGCCGCTGCCGAGATATTTGCCCGCCCGCTTCTGTATCTGTTCGGCGCAAGCGACGCCACCATAGGCTATGCGGTGAGCTATATCCGCTGGTACGCAGCCGGCACGGTGTTCGTATCGCTGACACTGGGGCTGAACGCCTTTATCACGGCTCAGGGCTTCGCCGGGGTGAGCATGCGCACGGTAATGATAGGCGCGGTATGCAACATCGTGCTGGACCCCATATTTATTTTTGCCTTCCATATGGGAGTGGCCGGCGCCGCCATCGCCACGGTGATCTCTCAGGGAGTGTCGGCCGTGTGGGTGATCTCGTTCCTCACAGGCAAAAAATCAGTGCTCAAGCTGCGGCCGAAAAATTTCCCGGTCAGCTGGAAGCTGATGCTGCCCGGCATAGCGCTGGGGCTTTCTCCGTTTATTATGCAGGCCACCGAGGGCCTGCTGAACATCTGCTTCAACTCGTCTCTCCAGCGCTACGGAGGTGACATAGCGGTGGGAGCAATGACCATCATCTCCACCGTGGGCAGCTGCATGTGGATGATACTCATGGGCTTTTCCCAGGGTGCCCAGCCCATAATAAGCTTCAGCTACGGCGCCGGAAAGCCGGAAAGAGTGCGTGAGGCCTTCAGCCTCCTGCTGCGCACCTGCTTTATTTTCTCAACGCTTGTGTGGCTTGCCATGATGCTGATCCCACGCGTACTGTGCGCGGCGCTTACCGACAACACTGCGCTTGTGAGCTATGCGGCCTGGGCCATGCGGATATATGCCGCATCCATGCTTCTGCTGGGCGTACAATGCGCCTGCCAGCAGACCTTTATCGGCATCGGCAACGCAAAGACCTCACTGTTCCTTGCGGTGCTGCGCAAGCTGATACTGCTGATACCGCTTATATATGTCATGCCGCTTTTTATTAGCGACAAGGTCATGGCCGTATATCTGGCGGAACCGGTGGCGGATTTTATTTCCGTGGCCACCACAGCGCTGATGTTCCATCATCAATTCGGCACGGCATTGAAAAAACTGAAAGAAAACACCTCCGAAGCCTGAGCTTCGGAGGTGTTTTGATATTCAGTCGAAATAACCGGGCGTGGATAGGTATCTGTCGCCGGTGTCCGGAAGAAGAACGACAATATTCTTTCCTGCGTTTTCCGGGCGCTCCGCCAGCTTTGCCGCTGCACAGACCACAGCGCCGGAAGATATGCCCACCAGTACGCCCTCCAGTCGGCCGATCTCCCTGCCGGTGTCATAGGCGGCTTCGTCGGTTACGGTTATGACCTCGTCGTATACGGAGGAGTCCAGCACCTCGGGCACAAAGTTTGCGCCGATGCCCTGTATTTTGTGGGGTCCGGCCTTTCCACCGGAAAGCAGGGGGGATGAGGCCGGCTCCACGGCCACGACCCTGACGGCGGGGTTCATTTTCTTGAGGTATCTGCCGGTGCCGGTTACGGTGCCGCCGGTGCCAACGGAGGCGACAAATATATCAACCTTGCCGTCGGTGTCGCGCCATATCTCCGGGCCGGTGGTTTCAAAATGGGCCTTGGGATTGGCGGGATTTACAAACTGACCGGGAATGAACGCGCCGTGAGTCCGGGCCTTCAGCTCCTCCGCCTTGTCGATGCAGCCCTTCATGCCCAGTGCGCCGGGAGTCAGCACCACCTGGGCGCCGTAGGCCTTCATCAGGGTTATGCGCTCCTTCGACATGCTGTCCGGCATCACGATGACAGCCTTGTAGCCCCTGGCGGCTGCCACAGCGCACAGGCCGATGCCTGTGTTGCCGGAGGTGGGCTCGATTATGGTGGCGCCCGGCTTTATGATTCCGCGCCCTTCTGCGTCGTCCAGCATGGATTTTGCAACGCGGTCCTTGGCTGAGCCCGCAGGATTGAGATATTCCAGCTTGGCAAATATGGCGGCTTTCAGGCCGTGCTTTTTCTCATAGTTTCCAAGCTCCAGCAGAGGGGTGCTGCCGATGAGCTCGTCGACCGAATGATATACTTTCATAATGTGCCTCCAATAAAAAATGACCTGAGCCGCATTAACGGCCCAGGTCATTATACACGGTTTAGTTCTTGGTTTCAACAGCCTCGCCGGAATGGAGGCGCTTCTGCAGCCAATCCTTGCCGTCCACATAGCGGGAGACGATGTAGGAGACCACATAGTCGCCGGCGGAGTTGACCATGGTGGCGGGAGGATCCACCAGGTTGCCGATGGCCAGCGCAAGGGTATACGCCACGGCAAACTGATCCGGAGAATTGTTGAAGAAGATGGAGCAAAGTATCAGCTCGCCCACGCCGCCGCCGCCGGGGATGCCGGACATGGCAACGGAGGAGAACACGGCCACGATTATGGCCAGGATGGCCTTGCTGGTGCCGAAGGGCATGCCGGAAATGCCGAACAGGAAGGCGACCTTGATGATGGCGGACATTGCGGAGCCGTCCATATGCATGGTGGCGCCCATGGGCAGAACAATCTCAGACACATCCTTGGAGATGCCGGTCTCCTGAGCCACTTCCATATTGGTGGGGATTGTGGCGACGGAGGAGCAGGTGCCGAAGGACATGGCCGCGGGGCGGAACAGATGCTGGAACATGACCTTTACCGCGCCCCTGCCTCCGCCGAAGCGGGCATATATCGGGAAGAAGATGAACAGATATGCAAAACACATCACATAGTAGACGACGAGGGTCTTGCCGTAGCTGCCGATTAGCTCGGGACCGTAGGTTGCGGCGAGATATGCAAAGAAACCGAAGAAGCCGATGGGGGCGTAGTATGTGATGAGCTTTACGACCTTCATGATGCACTCGGACAGATCGGCCAGAGCCTTTGCAGTCAGGGTCTCAGGGCCGCCGGCCATCTGCACGCCGAAGCCGAACAGTATTGCGGCCACGATAAGCGGCAGCATGGCTCTGCGGGACAGCAGTTCTGAAAAGTCGGGTTTGGTGAAGAAGTTTACTATAAGGTCGCCCACGGTGACGTCGGTAACTTCCTCGGTCTTGGTGACCATCTCTTTAACGCTGAAGTTATCAGGTACGATGTTGATGATTGAAACCACGATATACATCAGTATTGCGGCAATGGCTGCCGTGACAAGGAAAGTCACGATGGTGACGCCCATTACTTTGCCTGCTCGCTTCATGGTTTTCATGTTTGCGATGGCGGACGAGATGGAAACGAACACCATGGGAACGACAACGCAGAACATTGCGTTTATGAACAGCGTGCCCATGGGCTCCAGCACTGTGGCTCCGGGCCACTTCAGACCCAGGATGGTGCCGGCGATGATTGCGGCCATCATGCAGAAGATAAACCAGTAGGACTTCCAGAATGACGGCTTTGAAACAGAATTTTCTTCCATTTGTTCACAACTCCTTTTCAGAACAATCTGTGAATATTATATTAACAGACAATTGCAATGTAAATCGCTTTTTATGCTTGAAATATTGCAAAAAATGCGATATATTGATTTAGCGAGCAAAAGGAGGGGCAAAAATGCGGCCGGAATCCACTTACAGCAGGGAGGGTTACCTGCACGAAAATTTCAGATATTTCCATCTGCGCGACAACGCCGGACAGGAGAGAGATTATCATTTTCACGAGTTCGACAAGATGGTTTTTCTGCTGTCGGGCTCAGTGACGTATCTGGTTGAGGATACCGCATGCCGTATGGAGCCGGGGGACGTGGTGCTGGTGAAGCATCACACTATCCATAAGGCGGAGATAGACCGCAGCATACAGTACGACCGCGTTATCATATATCTGGACCCGGGCTACATAGACCGCACCGCGCCCTCCGCCGATCTGCTGCGCTGCTTCGACGCCGCCGACCGCAGCCGCGGCTATCTGCTCAGACCGGATGAGGATTCGGGAGAAAAAATAAAAAAGCTCCTTTCGGAGCTTGAGGATGCTGTGGAAGACAGCCAGTTCGGCGCTGACATGCTGAGAAGCAGCTGCATTATAAGGCTGCTGGTGCAGATGGACAGAATAATGCTCTCCGGCGGGGATGTGGTGCAGACGGCGTCGGCATACGACGCCAAGACGGAAAAGATCATGTCGTACATAAACGAAAATCTCTCTTCGGAGCTTTCCGTGGATATGCTCTCCGACATGGCATACATGAGCCGTTATCATTTCATGCGGCTTTTCAAGGCCCAGACGGGCATGACCGTCCACGGCTACATTAAGCACAAGCGCCTGATGCGTGCCGCCCAGCTTATAAGGGCCGGCACGCCGGTGACCAAGGCTGCCGCAGAGTGCGGCTACAACGATTATTCCGCCTTTCACAGAGCTTTCCGCGATACATTCGGAATAAGTCCGGCGGAGCTGAAGCGTTAACAGATGAGCGTGATGCGGCTGTGCAGGGTTTCCAGGTCCACAGACTCGGGCGCGCGTTCCCGCTCCCCGTCCAGCGACCAGTCCACAGTGCCGTCGGATTCTATCGTGACCCGGTTGGTCTTGAAGAACGTGATGTGCGGATCGCCCAGATCCTCCATGCGCACGGCGGCCAGAGTTTCCTGAAAATCCAGGGCGTTTTCCGGCATGCGTACCATGCCCACCTCGAATATGCCGTCGTCGGACTGGATGATGCGGCCCTTGCGGGACAATACGCCCGCCAGCAGTGTGGCGTTGCAGATAATGCCGAATATGTAGTCTCCCTCGTACACTCCGCCGTTTGCGTACAGCTTTAGATGCTGGCCGCGCACCTTGCTGATGTCCTTTATGCCCTCCAGCAGGTACGCGTAGGCGCCGAGCGTATTTTTGGTCTGCTGAGGCGTGGTGTACGGCAGCCAGGTGAAGGCGCCGAAATCCGCGGCGTTTATGAAATATCTGCTGCCGAAGCCGATAACGTCCACAGGACGGGGGGAACCCTTGACTATGTCCTTGGCGGCTCTTATTATGTTCTTTGAAAGCTGCTGATATTCCGCAAAATCGTTGTAGCTGCCCGAGGGCATGTAGCCCAAGGGCACGTTGATCCCGCCGCGGATAATGCCGGTGACAGTTTCGTTCATGGTGCCGTCGCCGCCTGAACAGACGATTATATCGTAGTTTTCACCGTATTTCGCCGCAAAGGCGGAGGCGTCTCCGCTCCTGCCGGTCATGAATACGGTGACCATATATCCCCCGGAGGTAAAGATCTGCACTATCTCGGACAGATTTTTTCTGGCCTCCTGCTTGCCGGCCACGGGGTTTATTATCAGCATCATTTTCTTCTTAGGCACTGTCATATCATCAACTCCAGCTTGATTTTACCCGCGGATAGTTACAAAGTCAACAATCTTATTGAGTATCTGCGCTGCATGAACATGCTCGGCGATATTTGTTTGGAGAAAAACATGGATGAATTGAAAATGCGGGCTGTGGCCCATATAAAGACCGATTTCGGCGGCAAGTTCGGCATACCGCGTCAGAGCGGGCTGGCGGGAGACGCCGGGGGAGAGATAATTTTCACCCCGGAATTCCGGAACCCGGACGCCGTAAGAGGGCTGGAAGGCTTTTCTCACATCTGGCTCATATGGGAGTTTTCCGAAAACCTGCGGCAGGGCTGGTCGCCCACGGTGCGCCCGCCGCGGCTGGGCGGGAATACCCGCATGGGCGTATTTGCCACCCGCTCGCCTTTCAGGCCGAATCCCATCGGACTGAGCTGCGTGAAGCTGGAGGGAGTGGAGCTTACGCCGGACAGGGGCCCGGTGCTGCGAGTGTCCGGAGCGGATATTATGGACGGCACGCCCATACTGGACATTAAGCCGTACATACCATACGCAGACAGCCATCCGGAAGCCGTGGGAGGCTTTGCCTCAGCCGCGCCGGAGGAGCGCCTTGACGTGCGCCTTGCCGCTGATGCTTCGGCGCTGCCGGAGGATAAACTGGAGACTCTGCGGGACGTGCTGTCCCGGGACCCAAGACCCAGATATCAGGACGAGCCCGGACGGATGTACGGAATGAGCTTTGCAGGCTGCAACGTCCGGTTTTCAGTGGAAGGAAACACTCTTACAGTCACGGAAATAACAAAAGAATAGAGGCGGGAGGACACGATGAAAACTGACAGAATACTGGTTTGCTTTTTCAGTCCCACAGGAGGTACAGAAAAGGTGGCGCGCCTGCTGGGAGCGGAGCTTGAAAAGACCTTTAAAGTGGAATACCTGGATATGACTGTTCCGGACGGCAAAACATGTGCGTTCGGCCCGGCTGATGCCGCCGTGTTCTGCGTTCCTGTTTACGGCGGCAGAATCCCATCACCGGTGGCGGAGCGTATGTCCCGAATAGGCGGAAACGACACGCCGGCCGCCCTCGCGGCCGTGTTCGGCAACCGCGCTGTGGACGACGCGCTGCTGGAGCTGAAAAACATGGCCGCGCCCAGGGGGTTCCGCACGATATGCGCGGGAGAATTCGTGGCGCCGCACTCCGTGAACCCGGCTTTCGGCGCCGGAAGACCGGACGGCGAGGACATGAAAGTCATTGCGGAGATGGCTTCGGCCTTCGCTGAAAAATTGAATGGCGCGGAGAGCGCCGCGGCCATCCCACAGATCAGTGTGCCGGGGAACACGGAATATCGCGCCTATGACGGGATACCGCTGAAGCCTGCGGCGGGGAAGAAGTGCGTAAAGTGCGGCGCCTGCGCCGCAAACTGCCCGGCCGGCGCCATAAGCAAAGATAACCCGGCCGCTACGGACAGGGAGAAGTGCATATCCTGTATGCGCTGCATACACGTGTGTCCCCAAAAGGCCAGAAATACCCCGGCGGTCATGCGGCTTGTTTCTTCCGTCCTGCTGAGAAAATATTGCCGCGGCAGAAAAGATGACAAAATATATACCTGATACAATATATTGATGCGGCGGGCCATTGCGGCCTTCTGCATCAAATTGCATGCAGCCAGATTTACATAACATGTTGGAAACTCTGTTGAAAATGTTGAAAACTTTGATTTTGGCGGATAAGGCACGAAAAATAATTGACATAACCGAAAATTAACAATTTTGTCACTTCCGCGCGTACGAATGTTGTTGACGCGGTAATGAAACGTGATGTAAAATAATACAAATACAATATATTGTGGACTGGCGTATATGCGGCTGGGCGGGAGTGTGATGGTCATGCCGAATGATATAGATATGCTCAGGGAAAACGGATTCGATGTGGATACTGCGCTCAGGCGCGTTATGGGCAAAGAAGCCAGCTATATCCGCATCCTGAAAAGATTTCCGGCCGACGGGTCCTTTGAGAAAATGAAAGACGGCCTGGCAGAGAAGGACGTCAAAAAAGCCTTTGAGGGAGCGCATACCCTGAAGGGCATCAGCGGAAACATGGGCATAACCGCGGTGTTCGCGGCGGCCCAGCCAGTGGTGGAGATACTCAGGGACGGCAGCATGGAAGGCATAGGCCCTTACGTTCAGACGCTGGAGACGGCGTATACCAGGGCCCTGAATATAATAAATGAGCTTTGAATTTTTCGGCAGTTGTCCGGAGGTGAACCGTTATGGATAAAAAAACCATCCTGATCGTTGATGACGCCGAGATAAACCGCATGACTCTTACCGCCATGTTCGAGGATGAATACGACATTCTGGAGGCAGTGGACGGTGAGGACGCTCTGCGCGTCGTGGGTGAGAACGCCGGCAGGATCGTCATGATCCTGCTGGATCTTATTATGCCTAATATGGACGGCATCGCGTTTCTGGAAAAATTCCGCCAGGTAAAGGAGTATGAATCAATACCGGTGCTGCTGATAACCTCCAGTACGGATACTAGTCTTATGCACAAGGCCCTGGACTACGGCATACTGGACACAATCCAGAAACCCTTTGACCCGGATATTACCCAGAAGCGCGTGCGCAATCTGCTTAATCTCTACGAAGCCAAGGCCGTGGAGGAGCGCATGGAGACGGAGCGCAAGGTTAACGAAGCCAAGGCCCGCTTCCTTGCCAATATGTCCCACGAGATAAGAACGCCCATGAACGCCGTAAGGGGCATGGCGGAGATCGGCCTTAACGAGCACAGCGCCGAAGAGAAGGACCAGTGCTTCGCACAGATATGCGCGGCCAGCGACAACCTGCTGTCAATAATCAACGACATTTTGGATTTTTCAAAGCTCAGCTCCGGAAAATACGAGATCGCCGACGAAAACTATACCATTACCTCGCTGGCCAACGACATTGTGAACATCATAGAGACGCGGGTGGGCGAAAAAGAGATAGAGCTTATCGTGGACATCGATCCCGCCACGCCCACAACCCTCCGGGGCGACGCGGACCGCATAAGGCAGATAATACTGAACCTTGCCAACAACGCCGTGAAATTTACCAAGGAAGGCTATGTAAGGCTGGCAATGCACACCCAGCCGGATGGCCCGGACGGCGTGACCCTGTATGCACAGGTGCAGGACACCGGCATCGGCATCAGGGAAGAGGATCAGAAGAACATATTCAACGCGTTTGTTCAGGTGGACAACAAATATACCAAGGCGGAGGCCGGCACCGGCCTGGGCCTTGCCATAAGCCAGCAGCTTACCGCGCTGATGCACGGCACGCTGACCATGGAGAGCACCTATGGTCAGGGCAGCACCTTTACCCTTGCCCTGCCCCAGAAGGTGGTTGACAGCGAGCCATGCGCCCATCTGCACAGAAGCGACCTTAAGGTGGCGGGACTTTTTGAAAGCGAATATGTGGAAGATTCCTTCCGCCTTCTGATGGAGCAGATGAAGGTGCCGTATACGACGCTGGAGCCCGATACCGCAGCGGACGTGCTGCTGCCGCTGAGACCGACGCATGTTTTCACGGATTTCCGTACTTTCCCTGCCGAGCTGAAAAAGGCGCTGGCAAATCTGGGCGGCACACAGCTGGTGGCGGCGTCCAGAGGGGCCGAAAACTATGACAGCGGCGCCGGCAGACTGATACAAAAGCCGCTTTATTTTCTCCCTGTTATTGCCGCGCTGAACAATGACAACATAAGGGACTATCTGTCCCCGCGCAAGATAGCGAACCTTAATTATATCGCGCCGGATGCCGACGTGCTGGTGGTGGACGACAACATAGTCAATCTCCGCGTGGTGGAGGGCTACCTGAAGCCGTATAAGATAAGAGCCGTGTTCGTAACCAGGGGTCAGGACGCGCTGGATGCCGCCCGCCGCCGGGACTTCGACGTCATACTGATGGACCACATGATGCCGATAATGGACGGAATAGAGACCACAAAGCGCATCCGGGAGCTGGGCGGCGCTAATGCCAAGGTGCCCGTCATTGCGCTGACAGCCACCGCCATCAAGGGCGCGCGGGAGATGTTCATTTCCAGCGGCTTCAGCGACTTTATTACAAAACCCATGAGCGGGCGCGATCTTGCCGAGATGATGATGAAGTGGCTCCCGCCGGAAAAGATCAAGGAAATCGGAATGAGCCCGGAGGACGGGCAGGCCAAGGTTCCCGGCGAGGAGAAGGCGCTGGCAAAGCTGGTAAAATGCCGGGGCATAGATCTTTCCGCGGCGCGGGACATCACAGGCAGCTATGATAACCTTGTGGCGGTCATAAGAGATTTTTCCGGGCAGATCACAGCTAAGGCCGATCTTATAGAGCAGTACGCCGCGGACGGAGACATCGATGCCTACACCGTGGAGGTCCACGCCCTGAAAACTGCCGCCAGGACCATAGGCGCCAAGGAGCTGGGCGAGCAGGCGGCATATCTGGAGGCCTGCGGCCATAAAAAGGAACAGGACGAGATAAAAAGAAAGACTCCGGCCCTGCTGGAAAAGTACAGGAGCTACGCCCAGAAACTCAGACCTGCCGCGGGAGACAGTGTGCGGGTGAAGGGAAGCGGTTTGTTCGTTTCCGACCCAATGCTCAGGGAAGAACTGGGACAGCTGCGGGAGGCGCTGAAGGAATACGATATCGACTACGCCGACAAGTGGGCGGAAAAGGCCGGCGGGTACGAAGTCACCGAAAATGTGTCTCCGATTTTGGACAAGGTTTTGGAATCCGTCCGGGCGGTGGACTATATAGGCGCCATAAAGTACATCGACGACATCATGAAACTGCTGTAAGACACATGCTCCGGGCCCGCGCGTTTCAAGCGCGCGGGCCCGGATTTTGTTCTTGACTTTGCATGTGTTCTGAATTATAATATGCAAGCTGACAATTTGACAGTGGGATCACTTGAACAGATTACGTGGAGAAGTCGCGTAGTTGGTCGAGCGCGCACGATTGGAAATCGTGTAGGGGTCATAAGCTCCTCGAGAGTTCGAATCTCTCCTTCTCCGCCATGAAAAAGGGCGCGTTGCAAAACGGAAATGTTTTGCAACGCGCTTTTTTACAGGTAGCGAAGGAGGAGACATGAGTTGGCAAGCAGCTAAAGACCGGTTTTGTGGAAAACCTCGTATGCGAAAGGAGCCTCCGGCGATGCCGCAGGCCTGGAATGTGGGATATTCAGTTATACTTTTTCAGGAAATGCAAATTTCAGAA
>Ga0160425_1002421_pt1 | contig 15102 bp, 7 predicted proteins | sample BioMet8_FD_108193 | JGI IMG/M metagenome (GOLD analysis project Ga0160425, IMG submission 108193) | Microbial communities from bioreactor (seeded with sewage sludge) at Lawrence Berkeley National Lab, California, USA - Biofuel... | ecosystem: Engineered > Bioreactor > Anaerobic > Unclassified ...
CCGCGCCATAGGTGCTGGTCGCGGCCTGATTGCGGCTGACCCACTCGATCGGCTCTTCAGAATCGTACAGGCGGATCACGGTCTTGTTCTGGGTGGGATCCTGATAGAATTCCACCAGACCAAAGAAGTAACCCTGCTCGCCATAGGTATAGCCGTACGCGGACGTTGTAACCGTGCTCTTATAGCTGGCGGGCAACGCTTCGAGGACGGCGACATAGGACGAATTTGTGGTTGCCCACACTTGCGCTTCCTCGTCAAAGAACCACTGCGGCACCGCCAAGAGCGTGGTGCTGAAGGAACGGGTCGTGCCATCGCCCAAGCGACCGGCAGCCGTAATCACACCCTTGTCCTTCACCGTCAGCGTGAGGAAGCCGCTTCCGGCTTCGCCGTCCAACGCAGGCAGCGCCAAGGTATAGTAGCCGTTCACCGGCGTGGCACCCGTGAAGGTGTTGCGGAAAAGATCGAGCTCGAAATCAGTGTCATTCTGATGAGCATCCGCCCATACCTCATCGCCGTAGACGTAGAGCGTCATCCAGCGTGTCTCGGTGCCCCAGTTGTACTGCGCATTGATCGCATAGGTCGTGTCTCCCGGGAACTCAGGAGCATAGTAACAACCTGTGGCCTTGAAGGTATGCGATTGCGAGTTCAACATGAACTTGCCGGTAATGACCGCATCTTTCTTACCAGGACGCAACGTGACCGTCATCGAAGCCGAACCGCGGTCACCTTCGTAACGATTATAGTCTTCGTCACGCGCCCAACCGTTGAAGGTCGTGGTCGTGGTCTTGGTCACCGTGGACGGATCCAACCAAGCCGGAGCGGCCGGCGGCGGGATCTCGGTCAACGTGAAGGTGCCGATCTGCTTCTCTTTGCCAGCCGTGTTCACGACAAACAGCGCAAGCGTGTACTCGGCAAACACTTTCGGTTCGTGATTAGCGGCAGCGGTGAGTGTCACATTCGCAAACACCGTGTGGTTCAGCGTTCCCCACGGATCTGCATGGCCGGTATAATTCTGGATGGTCTGGTAGTTCAGGACCAACCATTCAGGAACCGCACTGCCGTCCGCCATGCGGAGTTCCAACCAAGAGAGACATTCCGACTGTGCCACAACCACAGAGTCGCGCTCAATCCCGTCATCCTTGATGGAGTCTACGAAAGGCTGCCCCACGAGCCGATTATTGTAGGCGTTAGTTACGGCGAACAGCGTCGGGATGTAATTAACGACCGGAGCGGGAATATCAGACGTCTTTTTGAAGATCGCCACGAGACCCTCGATCGTCAACACACTTTCCTGATTCGTAACAACCGTGCCGAGATCGCCACCTGCGAAGGCATGCGAGTTCGTCGGATTCTGCTCGGTGCTCGGATCCCAACCCCAGTGCAAGAAGGTATACGCTGCGCCTTCAGGAGTCGTGGAAGCAACCGCGCGATAGGTGACGTTCGAAGACGGGAAGAAACCGCGGAGACCGTTCGCATCGGTAAAGATTGAATCCTCGTTACCCTCCGCAGGCAGAATATCAACCTTACCGTAGCAGAAGGCATTCGTGTCATTACCAGAAATGACCAGTGTCTTCACCGCATTGATCACTTGCGATTCTGGCACCAGCACGCAGAAGTCAACAATGTCATGGCCGGACATCACCTGACCATTGTCCATTGCGCTGCGCACATACGCGTGAAGCGTGTAGCATCCCGTCTTGTACGCAAAGAATGTGTACGTCCCATCGCCATTATTCGTGGCCGTCAAACCGCCTTCCCCTGGATTCCACGGATGCTCCGGATCGAAAGCGCCATCCGGGCCCCCCGTCACCCACAGGTCAATGAACTGATCGTTGCCGTTCAGTTCCTCGATCTTGGCGGTCCACGTGTTATTGTTCATGTTCTGGAGATCGAGCACCCGGTCCGGGAACTGCGCATCGGCCATATCGATCAAAGGATATTCCAGAGTCGGGCGAACGATAACGCTCCAACGGAACGTATTTGTCTGCCCGCAATAATCAATTGCGTCAACCTTGATCGTGAACAGGTTCAGACCATTTGTGAAGGTCTCACTGCTCGTGTCGATCGACCAAGACGAGCTAAGGGACGAAATCCCGTTGGTCTCGATAATAGGTGAGGTAACTTCCTGCACAACACCCGTCTGGAAAGGAACAGCAAACGGCGAATTCTCCCACGGCTCAATCGTCCAGATGACCTTCTTCACACCGTAGCAGGAAACCGGAAGCCCTGCGATGTTGTTGGTGTTGCTGTCGTTCGCCGTCAGCGAGAACGTGGCGGCTTCGCCTTCAAAGAATTCGACAAAAGCGTCATTATTCGTCAGATTGGTGGCCGAAGCATTGAAATCGCCGTGTGCGAGTTTGGCGCTCACGTCGGTGAAATACGCGCCCTTTTGAGCAGTATAATACACAGGAATCGCAACGATTTTACAATCATCCGCGAAATGTTGCGCGCCGAGCGCGAGCGGCCAATAAGACTGTTCGCTGTTATACTCGTAGTTGGCCGCACCCGCTGCGCCAGTTGTCCACGCCTCCGAATTCGTCGGCGAACCGGAAAGCTGCTGCAGCCATGCCAGCGTATCGGTCACTTTCACGTACACATATTGGGGAACATCCGCCGTCGACGTCGTGTTCGTCACAACAAAGGTAACGGTGCTTCCGGAGAGTGTCGCATAGCCCAAGTCAGAGGCACCAACGCGTACGATCTGGCCGAGTTCGTTGGTGTCGCTCGGATCGATGATCTGTGCGCTTCCCTGATCGAACTCATAAGTCAAACCCTTGTCCAGCTCGTTCGGGAACACGGGCGCGTTGTCCTGATCGACCGCCGCAATCGTCACGCTACCGGTGGTGCTGTTGCAGCCCTGATCCGCATTGCACTTCAAGATAAAAATGTTGGTGGAGCCAACAACTTCAGGCTTGTCCTGCACGTTCAGAACGGTGACCTTTACTTCGAAAGGCCCCTGTTCCGTTCCTGAACTATTCTTTCCTTTCGCCCAGAACGTGTCATTTGTACCATACCAATTGGATTTTGGTGCTAGCGTAAAACACGTTCCCCATGCGTCATTGGTGGTTGCAAAATAGTCAAAATAGAGGGGTGTTGTTGGCGCAATCCACCCTGCGTACAAATTGATGTCCTTCTGATCAATCGGTTTGTCCGCTGTGTAGTTGACCGCATAATCAACGTACTGCGTTCCGTTAAGTGTCGGTACCACAGTTCTGACATAATCAACCACACTGCCATTTGATGTCGTATTAGTCGTTGCAGTGAACGAATAATATAAAGCATCAGCTACCGTAGCAGCTCCATCGATACCTTCCACGACAACATTGCTTGTCGAATGATCTTCGAGAACCACAAAGTGGTCTTCAATACTAATACTGTCCGCTCGCACACCCATCGCGAACAACAGTGTTGTGGCCGCCGAAGCAAGCCATTTGAATCTTTGATTCATGTTGTACCCCTTTTTGGACTTACCGCAACTCCGCAGAGAATCGTTCTTAGTTTTCAAACCCTTTGAAAATTAAGAAAATCTGTTACGTTGCCCTTTTCAAACATACAAATGAACTCCAGAAAAGGTCTCCCCTTGAGGGAATACGCCCTGCTTGAAGCCCAAGTAATACATTTGATATTCATAAAATATCACAGACAGGTGCGGTTTATCAAGCCCCTTGTCGAAGGGTGTGATTTTTTTGTGTGAGTCAATGCGGCTGGTTTCTCGGAAAAGAACGCGTTTCCCCTTGCGGGGTGCGTTTTTTTGTGGTTTAATATCGTTACTTATATGAAAGGTAACGATATGACCGGCGGAAAAGAGGCGAGAATCAGGGAACTGAGGGAAGAGGCGGCCTGCATCGGCCCGATGATCGACGGCTGCCTCCAGACGAAGCGGAACAGGGTCGAGAACAAGGACGGGAAGGTGCACGTCTCCCCGGCGCACCACCAGGTCCAGTACCGCGGGGCGGACGGCAAAACGCGCTGGAAAAGCGTCCCCGCGAGGCATCTGGCGGAGGTCCGCAGGCTGATCGGGAACGGGCGCAGATACCGGCGGATCGAGCGCGCGTACGCCGCGCTCGCGAGCGAGGCGGCGCTCGGCGGCCTCGGCGAAAAAAAAACGCCCCGCTGAGGCTGCCCCGGCCGGAGTGGGCGAACGTCGAGGACGTGCTGCGGAAGTTGGAGGCCGCGCCCCGCGGGGCGGGCGGCGTCCCGGAGAGTGCGGCGGAGGCCGACGCGCGCCTGCTCGGCGCGGCGCGGCGGGATCTGCTCGCGTTCCTCGGACGGCTCTACACGCTGTTCGGCGCGACGCCCCGCAAGGGGTCGCGCGGCGCCCGCTCCCGCACGGCGCTGACCGCGCTCGGCTGGGCGCGGTTCTCGGAGACCTACGTCCCGAAAGAGCCCTCCGCGCTCGCGGCGGCGCTCGGCCTCGGGGGGAGGGCGACGGCGGCGGCGCGGGACGCCGCCGCCCGGTGCGGGGCGCTGTGCGGCTCGTTCCGCGAGGGGGCGGACACGCTCGCGCGGCTGACGGGCGCGGGGGTCAGCGCGTCCAAGCTCAGGGCGCTGACGCTGGCCTTCGGGGAGGCGTGCGCCGCCGCGCAGGAGAAGCCGGACGCCGACGTCAGGACGTACGCGAAGAAGCCGCGCGGGGCCGTGACGTCCGTGGGGCGGACGCTCTTCTTCATGTCCGACGGGGGGTCGGCAAACTGCTGCAAGGCCGACACGCGGGACGCGAAAGGGAAGAGCGGCGGCGACGCGGACACCCGCATGATCCGCGCCGGGGTCTTCGGGGAGTACGGCTGGCTGGACGGGAGGGGGCGCCCCGTGCCGTGGCCCGAGTCCTACTCCTACATCGTCCTGTCCGGCGGCGACATCGGCGCGTTCACCTCGCTGGCCAAGCTCCACGGCCTCGCGCGCGGCGGCGGCACCGCCCCGCGCATGCAGTGCGTGGCCGACGGCGAGACGGCGCTGGAGTCCTCCTGCCGGGACGCCTTCCCGCGCGCCCCCTTCGGAAACGACTTCGCCCACGCGTCGGACCACCTCCACGCCTGCTGCCTCGCGCTGGGGCTCGCGCAGGACGCCGCCGAAAAGGAATACCGCTTCTGCAGGGGGCTGCTCTACCGGTCCGGCGCCGAAAGCGCCGTCCGGCGCGTCCGGCGGCTCTACGCCGCACGTCTGGGCGCCTCGCCGCAGGCGCTCAGGGACCTGCTGTACCTCGAGAAGCGCAAGGACAACATGCGCTACGGCTGGCTCAGAAAGAACGGCTACTACATCGGCTCGGGCCATGTCGAGGCCGCCGTCAGAGTCCTCATCGTCCGCCGGACCAAGCAGGCCGGCATGCACTGGCGACTCCGCAACGCCGTGCTCATGGCCGCCATCCACGCCCGCTACCGCTCCCATCCCACAGCCGCATAAACCTCACACAATAAAATCGCACCCCTTGTCGAAGATTTTTTATTTTTTTTTTACCCATCGATTACCTAAACGTACACACAGAACCACCCATTGCTTTTTTTCAATTGGTGATCCTCATATCCTGTTGCGGGGATTCCTGGACTGCCGAAGGCGACACGTCCGCAACGCCCGCCAGACTCTGATACGCCGTGCGTGCGGCCTCGGCGGCCCGGGGGTTCGAGGACTGCGCCACGCTTAATAGCGTGCTGGCCGCAGAAGCTTTTGGCAGAGCGGCAAGCACCGCAACGAGTTCGTCGATGCGCTCCTGATCGGTCATCACCGAGAGATTGGCCAACAGGATCTGGATCTTCTTGTTTTCATTCGGCAGGCCGGCAACAATCCCCTTCCATAGGCGAAACGCTTCTCGGCTCACAGCGGCATCCCCGTCGTACAGATAATCGGAAAGTTCCGGCAAAGCCCTCCACCCGATTCCACCCAAAATCCGGATGACCTCTAACCGAACTCCGGCATCGGGCGATTGCCTTAACTGCAGTGCCCGTTCGCATACCTCGTTCGTCTGACCAGACGCAAGCCCCAACCGCATGTCCGCCACCATTTCCCTGCCATTTGCGACGACACCCGTTGGAGCAGTGTTTTCGCCCGAGTTTGCCGGAACTGTTTGCCGATCCCGATGGGCTTCACTTCGATCGCCCGAATACACAGCGGAGCCCCCACCTGGCCTTTTCTTCTCATCCGGTTGCGGCGTACGATGATTTCCAAACCGTACGATGACGGCCAGAATCGCAAAAAGAATTACTGCAAAGGAAAAAAACGTGATGATTGATCGCCTATTCATATTGCCTCCGCCACCTGAAAATTTTATTTGTTCTTACAACTGCCGCGAACCGGCCAGGCATAGGCAACAGCACTGGATATGTCGTTATACGTGTTTTTCCCAAATTGACACTCCTTCGTCCACGCATAGCCACTGATTACTGCCGGCGTAATAGACCACACAACTGAAAAAAACTTATCCTTGTGAAAAGGATTTTCTTGTGCCCACTGCCCATCACCTGATGTGTTCGACAATGCAGGAGCTGTATACCGATAATCAAACAAGCTTTCCAATTCTTTCACCGTCGGTAGACGCCAGTCGTCGTATCCACCTCTACCATTCTCACCATCCAATGTTGCGCAATACGACACCGCGCCAGAATAGGTTCTGTAACTTGCAGAGGTGTCTCCAGGATTACGAAGCCACATCAGCCCCGTCAGATTATCGATCACGCAGTTCGACGCGGCTCCCGTGCAAATCGTAAACCGGTTGGTGGGCCACGGCACGTTCGGATCTGTCAAATCAGAGGCGACGGGCGACATTTTCGCAACGGGTGCCCAAAAATAGGAGGCCATCACCGCCGTGTTCGAGGGCGCGACGGAGACCGTGGTGCTTTCATTCGTTGAAACGGCCACCTGGTTGGTGTCGCCCAGCCAGCGGTCGAAGACCCGGAAATACGGCGACGGGGTTGCCGCGATCGGCACGGACTGGTTGGCGGTGTAGGCGCCGCCGGTGCTGCTGCTGCCGCCGAAAACGCGCAGCGGATAGGTCGCCGGACGATAGGTCGCCGTCACCGAAACATTGGTCCCCGGCATTTGCAGAGTGGTGTTTGCCGCCCAAAGGTTCGCCAGCGTGTTGGTGTGGCCCGTCCAAGCGTCAAAGACTTGATTGGTTCCGGGCGCGTCCGCCATGATCGCCACCGCCTGCCCATAGGCGCAGTTGGTGCCGCCCGTGCCATTGGTCACCGTCAGCGTGTACAAGACGTTCGTGTAAAGCGCCGTCACAGAAACGACGCGCCCCGAAATGACGGCTGCCGTCTCGGACGTCGCGGCGTTCGTCAGGGCAGCGGTGTCGCCGGTCCAGCACGAGAAGATCTGGTGGTCGGGCGCCTCCGGCGCGGTGATCGTTACAACGGAGCCGTTCGTATAGCTTCCGCTTACCGTGCCGTCGTTCACCTCAATCGTATATACGGCCGCCCGATAATGAGCCGTCACGGTCAGAGGGCCATCGGGCATGGTGACCGTCGCAACGGCATTCGAGATCTCCGCCGCCGAGACGTCGTCGCTCCAATAATCAAACACCTGTTCGGCGGCCGGATAATTGGCGACGACGGACACCTGCTGTCCGTTGGTATAGCTGCCGCTTCCGCTGCCACCCTCGACGGTCAATGTGAAAAACTCGGTCTCGCTCTGATTCGTCACCGCGAGAATTTTATAAAACATCGGCACCGCGCTTGTCACACAAGTCTGATTCTGATCCGGGCGGATATGCGTCAATTCAAGATAGTTGGTGCGCCATCCGTTAAAATCGGGACTGTTCGTCAATACGGGGGACCAAAGGACTTGATAGAACGAATTGCCGTCCTTTTGGCTGTTGGTCCAAACCACTTGCCCGTTCCGAAATGAAACGAAGTTGGGGGGCAGCTCTTCCGCCAATCCAACGACCGACAGAAGACCGCAAACCGCCGCACAAACCATGATGATTGATTTTTCGCGCATAGGTGGAACTCCGCCAGACACATCGGAACGCAAGAGATTGAGCGATTCGTGTGCTTGATTATAGATAAATGATGGCGCTTGATGCACGCGTTTTTTCGTTCGGTGTTGTATTTCCGGGGCCGGGTTTGTTATCGTTTTTCCGTATACGGAGTCACGTCATGATTAAACCATTGTCTTTGCTTTTTCTCCTCACCACGGGCCTTTCCGTTTGCGGATCCGAATCAGCCGTTCCCCGCTTTGCGCTCATCGGCAGCGAAACCCGCGATTTGGGCCGCGTGGAATGTTTCGAAAAAAAAACGGTTTCTTTCCGGCTGAAAAACACGGGGACGGCGCCTGGCGCGATCCAGCGGCTCGTGCCGACCTGTTCCTGCATCAGCGGAACAGCCGACAAAACGTGGGTTCAGCCGCAGGAAGAGACGGAAATACGAATCTTCCTTGATCCGACCGCCATTCACGGAACATTCAGACGCGTTCTCTGGGTTGACACGACGGCCGCCGCTTCAGCCCATTTTTCGTTGACCCTGAAGGGAGAAGTCCTCCCTCTCTTCAACGGACTTCCGGAGTCGCCGCAACAAATCGTTCTGCCTGAAGGCGCCGCTTGGACCAACCGCTTTACGCTCACGGAGGCCGTAACCAACCTTTTCCCGGGAACCCCGGTCATCGACACCGACACGAACAAGCTCCGAGCCACGGCCTCGATCATCACCAATACGTCACCAGGGAAAACGTCGTTCACTGTCACGCTGGAGGTCACCGCACTCGACTCCGGACGTCACACCCTGCATCTGTCGTTTCCGGTTAAGGGCCGCCCGAATTTGCCCCCGATCAAGCTCGCTTTCCATATCCACGTCGGACTGGAATTGAAAACCATCCCGGGCAAGATTCTGTTGACGCCCACGGGAGAACCGCTAACACGCCAACTGACCATTCTGACCGTAGACAAGCAGATCATGACAACGGACAAGAATCTGGCCACGAATGCGCTCACCTGGACGCCCCGACGCGAAGGCGTTTCCCTGCAGGTTCAGCAGAATCCGAAAACCTTGCTCCTGACGGTTACGCTGACTTTATCACCCGAAGCGGTGACAAACCTGATGAAAGAAACGGATGCCAAACTGACCTTTCATTATCCGAATTACAAACCCGTCAGCGTGAACTTCTTTTCCCGTTCGGGAACTTCGACCAACACGGCTGACGCCGCGAATGGCCAGTAATCAAAAGAACCTTAGCCTTCTGTCGGCGGGATGATTTCCACCCAGATTCTATTGGGCAGACGTTTCAAGCAAGAGCCGGTAGGACCAGTTGAAGGAATAGGACGTCTTGTCGGGTATCAGATAGAAACCCTGGCCTTCCGTCCGTTCCCACGCTCCGGCCATAACCCGCATCGGGGTCAACACCCCTTTGTATTTACAGGACTTGGTTTTATAAGCCGCGCCCGGCGTCGCGCTCTGATAATACAGCGTAAAGCCTCCGCTCATCAGGCCGGTGGCACGCGTATAGGCGAGCGTCAACCCGCAGGGATTGACCGAGGCGTCGAAATCAATGACCTTCGATTGCGCGTCAACATAGGTCACCGCCTTTTTCGCCACAGTCAGCGTCTGGGGCGCAACCGCAACCATAAGTCCCTCCGGGGTCTCATCAACCAAGGTATACCCCGAGACCGCATCGTCCGTGCCGTTGTATCCGGCCGGAGCAAACGTTGCCCCACCGAACGCGCCGAACGTCAGCGTACGACCCAAATACCACGTCTGAAGATTCATGACGGTGTCGTAGAATCCTCCGCTGGCCCCCAAGACCGTATCAAACCCGTTCGTTTCGGACTCCGGATCATAGCCGTACACCGATGTGCCGGCCTCATTCCACCAGTGCAGAGGCATAGCCTCGTCCGACACGGCACACATTTCGCCCGATGTCGCATCGGTCACCAACCTCAACAACCCACAGAGGCCGCCCGCGCTGTGGTAAGCGGACGGTACCGCATAAACCAGCAGGCGAACGATCACATTCGTAGACACACCCGATCCCGAATCTTCAATCTCTTGCGATGCCAACAGTGCAGCCGAAGACGACCAACTCGTGCCATCCGCCAACACGCCCGCCAAACGGACCACACCCGTCTTCGCCGCCGTCAGGGTCAAATAACCGCTCCCCATCGGAGCATTTTCCGTTGCGGCCGTCACCGGCAGAGCCACCGTATAATACCCCGCGTACGCTGTGGCCTCAGCGGCCATATTGGTTTCGCTCCAACTGTTGCGGAAGAATGTGACCTGACTGACAGACGGAGTCGAACCGGACACGGTTAGCATCCCGGTGCCGGCACCGTTCGTCATGGAGAGCGCGAGCGACAGAGTGTTTGTGGTGTAAACCCCTTTCGCCGCAACGGGCGTCGCCAGCCGGACATAAACCGTTCCGTTCGTTTCGGCGTCGAACCCCGTTTGCGAGAAAGTATAGGCCTTGCCCGGCGTTTGAATCTTGGCCGTGATTTTTCCGGCATCGGAAACGTTCAGCACAAATGAACCGTCGTTCTTTGAAGTATCGGCGTTGCAGACCCAACCGTTGAAAGTCCCCGCCGCCTTTTGCAAGCCAACCACCGAAAAGGCGACCGGCAGCGTCGATCCGATTTGGTTCACACCATCCACAATCGAATGACTCTGGACCCATAGCGCGTAGTCCCCGGTCTTGCCGGCGATGCCCGTGAAGTAGTTCGTTCCGTTCACGGCGATGAGCGACAAGCCGGAGGGCAACACACCCGTCAACGTATAGGTGACGGGCGTCGGCAAGGCTTCGCCGTCCCCGCACCCGCCGCAACTGTAGGACATCGCCAAAGGCCCCAACGTATAGCGGACACCCTCCACCAGACGGTACGCGCCATCGCCTGTCGTCTGCAATCCCTCCGTCTGGTCAAACGCCGGCAGCTCCGTTACCGGGCCGTCCCAACTTTTAATGCTAAAGGGCCACACATCGCCTTTGACCACGACGTCATCGCCGCCAGGCACGTACATCACCGAATCGACCCGCCAATAATACTTCACGTCCGATTCCAAGCTGCATTCCAAACAGGGGTCAACCGTATTTCCAGAAATCGTTTCGTCCGGGAGAAGCCTGGGGAGAGACTGCAGCGATTCCCCCAAGTAAACCCGATATTCATCGGCGGCGGCGACGGACGCCCACTGCAGACGGTCGGGCGTCCCCGCGCAAACGAAATTCTTGACGGGTGACGGCGAGGTCGTTTTCACCAACGCGCTCCAAACCAGATTCGAGAGGGTGATCGCCCCGGACTGATCTCCGCCCGCGATGAACTGCCACGACACGGACTGGGTGCCCGATTTCGCGACATAAAAGACCGACGATCCGCTGACGGCATTCGAGGCCGCAAACGTTTGGCTGTCAGAACCCACTTTGACGATCAGCCGATTCGCAGCCTGAACATTCGGCAGGAAGGTCCAATCAAACTGCAGGCGTCCGGGCCCCGTTACCGATGTTTTCAGCGTAGTTGTTTTCCCCGCCGACACCGATTCGCACCGGTACTCGCCTCCGTTGCCCACGAACCACGACGCCGACCCCGACGAACGGAAAGAGAGAGCACCCGTTCCCGCCTCGCTCAACGTTTGCGCGACCGCTTGGTCGCGTTCGGTCACGGTGACCATTCCCGCACCCGACGCGATTCCCGATGCCGTAGTCTGGGTTATGCGAACCTTTAGCGTGAGGTCCTTGTTGTACGCATCCATCGCCAGTGTCGAAAGCGCAACGGGACACGGGTTGGTCTCCCCGTGCGACCATACCACGTTTGTCGAAAGCGAAACGAAATTCACACCCGGAAGCGCCGAGCCCGCCACCGTTTCCACCGTGGCGGAAACGGTCCCGTCGGAGCCCCCCGACCGGCCGACCCACAGGATCAGCGCATCGCCCTCCCGCACGACCACCGTCGGTTTGCGCGCGTTGGCAAACGGCGTTGCCGACGCCCCTTGGGCAACGAAACCCACTGTGCCGGAATTGCGTTTTGAAGTTTCTTTCAGAACGACCGTCGCTACCGAGCCCGTTGAAACGACATCCGAGTTGAGGCCGTTTTCGAGAGCGACGGCCAATGTCTCATCTCCCTCCCACGTGGCACGGAGATCCTGAACCAAGGGGATCGTGACCTGTTTCGTCACCTGCTGGATCGCTTCGGCCTGCGTCCAAACAACTTCGTTCGAAACCACCGCCACATAATCCTGACCGGGCGTGGCCGTTCCGAACGGAACGGGATCGGGTGGTGCCACGGTCGAAACAAACACCCGGACACCGCCCTCCGCAACGCAGGGAGACGCCAGCGCGATGTTCAACGAAACGGAGGCTGCCGTCTCGGAGACGGAGACCTGCGTGCTCCCAAATTGAACGGCCGCCGGCTGTGACACCGTCTGGGAACTGTACGACAACGTGTACCCCGCCACCGATGCAAAGTTCCCGCTGACTCTGACGTAACAGGTCACCGAGCGAGCCTGGTTCAGCGTCCATCTTGCCGTCGGCGATTCATCCAGCGCCCCCGCAGCGGTAGCCGCCGCAACGGCGGTCGCGTTTGTTTCCGTAAAAAGTTCAACCGTTATTTGCCCGGTCGGCATTTCGGCCTGTCCACTTAAGAGACGCCCCGTTGCCGCAAATGTATAGGTCGCACCGGGAGACGCGGCAAAGGTATACCAGTCGGCCGTATCGGTGGGAGAAAGAGTGTGTTCCTGCTGAGACGCGCTTTCAAGGATATTGCTCAAAGCTGTTGCGGTTGCGGCGGAGTCGTCGCTTTTCCCCGGCACGGCATTATCTTGAACGTCCCACGCGTCGTCGTTCCAAACACGGTTGAGTTTGCTGACAAACGCTTCGGCCGTAACGTTTGTCCATGTACGATAATGCGTCACCTCCCCCTGATAGGACCCGTCGGGGTTCAGCTCAACAATCGTCGGCATATTGAGGCGGTAGGGATTCGCTTCCGTGCCCAAGCGATTCAAATAATTTTTGATCGCCCCGTAATACTGTTCCAACATTCTGTTCCGGGCCAAGATGTTTTCGGATTCCGACAGGCTGAAAAAGCCCGTATTCGTATGGCACAACCACGTGCCGTCCGTAGCGTTTGTGATGGCCCGTTTTGGGAAATCCAGCCAAACCCAATACGCATCGCTTGATTTTAGAAAGTCTTCAAACGCCGATTTCCCCATGACCAACCGTTCAAGGCTGTCGCAATCGGGGCACCAGGTGGATCCGGAAAAATGCAAATAGATCCGCTTGTTTTCGAGTGCGGCGCGATTCGTCGCCGTAGCGAAATCCATGGTCCATTGGCCCACAATCGCCGCGTTGGTGCATACGGCGGGATAGACATCGGGCGTGTAAGTCCATGTTTGCGCCATAAGTAAAAGAGGACCGCAAAATAAGGTCAACAGAACGATTTTAAACTGACGCATCGCCATTCCTTTCGTTCAAAATGGGGGGTTATCTTAAGATAGGCCCGAAACGTTTGCACGTACTATTTTCGTCGTAAAACAAGGCGCACAAAGGAATCAAAAGGGTGTGTCCTCGAAAACGACGAATGACAACCCATGCCAATTGGGGTATAGTATTACAATGGATACGGGGAAAGGGAACATGAAAAAAAGACCATTTACCGCTTTTGTCTTGATCGCTTGCCTTTTTGCCACCACTCTTCCGGCGCAACAGGAAGCGCACGCGAAACCGCCATTTGCCGTTGTTTCCACCAATCATTTCGAGCTCGGCACCATCAACAGTTACGATATCCAAACGCGTCAAGTTCGGATCACCAATATCGGCGGATCGCCCTTGACCATTCAGAAACTCGTGCCCACCTGCACGTGTGTCAGCGGATCGATCAGTACAAATGTGCTCCAGCCGCATGCGGAAGGGATTGTTACGATTTGTTTGGATGCCAAGCAGGTCCATGGCGAATTCAAGCGTGGCCTTTGGATCGATACCGACTCACCCGAAACGCAGCGTATTTCAATCGGGCTGACAGGCAAGATACAACCGCTTTTCGACGGTTTGCCCCCTATGCCGATCACATTCCGTTCAGCAACCCCCACCGCTGTCTGGACGAACGTCCTTAACTTGACGGCATCCGAAGCCAATTGGTTTCTGGACCAGCCGACCATTCAAAGCAACGACGCTATCAAAGTTGACGTGGCCATGAAAACCAACGCGGCCGAAAAAATGTCCTATACCATCACATCCGTCATCAAACCGTTGACTTCCGACTACCGCACAATCACCCTCGTGTTTCCAGCTGTTGGCAAAGCGGGAACAATGACCAATTCTGTAAAGATCAAGTTTCAGACTCGGACCGATGTCTCTTTAACGGCATCCCCCAATCGGTTTCTCTTGAATTCTGTCGGCGCAACGCCAGCCAAACGCATTGTCATTCATACCACCGAACAATTCGCACAAACGGATTTGCTCACTTGGAAGCCTGAAATCAAGGGCGTTCACATTGCGATCGCGGATAACCAAGGGTTGCATTCCAACATCATTCTGACAATCAGCGTCTCCAAAGAAACGACCCAGAAACTCTTAACGGACCCCGGAACCGTATTAACGTTCAGTTATCCCAATCATAAGCCTGTCAATCTGCCTTTTATCGGGTTAATAAAGAAGGAATCAGCTCAACCGACACCCTAAGGAGAATACGGGATCAGGCAACACGCTACATGGCAAATGAGTTTTTCGTTTAAGATTAACTTGCGCGATGAAAGAAGTTATTTCGAACTGACGTTATTGGCAATCCATTCTTCAGCTTTTTCTCGTGTTGTGTAGTCTTCGCCAGCGATAAAATTATAGTGATCACGGGCAACTTCCGAAGCGATTGCATTTGACGATTCAATGATTTTTACCAAGCCGCGAATGGCAACGTCTTCGCTCATACTGTTGAATTCCATGACATAGTCTTCAAGATCCGACTGCGATAGATTTCCGCTGATCATGCCTTCGGTGACCAAATCGGCTTTTGTCGTATCGTCGGTAATTTCGTCGAGAGCGGCCTTCATTTGCTGATACGCCTCTTCAGCAAGCCCCGTCTGCTCATCTCCCAACATCGCCGTCAGTTCGGGAAGAGCCTTGACGCCAATCCATCCGAACGCATCCACCACGCGTGAACGGACTTCCGAATCCTTGGAATGCATGAGCTGGCGCCCGAGCTTA
>Ga0160425_1002425_pt1 | contig 15084 bp, 13 predicted proteins | sample BioMet8_FD_108193 | JGI IMG/M metagenome (GOLD analysis project Ga0160425, IMG submission 108193) | Microbial communities from bioreactor (seeded with sewage sludge) at Lawrence Berkeley National Lab, California, USA - Biofuel... | ecosystem: Engineered > Bioreactor > Anaerobic > Unclassified ...
GGCCCGGGCATCCCGCCCGCGGCCCTGGAACGGGTCTTCGATATCTTCTACCGGGTTCCCGGCGAAAAATGCCCCCGGGGCTATGGCCTGGGCCTGGCCATCAGCCGGGCCGTGGCCGTGGCCCATGGGGGAAGCATCCGGGCCGAGAACCGCCCCCAGGGAGGAGCCCGGTTCATTGTCAGTCTGCCGCTGGAATCCGCTCCATCCCAAGGAAGCGTCCCCCAATGACACCACTGTCCACAATGATCCTGGCCATTGAGGATGAAACACCCATCCTGCGCTTTTTACGGGCCTATTTCGAAGGGCGTGGCTTTTCCTTGCTCGAGGCGACAACCGGCGCCCAAGGGCTGTCCCTGGCCGCCTCCCACAATCCGGCCGTCATGCTCCTGGATCTGGGCCTGCCGGATATGGACGGACTGACGGTCCTGGCGAGGCTTCGGGAGTGGACGCAAACGCCCATCATCATCCTGTCGGCCAGGGGGCAGGAGACCGACAAGATCGCCGGGCTTAACGCCGGGGCCGACGATTACCTGGTCAAGCCGTTTAGCGTGGGCGAGCTTGAGGCCCGCATCCGGGTGGCCTTGCGCCATGCCGCCCGGCAAGGCGCGGGCGAAGAGGAGGTGGTGTTCACCTCCGGCGACCTGCGTGTGGATTTCGCGGCCCACAAGGTCATGGTGGGGGATCGCGAGGCGCATCTGACGCCCATCGAGTTCAAGCTGCTGGCGGTCATGGCCCGCCATGCCGGCAAGGTGATCACCCAGGCCCAGCTCCTGCGCGAGGTCTGGGGCCGATCGGCCACGGAGCAAGGCCATTACGTGCGGGTCTACGTGCACCAACTGCGCCACAAGATCGAGCGCGAACCGGCTAGGCCGGTTCATCTGAAGACGGAAACTGGTGTGGGATACCGGTTGGAATAGCGAACGCGACTTTTTATTTCACAGGTAGCATATAATTTCTCGCACGATTTATTCAATTTATCCTTGATAAGGAAGACCCTTTCAAACACACTTTTAAAGTGATTACAGGAACAATTTTACTCTTCGACAATTTTCTTCTTTACTGGACAGCATTTGTACAGTCGGAAAGCTCGAACCGCATAGCGGATTCCAGTATAAAGAATTCGCATTCACCGCGTCTTTCCCTCGCTCTTCCCTTTGTTAGTCCTCTCCTAGCGTGAAAGTTAATAACTGGTAATATATGCTAATCTATTTAAACAAGGAGAAAAATCCGCCAACGGTTATCGGGAAGACCTTCTGGGCGCACCCCTGGCCGGGGTAGCAAAGTGCTTTGGAAGGTCTACGAGGTCGCTTCGGGGCAAGACCGGGGCATGCTGCTGGTGTTCCTTTTCCTCGCCGCACGGTGCGGAGAAGTTTTCCGACTCAAATGAGCGGACATCGATTTCGCAGGGAATACCGTTACCCTTTGGACGAGAAAGCGCGCGGGAGGCGACCTGGAACCTGACCCGGTCCCCATGGTGCAGCGGCTCAAGAAGGTCCTCATGGCGTGGTGGGAGCACCGTCCCATTGCCTCCGAGTACGTGTGCGTAAATGTGGAGGAGCATGCTTTCTGCAAGGAGTACTTGAGACAACCGTTCACCAACCGTCAGCATTTCATGGAGCGACTGTGCAAGAACGCAGGGGCCAGGGAGTTCGGGTTTCACGCGATCCGTCACCTCACGGCGAGTCTTCTTTACCGTGAGGGACAGCCTGTGGCGGTGGCCCAAGCTGTCCTTCGTCATAAGAGCCCCCAGACCACGACCAGGTATTTGGCGACCCTTGGTCTCAAGCAGACCCAGGAAGCGATGGAAGCTGTCATGGGACAGCGCGGTCCAGGGAAGGTCGTCAGCCTCCAGAAGCTCGCCCAGGAGCAGGGGTAGGATTCCAGACTTTCGAAGTCGGAAATGTGGACTTCGTGTGGACAAACGGAAAAGCGGCTTACGCTGGACACGTAAGCCGCTGAATTTACTGGCGTCCCCAAGGGGATTTGAACCCCTGTTACCGGCGTGAAAGTGGCCGAGTCGGCTCAAACACTTCATCAAACACCTTCATATACTTTGATTTTTTCTGTTCACCATGGTCAAGAAGGTCGCACATTCCATGGCATGGTGTGGACCCCGTGTGGACTTCTTTCAGGACACCACCGCCCGCTGATTTCCTTGCTGAAATAGCAGTAACATCCCAACTTCGTGCACTTTTCTACCGCTGCACACCCTCCGATAATTCCCCCCTGAAGCTGCGGGTATCCTTGTCGTATAATTCACAATTTTAGTTTCACTTTCCTTCGCAGAGTGAACTGGCTAGGAATCCTTCCCCTGGGTCTTCATCCCAGACAGTTCCGGTCTCCAAACCAACCTGAACCAAATGCGCAGGATGCTGCGCAAAGTGTTAGATTGAGCCCCCGATCAAACAATCATGGAATGCCCGTTTAAATTTTAAACAAATTGATACGCATTCCAAACTTAATTCTTATAGAATAGAACAACACAGGTGACAAGCTTATTTACACTAAAACTCATCTCCCGAGATAATGGCAATTTGTTTTTGTATTTAAAATATCTTCCAAATACTCAATTGTGACTTTGTTGCGTAAACCCAATTTAAAAGTCGATGCTTGCGAATAAAAAATATCCAGGTGGTTCAATGGATGCCGATCTCCGTCTTCTCTTTCTTGGTCATAGTCATATCTAATATACCCATCGTCACACAGCATTAGATCTCTAAATACACACCAGATGCTTTCATGAAACTTATTTACGTCCCAGATAGAATCGGCAAACTTGAAGATGTCATCCTCGGTAAAAATATCTCTAGCCTCAACTAATGATAAAATATCAGAACTGATCATTGAATTTATGTCAACATGAGAATATGAACTAAAAGAAACCCCCTCTTCATTGTCTTGGACAAAAAAAGGGAATTTGACTGACACCGCTTTGCCATCAGAAACTATAAACAGTCTGCTCATCTTATCAACCAAAAGAATAAGCGAGCAAAATTCTTCATTTCTTTCTGGTTTTATATGTGTCAGAAATATTTTAATCGTATTCATCCATAAGCAAACAATGTCTTTTTTAGAGCGAATTACAGAAAATAATTTCTCAGCTTGGAATTTATCAAGCATCAATTGATAACGTTTCAAATTTTCCCCCTAAGCATTATCTCATAATTAAATCGCATCACTTCCTTTACATTTTCTCTGTCAAAGTCCTCGCCGACAGTTTGTTTTAGAACCTCGACCAACTTTGGTCTGTATTCTTTTTTAATTTTCAACTCCTCGAAAATACTCTGGATAAAATCTTGATAAGAGACATATCTGTTTAGCTGACGTATGGTTGTTTTTATCCTCTCTTTTTCTCTGTCACTTGGTGGTTCAACCTCTATATAGCCAAGTTTATTTATAACTGTAAGCCCCTTCGTAATATCACTTAATATTTCCAAGTTTTTGTCTTTGGAAAAAAGGATATAAGACCTAAGAAAAGAACGGGTTAGAGTCATGTATAGGGCATTTCTATAAGAATAAGATCGCCTAATTATCTTTGTTACGCATATCACAAATGGAAACTCAAGACCCTTGACATTATTCCTATTGCTAATAAAAAGTTTGTCAGTCAATCTTTGCTTTGACTCATGGGCTTTATTAACATGCCATCCAATTTTTCGCGGAACAAGTTGCTCCAAAAAATCTGCTAGTGCATACGTAGTTTCGTCATTATCGAGCAGAATTATCCCAATATCATTTGGGCTGACAGTTGGATTTTCCCTTGATATTTGACCTATGATTTCAACAATCGATTTCGCAGCAGATAAAGAAAAGTCTCCGCTCAAAGGCTTAATGTCAACACAGTTAACATTTTCCTTTTCAATTTCTTCAAATCGCCTAAGCGGTTCTCGCTTTAAGTGATACAGCGATCCATTGCTAATTTTATCAACGATATAGCCGCAAGACCTCCACTCTTCATCTTCCAGCCAACGAAGTTTATCTTTTTCAAAAAGACCCATTCCAAGAGCGTGTGCAAACATTAGTGTTTTTGGATCGGTTCTATAGCATTTACTTAAAAGAAAATCTGGAGATATGCTTGCGGTAATACTTTCATCAAAAATACTCTGAAAAATATCTCCAGCGATATAAACAACATTTTGTGTTACCTCTTGGCAAAGATCAAAAAAAGATTCAGGGAAATCCTGACTTTCATCTATTAAAATATAATCAAAAGCAAATTTATGGTCTTCAGTTTTTTTTAAAATGTCCAACGCATCATCACACGCCTTCTGGAAAGATGTCGCGATACTCCAGCGCTGAAAAGGCAAGCCATAATAATTGCAAATGTAGCTATATACACCTGAGTCTTTATTGCTCTGAGAACCCCACGCATGAACGCACCATAGCCGCTCATTCCACTTTATTTGTTGCTCGACTTTCATGAAATTAAAAAAATCAGGAATTCTTGTTTTAAGGCTATCCGCCAATATTTTATTATGGCAGGTCATTACTATTCGACTTGCAGGGTTGGCAATATACAAATCCTTTAGTTTGTGCAGAAGAAGCTCTGTTTTTCCAGTCCCCGACAAGCCTTGTATGCGAATAGGAGACTTGTCAGGGTTTTGATAGACAAATCGAGTCTGGTCGCCATCAAACAAAAGTATTTTTCTTTTAATTTTATCAAGGATGTTTTCAGGGATATCCGCACGAACTTTTTCGATATCGTTGATACTTCCCGTGAGAAGAGAAATTAATAACTCTGCAATTCTTTGATTTGCCGGTGTAGCGACTTCTATACTAGGTAATAGCGCAGAAAAGTCTAGAGAGCTCCCATCATCAACACGGGCAATTAGTTCTTGTCTCCATGTTCTCGGTCTCCCAATGGCATCTTTATAACGATACTTGTCAGATATTGAACCCAAATCTTCAATAAAATCCTCAACATATGAGTCAAAAGAGGTTTTGTCAGAAGAAAAATTAATAAAAGTAATTTTACATTTTGGGACTAAAATAACAGCTGCATCTTTGTACTCATATGCATACTTATTGTCACCAAGAGGCCTATGGATTATATAAGCCTGAGTTTTACTTTCTACAGCCCATTTTTCAACACTTTCGAGAGCCTGCCTATTTTTATCAGTTTTTTCGATCTGAAGAAAAAAGAAACTATCCGACATATCGATCTCCATTGCCTTAAAAATTGAAAGACATTTTTAGACTTCCCGGCATTCGGCGCAGCTTCCAACTAAGTGATTTCTTTACATAAGTAGCCCTGGCAAACATGCTTCCAATCAATTTCCCATCATGCATGAAATGAGTACAAATTTAGGAAAGCTCAATGATCCATTTTTCCCAGTCTACCCTATAGCCCCAGTGACATTTCCCCTGGGTCTTCATCCCAGACAGTTCCGGCCTCCAAACCAACCGGAACCAAATGCGCAGGATGCTGCGCAAATGGTTTCTTTTGGATTTTGGAGCCTTCCAACGCACTCCCCCGTGACAATCTCCACCATTTCTCGAGCAAAAGCATTTTTGCTTGTAGTCCAGCGCGTAAAGTCAGCGTTATTTAGAAGATTTAAAGTCGCGCAGAACTCTTCTACAAGCGTTAAGGTAATTGCGTTTCATTTCAGAGGTAACGGTGTCTGGACCTTCATGGACAAGCTTATTTCTAATTGATGCAATAAATCGTATGGCATCGACAGATTTTTCTGAAACGATACATTTCACGCTTGATGCTTTTTCGTGAAGACCTCGACCAGAACCGCCTTTGTCTTCAAGGATGCTTTCTATTTTTGAAGAAGCTCTAATAAGATTATCAAGAGATGTGTCTTTAGAATTTATCGCACGGTGGCATTCGACTTTTTCTTTGGGATGACTATATTCATGAGATTGAGACGAAAATCCTTTCTTTGAATCTTTTGACCAGCTATTCCCGACTGCACCAGAAGCTGTAGAGTCTCCACCACCCCTAGTCGCAATCGCCGCAGCAATCGAAACACAGGCAGTCCCTGTAACCACTACCCATTGCTTCAACTTTCTCTTCTTTTTCTGCTCACTGCCCGATCCAGGTTCAGTGTCTACAATCTCTTCAGATACAAAATCAACAACAGTGTCTTTGGCTGACTTGACTGCATCCTTTGCCTTATTAAGGCTGTCTCGAAAGCTCATTTTACATCCTCACGGCAAGGGTGTTGAACAATTCTGAATGTAAACCTATGTAGTCTGTAGAGACTCAAAAAATTAACAAAATACTGAGACTTCCTAGTATAATGACGACGGTCTCATCGTCTGGTGACAACTATCTATGCAAAGCCTTTCTCAACGAGATGGTGAAGTCGTTTAATCTCATCATAAATCTGCGCACAGTAATAATCTCCTATTTCGGGAATATGAAATATCTTTGTCAACTTTTTGTCTATAATTTTCGCTGCCCTGCATTCGATTGAACCATTCCCAGGGCTGATTAATTCTACCACAACCACTGTCCCGTCAGTCTTCTTTAACATTGCTCTGTATTTTCTTATTTCGTCATCCTTGACCTGCCAGGAAACGGACTTCTTTTCAGTAAAATTCGCTACCTGCTCTAAAAATATCAATATCTTTTTATGTGAAGCAGACAAGCTGTCGAGCGAGGTCTCCTCCTGGCTTGCTTCTGCATATTTATTGTTTAAGACAGCATCTTCGACAAGAAAAAATAAATCACTTAATTTTTTATTCAGCACAGGATGAATAGGATATAAGTCACGACCTATGGAAAATGAATATTCGAGTTCATCGTCATTGTAAACATCGACCTCAAGGATTGCTCGGCTGTTGCCTCCCAAAAATATTTGGCAATCATATTCTGTATCGTCTTCTGTGAAAGAAGAAATATAGCAAGACTCTTTATTACCCTTTTCCCAGACAAGCTCTAGAGAGGCACTTATTTCGTAAACAACTTCTGTCATTGGCATAAACGCTTCAAGCTGGTTCCCGTAATCTTCTTCACGATAGTTTTCCGGTCCAGAGAAACCTTTGTCTTGAATCTGCCGATATTTATTCTCCCCATGCAATTTATTGGATTCTTGAGACTGAGAAAAAAATTCCCCGAATTTCGACCCTATAAATTCACAGGACCGACCGACTTTTTCCTTTATAACTTGTTTTGTTTCATCAGAAAGCACTGACGAGATGGCTTCAACGCAGTTATATGCAAGTTCACAAGCAGTTTCTGGGTTTTCGACAACTGCCTGTTTCAGGTTATATTTTGATCTAGACATGTATTCGCCTTTGTAACAATAATCTTAAACATTATGTCTGAACGGCAAGATTCAATTCTTATAAATATTTGGAGTGTTAAATAGTATAAAACAAGATTTATAACTTCTTGTGTTGAGTATTCTCAAGATAAATATCTTGCAAAATCCATTTAATACTTATTCGCCCACTTTCTTTTCTCTTAGTTTCCTTCCTTAGGAGGACAGCTTTGCATCGTTTGTCTTGGTATTCCGTATTCATGAGATACACAGTCTGATCTTTTATATCGTTACCCAATTTACCAGATATCGGCATCCCGTCGTCTGGCTGAAAGTTAAAATCCCTTGAATGCTTTCTTGCGCCAAGAAATATCCCACTCTTAAGTTCTTCTTTCTCTGTTATTTCTATATTCTCTGTACGGGACGCAGCTATTGCTATACTTTTCTTTGGGATGTCTACCTTTGTCCGCGCGCTGACCAAGTGTACTGACGCGCCGTGTCTATTTAAGGTCTCTAGAAAATTATTTAACTCTTTCAAAACTCTTGGCTGAACGTCTTCTATAGCTGAGTCAAAATCGTCCTCAAAGTCAGTTGCGCTGGAAGCTATTAGTGCATTTGCTGCCTCAACTGATTCATAAAGACTTGATTCTACCATACGTAATTGATTATTTCTCTCTTTTAAAACAAATCCAAAAGAGCCTCTCGGAGTAGCAATCAGTTGCATTATCGATGAATCAGCTCCAGGAATAGGACCAGCTTCTGATATCTCCCCCTTTTGCGTTCTAGCTGCATGGACAACAGACACATATGATTGATATCTCTTGAGTGCGTCAGAGGCCAGGTCAATATTTATACCATAACTACCGTTTACAGAATCGCCTCCAAAATAAAGGACTGTTTCTGCAAGCATCTCAGGGGTGTCGGCAATTTGTTTTATCTGGTATTCTACATCCTTCAAGCGAGACTCAAGACTCATCTTCCCGAGTATGTCATCTTCTGGCAAATCCTTAAGCAATGCGATCAAAGAATTTTTTTCGGCATACAAAGCATCGATAGCAATGCTATTGGCCATGATATGCCTCCTGTGCTTTAACTATGTACTCTAACTCTGCGTCACATTCCTTGTCAGAATTTGGCAATGGGATTTCGATAATGCCCTTCCATATAAATCCTTCTCTTGTATGCGAAAACAAACCAAACCAATATGTGATCATTCGTGAAAAATTATAGTAATCATAAATTGCAGCATCAACGAAGTATGCGTCTGTCTCGTAATTTCGCTTTGTGAGCACTGAATGAAAAAGAGAACTATTGTATGCGACCATCGATTTAAAGTTATGTCTGGAAAGGCTTGAATGAAATATTGTTACAACATCGATATCATTTGGCTCTCTGTCTAAAATCTGAACGAAGCTCCCATTAATCCACTGAAACCCTCTTTTAAGACCAACCTGAAATAATCTTCGACGAAACATGATAAAGCCATACAAAATTTCCAATCGCCGCTTCGAAATGCCAAATCTTGTCACCAAATCAACGACGTTTGATTTATACGGAGACAGCCCCACTGCCTGAGATGGATCGCCTAAAAACGGAGGTAGTAACCCCTCGTGATTAAGTGGAGGCATGGACTGTACATGCATATTTAATCAACCCCGATTGTGCTTCAAAGCGTTAACTCAAGAAGCAGCAAAATGTATTTTTTTTGGCGACCTTCAAAAACTCCTCAACAGTCTGAACCTCAGGGCAAGAATCATAGCGGGGCAATTTTAGATCCCCCCGCGTTCAAAAAACTTTCAAGGTCATTGACTTCTTCACATATATAGCATTGGCGTCCAGACCCTCAATCAATTTTCAACTTTGCATAAAATGAAGACTGACTTCGAAAATATCAATATTTTGCTTCTCTTGGTCCACTATCAAGTCCCTGCGAAGTTGTTCACGAAATGGACTGAGTGTCTTATTCCTTTCAGTATTTCTGAAGGACTTCTCCACGCTGACATGCTCAAATTCTTGGTCGGCATACCTTGTTATTAGTTGATATTTTTATTTTACATATTTTGCGGCGCATACAGATATCTCTGGAACCCAACAAAAACTTCGCGAATATCAGCGACATTGCCCAATTCTGCAACGGCATCGCTTACAGAGTTATACCTCAAGCTCAGTAGAGCTGGCAATTTTTCCTGTTCCAGCTCGCTCACCCCTACAGCAACGTAGTGATCCAGGACGAAAGCAAGGAATTGCTGTTCCTTGGATGAATACTTGGAGAAAATGTTGTTCTTCCTGGTTTCTACGCGTTCAGCCCGACTCATTGGGGCCAGGGTGAAGGCGATGTAGGCGAGCACGTCGAACAGGTCGCTGTCCTCGGCATCAATCATCTTGCTCACCTCTGCAAGCTGTTCTCCCCCGAACCCCTTTTCCTCAAGTCCTTGGAGCAATCGTTTCCGGGTGTCTGGCTTACCCCAAATAGCTCTCAGCTCATCCTCATCTTTAAACAGCTCTGGCAGTTGACCATACAGACTCTCGATAAACTGCGCAGCAGACATGGGCTTCCCATCAGGGCTCCAGAAGGTTGTGGCTGTCATGTGCTGGATCATGCGTTCCTTGCCATCCGCCAGCTTGATTTTTGTTTTCACCTTCTTGCCGCACACGCATGGAATCTGACCGCATTTGGGGCACGGCTCTGGTTCCCGGATACATTCACAGGGGCTCTTTCCGCATACGGGACATACCTTGGGAGGTTTCACCGGCTTGCCAGGTTCCGGTTCGATAGGTTCACCGTCCCATTCAGGGTCATTGAAATGTTCGTATGCCTTCACGAAGTCGTAGATGGTGAAGTAGTCCTTGCCCTCAAAGAGGCGAGTGCCGCGACCCACGATCTGCTTGAACTCGACGATGGAGTTTATGGGTCGCATCAAGATGATATTCCTGACATTCCTCGCATCCACTCCGGTGGAAAGCTTCTGGGAAGTGGTCAGGATGGTGGGGATGATCTTCTCGTTATCCTGAAAGACTCTCAGCCAGCGTTCCCCTTCGGCCCCATCATTGGCGGTCACTCGGATACAGTAGTTGGGGTCACTGTTCTGTTTGATTTGGTTGATGCAGTCCCTGACCGCCAGGGCGTGGTCCTGAGTCGCACAAAAAACAAGCGTCTTCTGGGTCTGATCGATCATATCCATGAAGAGCTTGACCCGGTACCGTTCCCGCTCGGCAATCTCGATGACCCGGTTGAAATCATTTTCTGTGTAGCGCTTGCCTTCCTCGACCTCGCCTTCGATGAGCATGTCGTCAGGGGTGTAAACGTACTCATCCAGTGTGGTGGCAATTTGCCTGACCTTGAAGGGGGTCAGGAAGCCATCGTTGATCCCCTCTTTGAGCGAGTACACGTACACTGGCTCACCGAAGTAGGCGTAAGTATCTGCGTTCGTGGTGCGCTTGGGCGTCGCCGTCAGACCGAGTTGCACCGCTGGCGAGAAGTAGGTCATGATTTCCCGCCAGCTACTTTCGTCATTGGCCCCACCGCGATGGCATTCGTCGATGATGATGAAATCAAAGAAGTCGGAAGGGTAATCACCAAAGCTCGGAGCGGGATTCCCCGCAGCGTCCCGACCCGTCATGAAGGTCTGAAAAATGGTGAAGAAGATGCTGCCGTTCTTGGGAACCATCCCCTTCTTTCGAATCGCGTCAGGGGAGATGCGAACCAAGGCGTCTTCTGGAAATGCTGAGAAGGCATTGTACGCTTGGTCGGCGAGAATATTCCGATCCGCCAGGAACAGGATGCGCGGTCTGCGGCTGGGCTCTCCTTCTCCTTTCCAATCCTTGAGGTTCCAACGACTTTGAAAGAGCTTCCAGGCAAGTTGGAAGGCGATGAAGGTTTTCCCTGTTCCGGTGGCGAGGGTGAGGAGGATGCGATCCCTCCCTCCCGTGATGGCTTCCAGGGCTTGGTTGATGGCATTGTGCTGGTAGTAGCGTGCCTCCCAAGACCCGCCTTTGTCTTCAAAGGGAATGGCTGCGAAGCGGTCTCGCCATGTATTCTTTTGAGCGAAGGTGGATTGCCAGAGCTGTTCCGGGGTGGGGTAGGAGCTGACATAGCCCTCTGCCCCGGTGTGCATGTCTATCTGGTAGATGCCTTTCCCGTTGGTGGAGAAAGCGAACCGGGCTTGGAGCATGGTCGCATAGCGTTTGGCTTGCCCAACCCCTTCCGTGTCAGGCAGCCCGATCCGCTTGGCTTCGATAACGGCGAGCTTCTGCCCACGGAACACCAGCACGTAATCGGCAATGTCCTGCTTGCTGCGCTTGCCGCCCCCGATAAGCCGACCGTTGGTGATCTTTTCCCGTCTGATCCTGCTCCCCTCGACTTTGCCCCAGCCTGCTGCAGCAAGGGCCGGGTCGATGAGTTCAGCGCGGGTTTCGGCTTCGTTGAGGTCGTTTGCCATGGCTACTTTTTCTTGGGCGGAGGAGGTGGAGGACTTTGCTCTCCTTTTTCAGGCTGATATCCGCCTCTTACACCCTCACGACCACTATCGGACTTGTCCGAAGGCTTAGAAGGTCTCGAAGGCTGCTTCTGTGGATCTTTAGCCATTGTCCTCTCCTTTGGTTTTATAAAACTCCAGGTAGGAATACTCGTCCTTGTTTATCAAAACTCCCTTTGTCTGCTTTATTACATTACCCATGCTCCCGTCATCGTCAATGTGATAGGCCCATTGTATGTATATCTGGTCATTATTAGGAAATGCGGAGGCATGTGATTCTTCGCCATAGTATCCACCGATCTTTTTCCCACTTTTCAAAGTGGCAACGACAAAACAGTCTTCTTGTTGTGCAAAGAAGTAATCCCAAGAAGATGAGGAACACTCGTGAATATATTTTTTGACAGTCTTCTTACCTCTTAGCCACAAGAAAAGGCACGAAACCATAGTTGGTGCGATGAAGAAGTAAAATATCGGGACAAGATAGCAATCAATTTTGTTCATCCAATTCCAAATAGTATAATTAAGAAATCCATAAAATATTGCTTCAAGTGGTAGAGCCGTCCACTCCACCTTTCTAGGATTCAATAAGTTGTATGCAAGAATTGACGTAATCCCTGGGATTAGGATCAGGATTGCCAATTCAAAGGATTGAATATCTTTAAACATTGCAACCATATGATCTCCGCGTATATTCTTTCATGTCAGTTCGCCAGCGTTTCCTGGTGCATGCCGACAGTGAGTTCGCCGGAGAAGGCTTTTTGGAGGAGGGCTTGCTTAAGTTCGACCATGCTTGACTTTTTCGTATTGAGGTTATTGATCAATTCTGAAGAATATTCTTCGAATTCATTTATCCTGCTAACTAATCGAGCTTGTTCGTCTTTGCCAGGATGAACAACTGGCAGCGACGACAATGTTCCCTGGTTCAGATTGTTGATGTTTGCTCCGCTTCCAGAATTTATGAGCATGGAATGGATACGCTCTGACTTGAGATACCGCACGAGATATTCTGGGTCGATCTGGTCGCTTGCCACCCTTATCCGAATAGTGAATCCAGAGTAAGATGTTTTTTTCTTAATATTGCTTGCAAGCATGCATCTACCAATAAGCTGTTTGTTGCCATTTGACCTGACAGTTAGGATGTCTTTGGCCTTCAGTTCGTATGCCTCATCAAGCAATCCCTCGACCTGAACGCTGTCTAGTTGCTCAACTGGAATAAATATGTTGCTTTGAAAGTCTTTGACGCCAACAATATCGACCAGCTCTCCGCGACTACTCTTGGTAAAGTTTAACCCATTTTTAAAATCAGCAATCTCTCCAAGTTTTTTTTCTGCCCATCCTTTATTGTTGTGCGTAAAGACCTTGTCCCAAAAGCGTTCTCGCAACTCCCTGGCATTCGCAAGATTTTTCTCGGTGTTGGCGATGGCGGTGTCGATGCGCTCAAAGGCATCGTCCAGGATGGCGACGATATGCTGTTGTTCTGTGACGTCTGGCAATGGAATCTCAAATTCATTGAGCTTCGCCTTAGTTATGTGAACCAATCCAACAGCACCGTTAACCTGCTTCTCTACTTGGCCAGTAATCCATTGCAGTGCATAATAGGCGTATCTTTTACTGATGTTGTTTTTATGCTCTACTTTAAAAATATGCTGGTTCAAAAGTCCTTTCTCTCCATCCCACAAATGAGCCCCAAACGAGGAACCCACTGTCCCTGACCATGAAAACAATAAGTCTCCTGCATTGACCTCTATAGCTTTGTCGTAAGGACCGCTGTAGTAGTTAAATGCAGCATTTTGATTGTTTAAGTTTGTAATTCTTATAATAGGAAGGCCAGTGTTCTCCCATTCACTTTTCTTAAACCCTCTACCGTTCTGAAATTTAAAAATTTCCCCTAGGCGGGTTCGCGTACTCTTCACAGCATCCCCCGAATCCCTTCCAGCAGATCAGCGCTCTCCGCATCCAGCGCGCCAATCTCGTCCAAAATTTCCAACGGATCGCGCAAGGGTGCTTCCTCGGGGGCATTGGGGTTCTTCACGGAGAGGTCAAAGGTCGTCTTGCCCACGTCCTTCATGTCCACGGTCCAGGATTTCTCGGAATCAGCAAAGCTCGCTTGCAGGGTCACGAACTCGGCAAGATCATCGTCGTTCAGGGCTGTTGTCTTGCCCAGACTCCGACCCGGATCGAGCTTGTAGTACCAAATCTTCCGCGTCGGCGCTCCCTTCTGAAAGAAGAGCACCACCGTCTTTACACCCGCCCCAAGAAAGGTTTTTCCAGGACAGTCCAGTATGGTGAACAGGTTGCAGCTCTGGAGCAGTTCCTGCCTCAAAGCTCGGGAGGCGTTGTCCGAATTGGACAGGAAGGTGTTCTTGATGACCACCGCCGCGCTACCACCCGCCTTCAGGTACTTGATGAAGTGCTGGAGGAAGAGAAAGGCTGTCTCCCCCGTTTTGATGGGGAAGTTTTGCTGAATCTCTCCACGCTCCTTCCCGCCGAAGGGGGGATTGGCGAGGATGATGTCGAAGCGGTCCTTCTCCTGCACGTCGGCGAGGTTTTCCGCCAGGGAGTTGGTGTGGATAATGTTGGGCGCTTCGATCCCGTGCAGGATCATGTTCATAATGGCGATGACGTAGGCGAGGCTCTTCTTCTCCTTCCCATAGAAGGTGGAGGTCTGGAGCGTCCGAAGCTGGTCCACCGTTAGGGTCGAGCCGTTGCCGTTCTCACTCGTCTTTCCGTCAGGGCCATAGCGCAAGTAGTCGAAGGCTTCGCATAAGAACCCCGCCGACCCGCAAGCGCCATCGTAGATGGTCTCGCCGACCTTGGGTTTGATGACCCGGACCATGGCCCGAATGAGAGGACGAGGCGTGTAGTACTCGCCGCCGTTCCTCCCGGCATTGCCCATATTTTTGATCTTGGCTTCGTAAAGGTGGGACAGCTCGTGCTTATCCTTCTGGGAGCGAAACTGAAGCTGATCAACCAACTCCAAAGCATCCCGAAGTGAGTAACCACTTTGAAATTTGCTCTTTATTTCCCCAAATATTTCACCAATCTTGTACTCAATAGTATGGGGGGAGGAGGCGCGATCCTTAAACCCCCGCAGGTATGGAAACAAGTCGTCATTGACGTAAGCGATAAGGTCATCGCCAGTCAGCGCAGTGTCGTGGTCGAAGCTGCCATCTGCTTTTTTGGGAGCTGCCCACCTTGACCAACGATGTGACTCGTCAACAATATAACTATACTCTTTGCCAAGAAGCTCTGCTTCCATGGCACGCTCTGCTTCCAAGTCATCAAGGTATTTCAGAAAGAGCATCCACGAGGACTGCTCAGTATAATCGAGTTCAGATGAACATCCCGCTTCTTTCCAAAGAACATCATCGATGTTCTTGAACGTCTGCTCAAAC
>Ga0160425_1002432_pt1 | contig 15056 bp, 11 predicted proteins | sample BioMet8_FD_108193 | JGI IMG/M metagenome (GOLD analysis project Ga0160425, IMG submission 108193) | Microbial communities from bioreactor (seeded with sewage sludge) at Lawrence Berkeley National Lab, California, USA - Biofuel... | ecosystem: Engineered > Bioreactor > Anaerobic > Unclassified ...
AGCCCCAAATACCACTTTTAGTGATAGTGAATATATCGATGTCGGAAAAAAATCCGATGGAGGCATTTATAGAGGCGTTATAATCTTTGAGCTGAGTTCACTTAATCAGACTGACCAGGTTGAAGAGGCAACTCTATCTTTATTCTGGCACTACCCACAGAACCAGATAAGATCAAAGGATACTATACTGGAAGTATACAGACCTATGAAATGGTGCAGAGAACATGTTACCTGGCAGCAAAGGGAATCTAATGACCCCTGGAAAAACTCTGGAGGGGACTGGTATGACAGGAATGGGGTCTTCCAGGGAAGCACCCCATATGCCACGATAACTATCAGTGGAGATGAGACCCCTGACAACCGCTACTACGACCTGGATGTAACAGAACTTGTGCAGGAATACATAAGTGGAAAGTACGAGGATACAGGTTTCCTTATAAAGGCTCGCGAAGAAAATGAAAACTATATAGCTTTTTACAGTTCTAACTGGCAAAATAAAAATCAGAGACCAAAACTCACTATAGAGTATACCTGAATGTCGATAAAGTTGGTCTGGAAATATTTTGATTCATGAAAAAAAGAACATATAGACATAAATGAAGAAGTATTTAACTTTTGATGCTACTCTTTGGATATCTGAGATTACTTTGGGGTTACCTTTAGTGTTTGGGATTTCTAGACCCCAACTGAAGGTTCTGGTAGATCCGAAATATCTTGTTATTGGAACTCTCCTGCCTAACGACAAAACAATAGGAAAATCGAGCAGTATCTCGGATCTGCTGTAAATTTGAAGACAAGTTTTTGAGTACTATGGAGAAATTGACCTTCCGAGAGGGAATTTTTTATTCAATAACTTATTGAGATTTGTGATTTTACAGAAAAATCAGTACACTGTCATTCAAAAAGTAATGAATAAAAAAAACAGAAAAATTAAAAAAAATATGGAAGAATAATCTTCCAGGCCTTAACGAGCGAATCCTACTCTTTCATTCCTTTTCTTCTCGACCTGCATATCGAAAAGCATCCCAAAAAGAAGCATCTGAAGCCCCATGCCCATCACAAGGAAACCAAGCAGAGGGTAGTAAGAAGGAAGAGGATTTTGCAACAAGACCTGCAAAAGACCCCATAGTCCTAAAATAACACCCACAGGCAAGGCAACCATTCCAAGGAAATAAAATAGTACAAGTGGATGGAAGTCCAGCACCGTATATTTGACCCTCAGCCTCCATAGAAAACCTCTAAAGATCATGGGAGCTACCTTGCGAATAAACTTGCCGTAGTGAATCTTTGATCTCTCTCTACCGTACCGGGCGGGTATTACCACATCCATTACTCTCATTCCAAAGGCATTAAGCTTGATCAACAGGTCGTTACAATAGCCATAATAAGGGTAGACTGAGTCTAAATCGATAACATCCAGAGCCTGCCTGGAAATAGCTGTATATCCATTCTGAGGGTCCATAACATGCCAGTAACCACTGCCTATTTTTGTAATAAAGCTGAGGAGAAGATTTCCAAGAGATCTCCATTTGCTCATTCCGGTCCTAAAATTGTCAGTGAGTAATCTGTTTCCTTTTGTATAATCAGCTCTTCCCTCAATGATTGGGAAAATCAACCTGGGAAGTTGAACAGGATCCATCTGATTATCTCCGGCCATAACCGCAACGATATCCATCTCGTCTTTCAGGGCAAGTTTATACCCGTCAATTATTCCCGCACCTACTCCTTTGTTTACTTCATGGCGCAAATAGACGATTCTGGAGTCTCCGAACTTTTTTACAATTTCCCCTGTCCGATCTGTGCTACCGTCATCGATTACGTAAATTCGGTCCACATATTCGGGGATACCGCTTAGAGTCTCGCTTATAAGTAATTCCTCATTATAAGCAGGCACGACAACTCCAATACGCGTGCTCTCAAGTTTCCTGAATATAGGATCCACATCAAAACTCAGATAGTTAACCTTGAGTCCTTCGGTTTTCGCTGCAGAAAGCAAGGACTTTAAAGTTAAATGCTGTTTGTGTGAACTGATTTTCTGCATTGAGTCCGCAGTTATTGCAAGAAAGCCTATTTTTTCCTTAAAGGTGTTTTTTCCATTGAAGAGCATTACTGTTTCCTGCTCACAGGTAATGCGACAGGGCCACGAACCCACAGATAGGTCAAACCCATTTCTTAAAGGCTCAAGGACATGAGAAAGCAAATCTATATCCTGCATGCATTCCGGATAGATAAGAACCACAAGTTCAGAATCAAGAGATACCTTGTAGAAGACATCAAGTAATGCCTCCTCCCCGCCGGAGACAGGAATAACTCGTGCCCCTCCCAAAGCAGCTACTTCCATAGTTCGATCAGTAGAACCTTCGTCAAGAACGAGCACACGGTCCGCGTAACTTGCCGCAATTAAGACTTTGCTTCCAATTGAAGTTTCCTCATTCTGAGCTGGAATTAAGACAGTAAATTCATGCCTGAGCAACCTATCGGGAAGTTGAGATGGCGAAGATACTATGCTAATAGGATCAGAGATTAGAGAATTAAGACCAAGTGTAAGGGCTGAAAACAAACCCAATCCACCCCCTTATACATATGCATATGCTATAACCCCCTTTATCTGTATAAGTGGAAAAATATTAAAGGCTATCATACTAAAAATTATGAGAGTTAGATATATATAAGGTTAACATCTGACAAGGATAGTTTCGTAAAAATATTAATAAGGAAAAGTTATCCTTACAAATGATCTTTATGAATAAAAATAAAAACGAAGAATAATTCAAATAGAGAAGAATAGTTCAAATAGAGAAGAATAGTTCAAATAGAGAAGAATAATTCAAATAGAGAAGAATAGTTCAAATAGAGAAGAATAATCCAAATATGGAAGAATAATTCAAATAGAGAAGAACAAAGCTTGCCACTAAAGTAAATATTGAAATAAGCATTAGTGTATTGTGAAGATAATTTCATAAGTTTAGCAAGAGTTTGATTAGTATATTGAAAGGATTAATGTCATACAGTATAACAGGGGTTTGATACTGGCACCTGCAAACTATAGATTCCCAATATAGGGTAAGCCGAAACTTAGCTAGCGACTTTCCAGAGGGTAACTACCAGAAATACTAAGGCAGGAAGATACTGAACAGCTTAAAAATCAACAGGCAAAATGAGCAAAATAGTATAATAGTGAAAGAGCACTGGAAAAAGAATTTCAATTCACCGCCAGAACTTACACTATAATAATTTTTATTTATTTGGTGGGGCTACATTATAAAATAAGGGTGACGTTTTGGCCCCGACTTAATTACAAAGCTATAAAATATTTTGGATTACTTTGTTATTTTTATATTAAATATATCGATTAATAGAATAATTGTTTTTTTCTTGATCAGCCAAAACAATATATTTCTAAATAAGAAAATGGCAGAATATGGAAAAACCCATACTGAAGAGATAAAAGTTAAGATTTCTCAACCGTGATTTGAAAGATATAAGAGAGATGTGAGAAATCGATTCGGTTTTTCAATGGGGGCGAGATTGGTATGACAGGATCATCGAGATAGGTTCCTAAATGAGAAAAACAAAAGAAGACTGGACCAAATATTTAATAAAGTTGGAGATCCAAGAAGTATGGTTAAGGGGGATACTTTGATCAAAAAAGTAAAACAAGATAAAGAGCTGTGGGAACTATTTACAAAAAAAGAAGAGTATGACCCTATTATTTTAGATAAATACGGAAGGTTTTCCTATTATTTAGGCAGTCAAAGAAATGTTTTTGAGCCAGAGGTCTCAAGCCTTCTGATAAAAAACGGCTTGAATCCCGAATATCCTGAAGGAAAAAAATTTGCTGTATGCTGTACTCATGACATTACTCATGACATCACTCATGACATCGATTTTGTATGCCCCGAAATGTCGAAGACAGCAGCCATAACCATAAAAACTCTTAAAAAGGGGAAGTTTGTACGGGCCTCTATCCTTCCATTTTCAAGAATAAACAAAACCTGGAGTCCTTTATGGAATTTTAGGCAAATTATGGAACTTGAAGAAAACTACGGAGAGAAATCCACTTTTTATTTCCGGACACTTGAATATGCGGGTTTCAGCTATGATTCCACTTTCGGACATCATGATTGTGCAGGCTTCAGGAACGGAATGGACCATCCTTTCAGTCCATATAATCTTAACACAGGAAAAGAAATTGATATCCTTGAAATCCCGTTAAGTGTAATAGATACCACTCTTTTCAACCAGATGCATCTTGACTTCAATCAGGCATGGAAGCTTATAGAAAAGCTCATTGATACAGTTGAATTCCGAGGCGTACTTATGGTTCTTTGGTATAATATATATCAGGGGAAATATCCGGAGGGGAAATATCCGGAGGGGAAATATCCGGAGAGGAACTACCTGGAGGGGGACTACCTGGAGTTTTACAAAAAAAGATTTCAGTGCTGCGCTGAAAAGGACGGCTGGACGGCATCGTGAGCTGAAGTATACAGATGATGGAAGAATAATATTGAAATTAGGACAGGCTGAAATGCAAAAGAGAAAGGACATGAAAGGGAGAAGAAGTACGTAAAAATTCATCTGGGCTTACAACAAAAAATATTATAAGTTGAAAAAATAAGTTGAAAAAATAAGTTATAAAAATTATTATGTTGTGGGGTTGTATGGAAACTGCAAAAGGATATGCGGAGAGATTTACAACAAATCTTGATGTGATTCTCAGCGTCATGGGATTTGGTTTAGGATTATTAATTATCTCTTTATACTACATCATCAATCTGAACCAGAAAGATATTGGAATTGCCATTCTTTCCTCTTGTTTGATTTACTTTATATTTAGAAATAAATTTAAGAGTGAGACCGCAATATCTTCCCGAGAAGACAGGCTTAAAAGTATACTGGAAATCTCGTTTTATCTCATTTTTCTGGCATGCATTTTTATATATAGCACGAATCTGTACTACAGACCCATCTCTTCATTTATATTGATATGTATCCTTGCAGCCATTATCGCTTCCCAGATTCTTTATGTTAGAGAGGGAGATGGAGTGTCCTCTCTATTATTACAGATATTCCTGCTATCAATTCTCATCAGAGTTGGAATTTTTTATAATTTTCCAAGCCTAATGGGCTATGATGCTTATTTCCATGCCAGCATGGCGCGGGCAGTTACTGATACCGGGTTTGTTGCTCCAATTGAAACAAGCAGTAAGTACTTCTACTACCCACTTTTTCATATTTTTGTCTCAATTATCCAGGTAATGGGCGAAACCGATATCAAAGACGCAATATTTTATTCCATAGGGTTTGCCAGCGTTTTCAGTACAGTAGGCGTTTATCTTATAGGAAAGAAACTTGAAGGTGTTCAGATGGGTTTGCTGGCGACTTTATTAATAAACATAAATAATCATAATATCGTTGCAGGCATTACAAATATAACTCCTGGTTCTCTTGTTCTTTGCTACTTTATATTCATTATATACGCGATATTTAGCGAGAACCAGAACTTGAGATATACAGGATTCATTCTGCTAATTACCATTCTAATGGTTCTGACCCACCAGTTGACAACTTTTGTAGTATTTCTTTCTTTAGTCTCAATTTGCGCAGGCAAATATCTGCATAATCGTGTATATAAGAGTCTTTTCGTGAAAACAAACAGTTTTAACTACATTCTTTTTTTTATAATTAGTTTACAAACATACTGGATGTTCACGTATGTCAATTCAAATACCTCGTTTCTTGAAATGGTTCTCAGTCCTCTTATGGATGTCCTTAAAATCGGATCAAGCTACTCAAGTGATGAACTTATTGTAGGTTCCATAAATAATCAGGAAACACTGGAAACTCTCTTACTCCATATAAGCTATCTCGCTCTACCTTTTTTTGCAATAGGAGGGGTATTAGCATGGCTTTCTCACAGAGACATCAAAAAAGTCAATAAATTTTCTATTGCCTTAGTTGTTATAATACTTTACAGTCTTGCTTATGGAATTCCTTTGCTTGGAATGAGGAATTTCCTTACAAGCCGATGGTTCCCACTGATAGCAGTGTTCCTGGTACTTGTATCCGCCTCATATATATTGAAATTGATAAGTCTCTTTAACTCAAAAAAAGCAAAGATCCCTGTGATGTTCTTAATCATTTTTCTATTTTCGTTTGTAATGGTTACAACACCAGGCATAAATAAAGACAACCCACTTGTGGCAAAGGACACAACTGTAAGAAACCAGTTTAAAAGTATTGAAATCGATGCCATTAAAACAGTAACCATGAAGTACTCTGGAAATATTTTGATGGATTCTCCCTATGACAGTTGTCTTTTTTACAGGGACAGAGAATATGATTCCAGTAACGCAACATATTTTAACATTCAGCATATACAGACTGGAGAGATTGATGGCAGTCCTACGGTTTTGCTGAGAAAGTCAACTGTTAAAGAACCTATCTCTATCAATGATCCCGAACGCTATGGAGTAAATATTATCCAGACATTGCCAGAGGGATTTTTCAATAGATTCAACACACATGATTATGCCCGAGTATATGATAACGACGAGGTGTTTGCTTACACAAAGGAAAGAAAAACGGCCAGAAACTAAGAGCTCAGGATAGTCTCCGTTACTTATTGCGGAATGAAAAAAAGCCCATATGTTGGGGTTTATGTTTTAAAGTTGGAAATAATTATGTCAAACTTTATAGGTAATGTGTTAAAACTTGTATCAGGAAGTGTTGCTGCTCAGATTCTGGGTATACTTCTGGTACCAATAGTCACTAGAATTTACAGCCCTGACGATATGGGAGTCTTTCAGCTTTTTGTGGCAGTATCAGGTATACTGGTAATTTTCTCTACTTTTTCATACCAGTTTGCTATTATGTTACCAAAATCCGAAGAGGATTCCGCAAATGTGTTTTTCCTTTCCTCGATTTTAGTCACTTTTATATCCTTACTCACAGCTGTAGCAGTGATAATCTTTCCAGAGGATATTGAGCATATTATTGAGTATATATTTCATACTAAGGGATCCTCAAAATATTTAATTTATCTTCCTGTAATAGTATTTTTTAATGGCCTTTTTTTCGTGCAGAATTACTGGCTTTCAAGAAAACTACGTTTTGGAGTTGTTGCAGGGTCCAGAGTGTTAAACGCTTTATCGACCAAAGTACTTCAGTTAATTCCTCTCTGGACTGCATCACCTTTGGGTCTAATAGCAGGTTATACCCTTGGATATGGACTCGCAGACCTGGCCATGCTTAAGGGAGTAAAAGAAGACTTAAAGGTCTTCAAAAAAGTTTCAGTTAAAAAAATGAAAGAAATGGCTATTGAATATAAAAATTTTCCTTTATTTAGTTCATGGTCAACACTTGCAAATACAATTTCGCCACAGGTGCCTACTTTTTTGCTTGCATATTTTTACAGCACAACCGTTGTTGGATATTTTTCACTTGCAAATCAGGTAGTCAATATGCCCATGGGACTTGTCGGGACAGCTATACAACAGGTTTTCTTCCAGAAAATCAGTGAGGTGAAAAATGGGAATTCGAGCGGCGATATGAAATCTATTGTAAGCGAAGTTTACAAAAAGCTAATTTTAATAGGAATATTCCCTATGATACTCCTGTTAATTCTGGGAGAAGAAATATTTACATTTGCTTTTGGGAAAAACTGGTACATAGCAGGCACTTATGTAAAAATCCTTGTGCCATTCATATTCCTTGTTTTCCTTGCCTTACCCATTTCAACTCTCTATAGTATATTTGACAAGCAAAAAGTCTGGTTTACTTACAGTACGGCTCTTTTAATCTCAAGGTTCGTGGCACTTGCCATAGGAGGAATTTATGCAAAAAGTGCCGAGTTTTCCCTTTGCTTGTTTAGCTTCACAGGAGTTATATTCGCTCTATGGAATAACGCATACTTGCTTAATCTTGTAGGGATCAGTAAAAGGGAAAGCCTGGAAATCCTCATTAAATATACAACAATTGGGGTAGTTATCTCAATCCCATTGATTCTACTGGAAACGCTCTCTGCGAATTTTTATATTATTATGCTTGCAGCTATCATCATAACCCCTATATATTATGGAATAGCTCTTCGTGACGATCCTGCTTTCAAGAAGTTACTTTCAGCCTTTCTCGTGAATATAAAAAATAGAACCTGAAAAGGTGTAATTCCTTTTTAGAAAAAAACTTACTGAAAGTTGATCTCTTAAGAAATCACTTTTATGAAGGAAAAGTAGAGTTTCAGTCAGGAATGAAAAAGGAAAGAACATTAGAAAAACATAATGAAAAAATAATTTTGGGATTTCCCCGACTTTTATTTTTTGGCTCTTCGCTATTCCCTATGGACAAAATGATTTTCAATTCAAGACCGCATTGGTTTTTATGAGGACGTTATAAGGATATCCACACAAAACAACGAAGAGCCATATTTTTGATTTTTATCAGTAAGTTTCTTTGTGAGTAGTTTTATACAGGGCTTTTGCAATTGAATATTTTTTGCTCTCAAGAGTCACACTATAATAGGGAATTAGCTCAGGAGAAAAGCCCATAATGAAATCCGCAAACCTGGAAATATTTGCTGCCATTACGTTCATATACTCGAAATTTCGGGACTTCAGGTCAAGAAATTCGTTATAATACAGAAGAGCATTGGGACCCAGACGGCCAAAATCCGGGTTCAGAGCCGAGGTCCAGGTTACAGTGCATTTTTTTCCATATAGATTTAAGTGAGCTGCAACAACTTCGCCCTCAGGGGTCTCTGTAACAAACATGTAGCCGATATCTTTTTCCTGAATTAACTTAAACACTCTTTCAAAGAATCCTCTGGGAAGGGGAGGAGCTAATTTCTGTTTTTCGTAGACCATTGAGAGCAGATGGTAATATGTTTCAGGATCGTTCCATACCCTGGTTTTAAGTCCTGCCTCATTTGCGGTTTTAAGTTCTCTTCGAATCTTTCTTGCAATGTTATTATCTACATCTTCGCTTAGATTCAAATAATGGGTATAGTGCACAGTGGAGTCCCATCCGTACCACGTAAAAGGTCTTACGTCTTTAAACCCTGGAGCGAACGTAAGGTGAATGCTATCAAATCCCTGCTTGCAAAGGAATTCCCTGAGAGGATTAAGAATGTCGTGAACTTCCTGGACCTGTTTACTTGCTTTAGAGCTGGCACTCTCTTTTATAAGAGGCCCGCTGTAGCTGGTCATATCACAGGTAGAATTCGCTACCTTTAAAGCGCCCTTAATGTTTTTAACAAAAAGAGGACATCCTCCCACAAGCTCGCCTTTTCTGAAACAACCATAAATTCTAAGATCCTTTGATAGGACATCCCTGCAAATTCCAAGCCATTCACTGGTATGAAAGAGTGTACCAGACTGAGCGTTTTCTACGAGCAAATCCCATTCATTATATTCTGATGGCGCTAATTCTCTAACTTCAATTTCGTCCATTTTAAGCCCCGTACAAATAAATGACTATTCTTATCCTGATGAGTTATAGGAAAACATAAGGATGATTTAAATAGATGGCTATTCTTATCCTGATGAGTTATAGGGAAACATAAGGATCATTTAAATAGATGACTATTCTTGCCCTGATGAGTCATAGGAAACATAAGGATGATTTCAAGCCCTCATTTCCTGGCCTCAATTTCTGACTTACAGACTTCGTTAACCTTTTTCGCAACGCTATACCAGCTGTAATTTTCAGTAACATAACTTAAACCTTTTGAACCCAATTTAATTCTTAAATCGGGATTTTCAAGTAGTTTTAAGATACCTTCTGCAAGAGCACCCTGGTTTTCAGGAAGGACAGGAATCCCCCCTTCGGAAGCCTCAAGTGCATCGGAGACCCCACTGATATTGCTTGCAATTACAGGTTTTCCACTAGCCATGTATTCATGTAACTTCAAAGGAGACAGGCCTATTTTTGCGTTTCTGGCAAATATAAAAGGAGCGGTGCAAATATCGCTCGCATTAATATAGAGAGGCACGCGATCGTAGGCAATCACACCCGTAAAAATGAACCTATTTTCGACTCCGAGTTCCCTGCAGAGTTTGAGAAGATTATCTTTCATAACCCCATTTCCGACAATCAAAAAGTGGCATTCCGGAAATCTGGAAAGTATGGATGGAGCTGCCTTTATTAGATACTCGACCCCCTGCCAGGGAGCAAGGTTACCCACAAAGCATACAAAAGGAATTTTAAGGTCCAGACCAAGTTTTCGTCTGCAGGTTTCCTGTTCCAGAGGTCGGAAAAGGGAAGTGTTTGCCCCATTAGAAACTACGACTATTTTATCTCCCGGGACGTTATAGCCCTTCTCAAGATTTGATTTTATCCCGGGAGTCACAGCAATAATTTTATCCGAAAACTCAAGAGCTTTCTTGAGAATAAATAATTTTAACCTGGCGTGTGTAGAGAAATATCGGTTTGAGAAACTGCTTCTTTTTTCGGGATGTGAGAATTGATCTCCTTCAGATTTTTCCCTGAAGAGGTTCTTTTCGTCTTCAGGAATTCCATTTAATTCATAAATAATTCTTTTGCATCTGTTTTTACAGAATAGTCCAGCAAGAAAGCCAAAATTGGGATTGCGGGTATATAGCACATCAAAAGTTTCGGAACCCAGAAGAAATATGGAGTTTCTGAAATAGCTCAAAGTAAGTGAAAGGAAATTCCCAGGAGGGATATAATAGCTGTGAATATTTGTCATGCTCGAAAAGGAAGTCTTGCCAACAGTAAAAATATGGATCTCATTGCCAAGCCTGGCAAGATTGCTAACAAGCTCGTACCTGTGAATAAGCGAGCCATCAGCAAGAGAAAGTGGCCTTACCATGTCAAGAAAAAGCATCTTCAAATTATCACCTGAAACGAATTGCCTTTTCGAGATGTTTGCTAATCTTCACTGCTCTCTCTCCTTTACATGTCTCGAATTGTGGCCAAAATTTTTTGAGATTCTGGAAAACAACCCTGAAAATCCCTGATTCCTGTAGTAAGTCCTTACTTCAGAGTCCTGGATTTTTTTCTCCCTTCTAATTGCCGAGCCAAAATACCCCCAGCAATAGGCAATACCCGTATAGTAGGGAGGCTTCACGGAACGATGAAGTATGTTTAAAAGAGCCATGAAAGGGTTTTTGCCAAGGTAATAGGCCATCCAGCCGTTTTTGAGATGCCCGTTCCAGAGCCCGTTAGCTGCACTTGTTTTACGCTTCTGGATCTGGACCACATCAGTATACTGCATGAGCCGCCAGCCTCGCAAAAGAGCCTTTATATTTGAAATTGAATCTGGAGACGGTTCAACCTGATAACCGCCAGTTTCGAGGAAGCACTCTTTCTTCCAGATCCTTCCTGTGCCTCGAGGAAGCTCTTTTGCAGTTACTTCCAGGGACAGTTTTCCGTCATTATCATAATATATTCCCCCACTTACAATTCCTAGAGAACTATCCTTTTTAAACTCAGCCAGAAGTTTTCCAAAATAATTTTTTTCAAGCACCGTATCAGCATCAAGAAGGCCTAGATACTCGAATTCAATATTATTTTCCTTACAATACTCAAGCGCATAGTCAAAGCCCTGTTTGCAGACATAACTGTAGTGAAAAGTGATGTCTCTTGGTCTTGGAGGTAATCTTATACTCTGGATCCATGAGTATTTTGACTGCAGGTCTTTGAGAATACGTGGTGTTTCGTCTATACTTCCATCATCAACTATAATCCATAACTCAGGTTTTACTTCCTGTCCGATTACAGCCTTCGAAACTTCTGGCAGATTTTGTTCTTCGTTCTTTGCAGGCGTAACCAGCAGATACTTTCCTTTTAATTCAGCTCCTATCTGCCCACCACCTGTAGATTTCTTCTCCACTTGTCATCCATGCCCTTTTTTTGGAGCAGTACTGAAGCACCTTCTCATACAGCCTCACCCAATCTTTTCGAAAATTACAACTGAATGCGAAATTATGCCACAAAAGAGTAATAACACCGTTAAGGCCTGCTGTAGTATCAATCAGATTTTTTGTGCGTTCCCAGGCCTCTTCAAAAGATTTAGAAGTAGCAAAAAGAGCAGTGTCCATAACGATAAGCGGAATTTCGAGGATACCAATTTCTTTTCCTGTATTAAGGTTATACGGACTGAAAGGATGGCACATTCCATTCCTGAAGCCAACTGAGTATCTGTGCCCGAAAGTGGAGTCATAGCTAAAACCGGCATCTGCAAGAATTTCCCAGGAGTCTGGAGTTTTGAACCTGAGGTAATGATTGCGAAAGCCTATTACTTTTTTACCCAAAACGGCTTCAAGTCTTTCTTTTTCTTTTATTAGACTTTCTGGATTGCCGTATGAATAGTAACCTCCGTGAAGACCAACCTCCCATCCCCTATCTAAAATTTCTCCCAGATGATGTTCTATGTCTTCTATATCATACCTGAATCTTACTGGATCGGCTTCTGCAGCAATGAAGTAAAAAGAGGACTCTGCTTCAAACCTGGCTTCAATGTCCATAATTTTAGAGAAATTAAGGTAAGGAGAGTAGTCTATTCCCCTCAATTTCCACAATAACTGAGCTGCAGAATCCTTGAAATTTAACCGTTTAAGGCTGTGAGCTGATGACAACAAGCTGTGGAAAAGAGGCGGGTAAATATCGTCTACATCATGAGTCAAACAAACGGCAAATGATTTATTTTCAGGGAATTCAACCTGCATCCCGTTTTCCATGAGATACCTGGAGACCTCGGGCTCAGAGGCATTTAAGAGATCTTTTTCAGAGAAAAGAAAACGCTGGTGTTCATCCAGCTTTTTGGGATAATACTCTTCTTTTCGGGTGAAAAGATCCCATACATCCTGGTTTTTCATCAGTAATTCATGCATAAGACTCATCCGAAACCGAAGATGAAGAAAGTCCAGATTTTTTTTCAGGAAGACTTTCTATGAGATTGACCATGAACTCGGTAACATTGATTTTATCCTTGAGAAGAGCAGCTCTTTTCAAACTCCAGCTTTTCTTAAGTTCCGAGTCTTTGAAAAGTTCTGAAATTTTTGTCAGGGCAGATTGCGAATCGCTGTAATTAAAAAGCAAACCGTACTTCTTTTCGAGTTCAGAAAAGTTCCCCATCGTTCCTGCAAGAGTGGAAATATAGATTGACGGAGTCCCCAGGATTGCACTCTCAACAGCCATCGTTGCTCCTTCACCAACATATAGAGTGGAATAATAGAGCAAGTGGTGAATTTTTTCTGGAGAGACACAGATTCTATATTTTTCAAACTCTTTATCCAGAGGGCCTTCTGAAGTTATGAATACTTTTCCGAATTTTTCGGCTTCCTGGACAAGTGCTACTTTATTTTTGATTCCATGTTGGCCGACATCGTGATGTGCGCCCCATGAAACAAAGCGAAGGACCGTAAAAGGCTCCCCCTCCTCTACTTTGAGGTCTTTCAGGATCTCAGGATTGGGAGTAAAATAAGATGGATGAAGATAAGCCAGTTCATGATAGCCACTATACCTGATCTGTTTTGGCCCTTCATTATTTAGATAGCATGAAGGAGTACAGATTATGTCACAGAAAGGATAGGTTAACTTCTGTGCCAGTACTGCATGCTCGGTGTCGTTAAAAATTATGGATTTTTTCCGCTGCATCCAGGCTACCTGAGCTACAGCCGGAGAAAGGATACCTATAAAAAGGTCAGGATCAAATTGCTGAGTAATTTTAAAAGTTTTAAACTCTCTTATGAACCATTCTTCAAGCAGATTAATTTTTCCTGGTTTAACTTTACTCAAAACCGTATGTGAAATTCCGTAGGCGTTCAAGAGATCTATTACTACATCCTTGTCTCGCGAGACTACCATTACTTGATGCCCTTTATTTTCAAGACTCCATATAGCGTTTTTAAAAAAATGAACATGGGCTGGATGCCCTATATCGACAAGAACTCTCAATTTTTCACTCCCCAATAAATATTTCCCATGACTATAATCAAAAGAAAGTCTGTCTGCTTGAGTAGTCTTTCGAAATTGAGAGTTAGGAAACGAACCTTGAACCTGATTAAAAAGTATATGAGATAAATTAATATCAACAAATCAGGAAACCTTCCTGCCTTTCTCTCTTACTTTGACAAAAATATGCAGTCAAATCCTGGTTTTCACTCAACCCCGATTTCAAACTGTTCTATCAGACAGAACTCTCCCCCATATAATGTTAAAAAGTGGTAACTATCCGTCTCCAGTGGATGGAGCCCCCCCTTGATAGTGCCCCTGATGGATTAAATTATTTAATATAGTTAGAGTTATTAACAAACAACATTATGATTAGAAGATAAATGGCTCAAAGATAAATAGCTATGGAAAACATAGTTACTGAACTAAGATAACGAGAATTATCAGTGTTGAGAATTATAGACATTATATTCTAAAAAATAGGAAAATAAACATTATTTAGCTTTTTTTAATTTAGTAAGAAAATAGACTTACTGGAAAAAACAAAAGAAATACTGAAGAAATAATCAAGAAATAAATTTATTATGTGTATGAGAATTACTTTGTTAGAATTATGTTAAAGCTTGCAAAGAGGAAACTAGTAATAAAGCATACTATAAGTGGATAAATTCCCATATCCATTGAATCCACAGAAAACTCATCTTCTTTTCTAGAAGCCAGCAGCATTTCCTTCATACCCACAAGAGCGATTAGTCCCACGACCGTTATCCGATAATACATAGGGATTCCAAAATCCGTCGAGAGAAAGCAGATACCTAAATCTGAAAGAGACTTCCCCGCTGCAAACTCTGTACTCAAACCAAGTATTGAAAACATTATAAGATCCCCCAAAACTTCTGTACAGGAGTTATCAAAACATGTATTAAACCCTAACTATACAAGGTATTGGCCTTTAAACTATATAAACTTGTGAAGAATTATCAGGAACTTGTGGTAGAAAACCGTATAGATTGGAAGTTTCTATAGTAAACCTGAAAAGAGTTCCTATCAAAAAATAAATAAGAATTGGAATTGATTACTCTCCAATTCTCAATAAAGAGGTTCAATTTATGAAAATTTCCGTTATAGGGTCAGGATAT
>Ga0160425_1002436_pt1 | contig 15044 bp, 13 predicted proteins | sample BioMet8_FD_108193 | JGI IMG/M metagenome (GOLD analysis project Ga0160425, IMG submission 108193) | Microbial communities from bioreactor (seeded with sewage sludge) at Lawrence Berkeley National Lab, California, USA - Biofuel... | ecosystem: Engineered > Bioreactor > Anaerobic > Unclassified ...
GATTTTTGCTACTGTGAGCAGCGTTGATTTAAAATCTGACCCCAAAGTACTGGAAACATCTTCCGGTCCTATTCAGGCTAAAGTTGTTATTATTGCTACAGGTGCTAATCCCAGACATTTAGGCTTACCCAGAGAAGAAAATATGTCAGGCAAAGGTGTTGCTTATTGTGCTACCTGTGACGGCAGAATGTTCAAAGACAAAGTTGTAGCTGTAAACGGCGGTGGCAACAGTGCAGTTGAGGACGCAATTTATTTAGCAAAAATATGCAAAAAAGTTTATTTGGTCCACAGAAGAGACAAACTGAGAGCTACTCCCGTATATTGGGACAGCCTGAAAAAGAACGGCGTGGAAATTGTGTGGAACAGTACTGTTAAAGGTATTCTGGGTGACAGCAAAGTTACCGGGGTGGAACTGGAAAATGTAAAAACCGGTGCAACCAGTGAATTGTCTGTAGACGGATTGTTCGTTGCTATTGGCAGAAAACCGGAAAGCAGTCTTTTTGCCGGCCAGCTGGACATGGATAAAGCCGGTTATATTATAGCCGGAGAAGATACCAAAACATCCCTGCCTGGTGTATATGCTGCCGGAGATGTAAGAACTAAGGCCTTTAGGCAGATTATTACAGCTGCATCAGATGGCGCCAACGCAGTACACAGTGCTGAAGAAATCTTGATGAAATAGCGGCGAGGCATACTATGAAAAGTGATTTTATTGTTGCAGTTCATGGACTGGTATATTTGCACCATAAAGGCTGCATTACTTCCAGTGAGGAATTAGCTAAGAATATTTGTACTAATCCTGCCAGAGTCCGCAAAGTTATGGCTAAGGTGAAAAAAATGGGCCTGGTTACTACCAGGGAAGGTCATGTGGGTGGATATTGCCCCTGTCCATCTTTGGGCAAGGCATCTTTATCCATGATTGCCGACGGGCTGAATACGGTGTTTGTAGAAACCAAGTGGCACAGCGGTTCTGAGGACAATACTAAATGCTTGGTTTGCAGCGGGATGGCAGGTATTTTTGACGATTTATACGATAAGCTTGATCAAAACTGCAAAAAAGAACTAAGCAAGATTACAATTCAAAAAATAGAAAAAGAAATATTTAATAAGTAGCTACTCTAAGTGTTACAAGGGGACATATACCTTTGTAACACTTTCTTGACTTTATTAGTACGTGTGCTATTCTTAAGTGTATAATTAATGGAACTATAGCAAGAGCTATCGGATAATTTGTCAGTCGCTTTTCTAAATTTAAGTATCACTTTTGTTACAATACTAGTTTAATAAAGTGTCTCTCAATTTCTAGGCTTAAACTTAAGAAAGATGTGAAGGATTATCTCAGTGGCGAAACGATTATAATAATAAGTGTTAAAAAGGACTAAAAAAATGACTAAGAAAATTGTGACCATGGCCATGAGCGGTGGCGTTGATAGCTCCGTTGGAGCCCTACTGCTGCAGCAGCAGGGATATAAAGTTATAGGATTAACCATGAGACTGTGGCGGGATGAAACCCAGGGAATTGATTTGTCAGCAGAAGGGGATGCGGCAGAAGTGTGCCGTATTTTGGGCATTGAGCATCATGTGGTTGATTACACTAAAATATTCAGGGAAATAGTTGTACAATATTTTTTGGACGAATACGCCCAAGGCAGAACACCTAATCCTTGTGTTTATTGTAATAAAAAGATTAAATTCGGAGCCTTGTATAAGTCTGCCATGGACTTAGGAGCGGATTTGCTGTCTACAGGACATTATGTACGTCTGGACGAGAATGCCGAGGGTATCAGACATATAAAGCGGGCTGCCTATCTGCCTAAAGACCAGAGCTATGTACTCTACCACTTAAATCAGGAAATTCTTCATCATGTGATTTTTCCCTTAGGAGAATATAGCAAGGAACAGGCCAGGGAAATAGCTAAGGAAAATAATTTGCCGGTTTTTGCCAAAAAAGACAGTCAGGATATCTGTTTCATTCCGGATAATGACCATGACAGTTTTCTGGCAAGATACAGGTGTTATAAAGAACAACCGGGGAATTTTGTGGACACAAAGGGAAATATATTGGGCAGACACAAAGGATTGAGCCACTATACAGCGGGCCAACGAAAAGGCATGGGCATTGCGGCTGCAGAGCCTTTGTTCGTAATTCGTCTGGATGTGCCTCATAATCAGGTAGTCTTAGGCTTTGCCAAAGAGGCTGCTTGTCATGGTTTAAGAGCTGAAAATGTAGTGTTTGCCGATGGAAGAATTTTGGCTGAACCCCTCAGCTGCTCCGTAAAAATCCGTTACAATGCTAAACTTATGGACGCAGTAGTACAGCCCGGCGTGAAAGCCGGTGAAGTTGTTGTGGAGTTTAACCGGCCACTCAGAGGCATTGCACCGGGTCAATCGGTAGTCTTTTATCAGGAAAATTTATGCTTAGGCGGAGGCACAATTATTGGGCCTACTAATTGACACTTTCGGTCATTTTTTATATAATTATTGTTACGTGTAAATATAGTTAGGAGATAAATTAATGAAAAATTTGAGCGGAAATGAAATTAGACAAAGATTTCTGGACTTCTTTGCAGAAAGAGGCCATTTGGTTTTGCCAAGTGCTTCCTTAATACCTCAGGACGATCCTTCTTTATTACTGATTGGTGCAGGCATGGCTCCCTTTAAACCTTTCTTTACAGGGAAAATGAAGCCTCCTTGCAATCGTATTGCCACTTGTCAAAAATGTGTGCGGACAGGTGATATTGAGAACGTAGGCCATACTGCCCGCCATCATACATATTTTGAAATGCTGGGAGATTTCTCCTTTGGTGATTATTTTAAGAAAGAAATCATTCCTTGGGCCTGGGAGTTTTTGACCAAAGAAATGGAGCTTCCTGCAGATAAATTATGGATTACGATTCACACCAAAGATGATGAGGCTTTTGATATTTGGCATAATACAGTAGGCATTCCTGCCAATCGTATTGTCCGTTTAGAGGATAATTTCTGGGAAATCGGTACAGGCCCCTGCGGTCCTGATTCTGAAATCCATATCGATTTAGGTGAAGAAAGAGGCTGCGGCAAACCTACCTGCGGTCCCGGCTGCGATTGCGGTAGATTTCTTGAACTGTGGAATCTGGTATTTACTCAATTCAATAAAAACGATGATGGCAGCTATACACCCTTGGTTCACAAGAATATAGATACCGGCTTAGGGCTGGAAAGATTGGCTTCTGTATTGCAAGGTAAACCATCTAACTTTGAAACAGATTTGATTTTCCCCATTATTGAATATGCAGCTAAAATAGCAAAGAAAACATATAATGCTGATCCTAAGAATGATGTATCTCTGAAAGTTATTGCGGATCATGCCAGAAGCATGGTGTTCATGATTGGCGACGGCATTCTGCCTTCTAACGAAGGAAGAGGCTATATTCTGCGCCGGATTATCCGCAGAGCTATTCGCCATGGTCGTCTTTTAGGCATTGAGGACAAGTTCCTGGTTGGAGCTGCTGATGTTGTTATTGGCATGTATGGTGATCACTATAAAGATCTAGTTGATAAAAAGAGTTATATTGCCAAAGTAATAGATATGGAAGAAACTCGTTTCCGTCAAACTTTGGTACAGGGCACCGATATTTTAAATAATTCCATTGAAGAGATGAAAAAAGCCGGCCGTACTGAACTGCCGGGTTCTGAAGCTTTTAAGCTTTATGATACTTTTGGTTTCCCTTGGGAATTAACAGCGGAAATCCTGGAAGAACAAGGTATGACCATGGATCAGGCAGGATTTGAAACTGCCATGGAAAAACAGAGAGAACGTGCCCGTAATGCCAGAAATGACAAGGAAGGCCGTCCTATTGTTTACAATACCAGAAGCTTGAAAGTCGGAGATTTAAAGATTGACGAAAACAGCATTAAAGGTAAAATCGTAGATATATTCCCCATTGCCGATCCTCAGCCAATTAAGGATGCAGAAGATGGTACGGCAGTAGCTGTTATTTTGGATAATACTGCTTTCCATGCGGAAGGCGGCGGACAATTAGGTGATACCGGTACTTTGGCCGGACCTACAGGTATTATGACTGTGGAGAATACGAAAAAATTGCCGGATGGCTCTACAGTACATTTAGGGGTAGTAGCAGAAGGCAGTATTGCTGTAGGAGAAGAAGTTAAATTCTCAGTTGACATAGACCGCAAAAAGGATATTGCCAGAAATCATACGGCAACCCATTTGCTCCAGGCAGCTTTGAGAACTGTCCTGGGTGATCATGTTAATCAGGCCGGCAGTTATGTGGGACCTGACAGATTACGTTTTGACTTCTCCCATTTTGCAGCTATGACTCCCGAAGAAATCAAAGAAGTGGAAGATATTGTCAATAAGAAAATCTTGGATGCTGCAGAAGTAGAATTCAAAGAAGAAAATATAGAACAAGCGAAAGCAGAAGGTGCTATGGCACTGTTCGGGGAAAAATACGGCAAAGTAGTTCGGGTGGTTACTGTTCCCGGTTATAGCAAGGAATTATGCGGCGGTGTCCATGTTCATAATACTTCCCACATCGGTTTATTCAAAATTCTTTCTGAAACGAGCTCAGGGGCAGGAATCAGACGTATCGAAGCAGTAACAGGGCGTGGGGCTTTGGCCTATGTTCGTGAGCAAGAAGCTTCTCTTAATACCATTGCTCATGCATTAAAAACCCGTCCCGGTCAGATCATGGAAAGATTGAATACTCTCCAGGAAGAAGTAAAGACAGAAAAACACAAAAATGCCGAACTGGAACAAAAGATGGCTTCCTCTCAGGTATCAGCTGTAGATAATAAAGTCAAAGACATTAAAGGTGTGAAAACTTTAGTTGAAACAGTTAATGTTGAAGATATTGACAGCCTGAGAAAATTAGGGGATCAGTTAAGGGATAAAACCGGTGGTGTAGTTGTTCTGGCCTCTAAGCTGCCTGAAGGAAAAATCGTGATTTTAACCATGGCTACAAAAGAAGCTATTAGCAAAGGTGCCCATGCAGGCAAGATAGTAAAAGCCGTAGCCCAGATTATGGGTGGCGGCGGTGGTGGCCGTCCTGATATGGCCCAGGCCGGTGCCAAAGATGTAAGCAAATTGCCTGAAGCCATGGAAAAAGCTTGGGGCATTGTAGAAGGATGCATTAAGTAAGAGGTGCGAGAATGAAAACTAAAGCAGAGATAAAGGCACAGGAAAAATATGAACAAGGCCTTCATGAAAAAGCTGAATTAGGTGATGCTTTACGAATCCTGCTTAAAAAGAATACGTTGGAAAATATTACTATAAAAGAAATATTTGAGAAAGCTAAGGTTACCAGAAGCTGTTTTTATAAATACTTTCCCACAAAAGAAGATTTGGCTGAATGGGAATATATTCATTTGCTTGCTTTAGAAGCTAAACATATCGTAGCCAGCGAATCCTGGTCCGAAGCTTTATACAAGAAGTTTCAACTTTACGAAAAGCATTACCAGTTTTTCCGGCATCTTTACGGCAGTAAAAATATAGACCAGATCAGGCGTCATAATGTACGCTTTACCAGAGGGGCTTATACAAAAATGCTGAAAAAAGGTGGAGCGGATCTTAGCAATCCCCATATTTTATTTGCCTTAGAAATGGCTGTTGTAGGGGGAGAAGAAATGACTATGCGGTGGATTGTCAGTGGTATGAAGGCACCCAAAGAAGTTTTACTGGTGCTCTTTCAGGAATCAATTCCCAAGTGCATTTGTCAGTATTTCCAATAATATTTCAAGAAAAAAGGGAGAAACTAGTTAGTTTCTCCCTTTTTTACAAGTTTTTGTGGTAAAATATAATATTATGACAGGGAGGTTTTAAAATGTCTAAGGTATCTCAAGAAACCATGATGTTTCCACCGGTTACGGATAAAAAAGATGTTGCTGCAACTATTAAAGAAGTGGCAGTAGCTTTGCAGGAAAAAGGCTATAAACCAATAGATCAATTGGCAGGCTATCTATTAAGCGGCGATCCGACTTATATCACCAGCTTTAAAGATGCCAGAACCAAAATCCGTGGTTTTGAGCGTTATGAGCTGCTAGAAGAATTACTGAAAGAATATTTAAAGGGAAAATAACTATTTTATGAGAACAATGGCTTTAGATTTAGGAACGAAAACTATCGGAGTCGCGGTCAGCGATGCAACAGGGCTTATAGCCCGTGGAGTAGAGACAATTCGCCGCCAAGGAAAAAACAAGGACTTTGCCAGATTGGATGAGATTATCCGTCAAGAAGAAGTTGATTCCATCGTGATAGGCTATCCCAAAAATATGAATGGTTCAATCGGAGAGCGAGCAAAAGCCAGTGAGGTTTATAAAGATGAACTGGCCAAGCAGTACCCTCAGTTTAAAATCATTCTGTGGGACGAGAGATTATCTACTGTTGCTGCCGAAAAGGTTTTAGTTGCAGCTGATATGCAGCGGAAAAAACGGAGAAAAATAATTGATATGATGGCTGCTGTTGTTATCTTGCAAAATTATCTGGATAGCCGAGGAGGAGTATAATCATGAAAGATGAAAAGAGTTTGCCGGAAGCCGAAGATATTGAGAACACGGTAGTTGTTACTGATAGTGAGGGTAAAGAAACTTACTATCGGGAGGAAATGGTTATTCCTTTAGACAAGAAGAATTTTGCCATCTTGGTAGAAGATTGTGACAGTGACGAAGACAATGCAGTGGTAGCACGAATAGATTTTGATGAAGCGGGGGAACCAATTTATTTGGATCCTACAGAGGAAGAGTTTGCCGCAGTTATGGATGCTTATGATAAATTAATGGCAGAGACGAAAGAGGAAGAAGATTAAGCGATGCAAAAGAAATTCATTCCTGTTCTGACCGGATTAATTTTGGCTTTAGTTGTAGGTGCCTATTGGTATTTTAATTATTCCAATGATAATGCCAGTATTGCCACCGGACAGAAAGTAAGCTTTACTGTGAAAAAAGGTATGACAACTGCCGATATTGCCAATATGCTCCATAAATTAAAGCTGGTTAACACTCCGGAATCCTTTCGTATGGCAGCCAAAATCAAAGGCTTGGACAGTTCCTTACAAGCAGGTGAATATGAGATTATCAGCGGTATGTCTAATAAGGATATTGTAGAAATCCTTTCCAAGGGCGAAGTCCGCTATGAGGTTTTTACAGTGCCGGAAGCTTTTACAATTGATAAAATCGCTGCAAAGCTGGAAAGAGAAAGCCTGGGCAATGCTAATGCTTTTAAGGATGCAGCGAAAAAATATACTCCTTATCCTTATATGGAGACAGCTAATACCAGTGTCATCTATAAGGCTGAGGGTTTTGCCTATCCTTCTACTTATTATTTGGTAAAAGGGACTTCGGAAAAAGATGTTCTGACTATGATGGTCAGAGAGTTCAATGCTCGCTTGACCACAAAAATCAGAGATGAGATAAAAAACAGCAAGATGAGTATCAAAGACGTTGTTAATGTTGCGGCTATGGTTGAGCAGGAAGCAAGAGTCAGAAGTGAGATGCCTCTTATAGCAGGGGTGTTCCTGAAGAGACTGAAGATTGGTATGCCTATACAATCAGATACAACCATTCAGTATCTTTTCAGCGAACAAAAAAAAGAAATCTCTATTGAAGATACCAAAATAGATTCTCCGTATAATACATATAAATACGCAGGATTGCCGCCGGGACCCATTGCCAATCCCAGTATGGAAGCTATTGAAGCAGTGCTTCATCCTGTGGATACAGAGTTTTTATATTTTGTGGCCGGCAAGGATGGTCATCATATTTTCAGTAAGACCTACCAAGAACATTTAGAGAATATAAAAAAAACCAGCGAGGAAGAATAACTTATAATGAAACCTGAATTACTGGCTCCCGCAGGGAGTATGGAAAAATGCAAAATGGCTTTAATCTATGGTGCAGACGCAGTGTATCTAGGTGGAAAAAACTTTGGATTAAGGGCTTTTGCAGGTAATTTTTCCAACGAAGAAATAGAAGAAGCCGTTAATTTTGCTCATAGTATGGGGAAAAAAGTTTATGTTACAGTTAATATTTTTCCTCATAATAGTGATTTAATCGGTTTACCTGAATATTTAAAAAAATTAGCAGCCTTGCATGTTGATGGGCTGCTTATTTCTGATTTGGGGATCTGGTCCATTGCCAGAAAAACAGTGCCTGATATGCCCTTACATGTAAGTACTCAGGCTAATAGCTGTAATTATGCTACGGTAAATGCCTGGCAGCAGCTAGGTGCTTCGCGAGTAGTCCTGGCCCGGGAATTATCCTTAAAGGAAATGGCGGAAATCGGGAAAAAATCCACTGTTGAATTAGAAGCTTTTGTTCATGGCGCCATGTGTATTTCTTATTCAGGACGTTGTCTGCTAAGCAGTTATTTTACCGGTAGGGATGGGAACAGAGGTGCCTGTGCTCAGGTTTGCCGTTGGAAATTTGCTCTATGTGAAGAAAACAGACCGGGGGAGTATTTCCCTATAGAAGAAGATGAAAGAGGCTCTTTTGTTTTAAATTCCAAAGATTTATGTTTAATAGAATATTTACCTCAGCTGATTTCAGCAGGCATAAGCAGCCTGAAAATAGAGGGAAGAATGAAAAGTGTCCACTACGTGGCCAGTGTAGTAAGCGTATATCGGAAGGCCATTGACACCTATCTGGCGGACCCGGAGCATTATAAGGTGCCTAAGCAATGGCTGGAAGATTTGGAAAAAGTTTCTCATAGAGCTTATACAACCGGTTTTGCTTTAGGAAAAACAGATAATTCTTCGCAAGTATATGCTTCTTCAACTTATGAACAGACTTTTGATTTTGTAGGTATTGTCCAAGGATATGATCAGGCGACTCACAGGGTTATTATAGAGCAAAGAAATAATATTAAGGCCAATACTATTGTTGAAGTCTTGACCCCCCGGGGAGAAGAATTTCCTTTGCTTTTAAAGGATATGCGTGATGCTGCAGGAGAATCTATTCAAGTAGCTCCCCATGCTCAAATGATTTTCTCCGTGGATTCAGCAAGGGAAATTCCTCAATATTCTCTTATTAGAAAGAAAATTATAGCTAAATAATTGCTTTTTGCAAAATTTTTAACAGAATATCAAGAATTATATAGGCAAATTGCTAAAAATATGCTAAAATATTTAGGTGATTTTGACAAAGGAGGTTACCCAATTGACACCGGTAGAAAAATTGAGAAATTTATTACAGAAAGAAAATGTTGACGGGATTTTTGTTAAGGGCGATGCCTCTCTTCGTTACTTAACAGGTTTTACAGGCGGCGAAAGCTTGCTTTATATAGACCAGACTCAAAAAGTTATTATAACGGATTCCCGGTATACCCTGCAGGTTAAGCAGCAGGCTCCGGACTCAACCTTGGTTGAGCATACACAAGGTTTTTGGCCGGAAGTAGCTAAGCTGACGGTTGGCAGCAGGCTTGCTTTGGACGGTGATTATTTTTCTTATGCAGACCAATGTGCTTTGGCGGTAGTTTTACCTCAGGCAACTTGGAAGTCACTTAATTTAGTTGGACTTCGCCAAGTTAAAACACCTGATGAATTAAAAGACATTACCAAAGCTGTTGATATTGCTGACGAGGCTTTCCGGCAATTAATGCCTCATATTAAAGCCGGTGTAACAGAAGCTGCCTTGGCTGCGGAATTGGAATACAACATGCGCAGGCTAGGTTCTGAAAAGACTTCTTTTACAACAATTGTTGCCTCAGGAGTTCGCAGTGCTTTGCCTCATGGGGTTGCTTCCCATAAGGTTGTGGAAAAGGGAGATTTTGTTACTTTTGATTTTGGCGCTACCTATAACGGTTTTTGTTCCGATATTACCAGAACTGTGGTAGTAGGAAAAGCTGCTCCCTGGCAAAAAGAAATTTACGATATTGTTTTACAGGCTCATCTTTTGGGAGAAGCATTCCTGAAACCGGGATTAACCGGACTGGAAGTAGATGCCAAAGTAAGACAGTATATTACCGATAAAGGCTACGGACAGTATTTTGGCCATGGCCTAGGGCATGGCGTAGGACTGGAAATACACGAAATGCCGGTTCTCAACAAGAGAAATAAAGTACCGTTACCCATGGGTGCCATCGTTACTATTGAGCCGGGAATTTATTTACCGGGCAAAGGCGGGGTACGCATCGAAGATACAGTTTTAATTACGGCAGATGGCTCCAGAAAACTGACAGCATCACCGAAAGAATTTAGAGAGTTATAAAAATAGTTAATTAAACTTTGGAGGTTTTATTTATGATTTCTACGAATGAATTTAGAACAGGTGTAACGGTTACTATTGATGGTGATGCATGGCAGGTTGTTGAATTCCAGCATGTTAAACCCGGTAAAGGAGCAGCTTTTGTTCGTGCTAAAATGCGTAATTTGTGCACAGGCTCTGTTGTTGAAAGAACTTTCAACGCTGCTGAACGTTTGCCGAAAGCCATTGTTGAACGTAAAGATATGCAGTATTTATATGAATCAGACGGCAGTTATGTTTTCATGGATAACGAAACTTATGAGCAAATTGAACTGAACAAGGACCAATTAGGCAGTGCCATGAATTTCCTGAAAGAAAACATGGATGTTAAGATTGTGGTTTACGAAGAGAGAATTTTAGGGGTAGAATTACCTAATACCGTTGAACTTAAGGTTGTGGAAACAGAACCCGGTATTAAAGGCGATACTGCCACCGGCGGCAATAAGAACGCTAAATTGGAAACCGGTTATCTTGTGAAAGTTCCTCTGTTTATTAACGAGGGGGATGTTCTTCGCATTGATACCCGCTCCGGAGAATATATTGAAAGAGCTTAGTAGGGGATTTAGGACACTGCCTCAGGCGGTGTCCTTTTCATTAGACTAATTATTTGGTATAATATATAGATGTAAATTTAAGCAAAATAGAGGAGAGAAGAACTATTTTAGAATTTAAACATTTAACAGTTGATGATAAACCTATTTTTGACGATTATTTTCGTGAAGCGAATTACCAAGGTTCTGAATGCTGTTTTGGCACCTTGTATATCTGGCGTTATGGTTATGATGCTTTTTGGGCCATTTGCCAGGGTTGTCTGTTAGTAAAAGTAACGGTTAATAACGTTACTTTTGTTTTACCGCCTTTTGGTGGCATTAACGAAGAACTGCCAAAAATAATTGAAGCGTTACGAGAAAATTTTCAAGGTAACCCCTTTGAAATTCATGGTATCTATGACAGCACTTTGGAACGCTTAAAGAAATTTGCTCCGGAAATTGCTGCAGATTATACCCTTGATAGAAACAATTGCGATTATGTTTATTTACGTGAGGATTTGGCCAACCTGGCCGGAAGAAAATTCCATGGCCCCAAAAATCATGTAAACAGATTTATAAAGGATCATCCCGATTATACTTATGAAGCTATCACTTCTGCGAATCTTGAAGAGTGTTTGGCCTATGGCAGGAAATGGTGCGTGGAACGTGCCAATACAGACGAAAGTATTATGTTTGAAGATGAAGCGATTGAAGAAGCATTTAAGAGTTATGAAGCTTTGCAGCTGCGAGGTGGATTAATTCGTTATGATGGTAAGGTTCAGGCTTTTTCCTTTGGAGAAAAAATGGTAAACAGTGATATGGCTGTTATTCATGTGGAAAAAGCAGATCCGCAAGTAAATGGTTTGTTTAATATCATCAATAGGGATTTCGTTAGAAATGCCTGGCCTGATGTTAAATATATAAACAGAGAAGAAGATATGGGGAAACCCGGTCTCAGAAGGGCTAAAGAGTCTTTATGCCCGGCCTTTTTAGTTAACAAGTATAATATTATTGTGAAATAATGAGGTGCCTATGGATTTTCGCTTAATTAATGACCAGGCTATTGCCCAGGTCAGGGATTTATGGGATTACTGTTTTGATAAAGCAGATACAGCATTTTTTAAATGGTATTTTCAGGATTATGCTTTAAAACAAAATAAAATTCTGGGTGGTTTTACGGAAAACAAGCTGGAAACCATGGTTCATTTAAATCCTTATGTGCTTAAAATAAGGGATAAAGTGGAAAAAATGCCCTATCTGGTAGGTGTGGCAACTGCTCCTGAAGCCAGAGGACGGCATGCTATCAGCGGACTGTTAAAAACAGCTTTTACTTTAACCAAAGCATTTGGCAGTAAGGCAGTTATCTTAAAACCTATTTTTGCAGGCATCTATCAGCCTTACGGTTTTGCCTATACTCATTTGAGAACAGCTTATAATTTGCCTTTGGCCGGTTTGACACTGCCTCATATTGACGATAGTCTCCAGGTAATCAGAATTCCCACTTCAGAAGGGGAAACCGTTCTTCCACAAATTTATGCTGCTGCCATGAAAAGCTACAACAGCTATGCAGTAAGGGATGCCAGAATCTGGCACAATCTTTTAACTGAAGCAGCAGGTGAAAAAACAGAAACTGCTGTTGTTATGGAGAATAATAAACCTGTTGGCTATGTTCTCTATAATCGCAATGAGGAAACCATCAGTGTTTTAGAACTGACAGCTATAAATGGAAGAATTCGCAATCGACTTTTAGCTTATCTAAAAGGTTTTTCCGGAATCTTTAAAACCTTGGAGTGGCTAGGTGCCTGTGACGATACTTCCTATCTGAGCTTTAAAGATCAGCAATATACTCCTCGGATAGCACCTTTTATGATGGGGAGAGTTATTGATTTGCCGGGTATTTTACAGACTGTTAAAGTCCCGGAGCATGAGCCAGAATCTTCCCTCATTCTTTTTGTTCAGGATGAGTTCATAAAAAGCAACAATCTGCTTTTGCAGTTAAACATATCTGCCAAGGGTATCGAATTAAGGGATACAATTAAAGTCCCGGATATTACCATGGATATTTCCACTTTTACACAGTTGTACTTTGGTACATATAGTGTAGAGCAGCTGTGGGCCAATGACAGGATAATGGCAGAGGATCAAACTAAGCTTCAAATTTTAAGCCGCTTATTTCCGGCTCAAAACAATTATATAAACGAGAACTTTTAAGGGGAGGACAACATGTCTGAAAAAATTAAGAGAGTTTATGTAGAAAAGAAAAAAGAGTATGCGGTGGAAGCAACAGGATTGCTACAGGATTTGAAGCATACACTGGGACTGAAGAATCTTAAAGGGGTTCGTATTGTTAACCGCTATGATTTAGCCGGAATAACCGATGAAGCATATGAGGAAGCCAAAAATGTTATTTTATCTGAACCACCTGTTGACAAATTAACTGAAGAAAAATTGACTATTCCTAAAACTGCTCATAGTTTTGTTGTAGAACTTTTACCCGGTCAATATGACCAGAGAGAAGACTTTGCTGAGCAATGCATCCAGCTTATTACCCAAAAAGACAGGCCGACCGTAGCTGCTGCCAAAGTATATATTTTAACCGGTAAAATTACGGCAGAGGAATTTGCTGCTATTAAAAATTATGTGATTAACCCGGTAGAAGCAGGAGAAGCTGAGGCAGCCAAGCCTGAAACCTTGGAAACTGAATGGGAAAGTCCTCAACCGGTAGCAATCGTGAATGGTTTTACCAAAATGACAAAAGCTCAGATAGCAGATTTCTGTACAAAACAGGGCTTAGCTATGAGTGATGAAGATTTGCTGTTTTGCCAGAAATATTTTAAGAAAGAAAAACGTGATCCGTCCATTACAGAAATAAAGGTTCTTGATACTTATTGGTCTGATCACTGCCGGCATACGACTTTTGAAACCAATATTAAAAAAGTTAAGATTGCCGATGGTGTTTATACGGAGCCTGTGGCTCAGGCCTATGCACTTTATAAGGAAGACCGTGATTTCGTATATGGTAAGGACACCAAGCGCCCTATTACTTTAATGGATATGGCTACTTTGGCTACTAAAAAACTAAAGAAACAAGGTAAGCTAGAGAATCTGGATGCTTCCGAAGAAATCAATGCCTGCAGTATTGTGGTGCCAATTCACAATAACAGGAAAAAGGAAGACTGGCTGGTTATGTTCAAAAACGAAACTCATAACCATCCTACAGAAATTGAACCCTTCGGCGGTGCTGCAACATGTTTAGGCGGTGCTATTCGTGATCCTTTGAGCGGACGAAGCTATGTTTATCAGGCTATGCGTGTAACAGGTTCCGGAGATCCCAGAACTCCCTACGAAAAAACTTTGCAGGGAAAATTACCTCAAAGAAAAATAACTTTAGGTGCTGCGGCAGGATACAGTTCCTATGGTAATCAGATTGGGTTGGCTACCGGGTCTGTAGAGGAATTTTATCATGAACGGTTTATTGCCAAACGTATGGAACTGGGTGCTGTAATCGGTGCTGCTCCTAAAGATGCGGTAGTGCGGGAAAGACCTCAGGCAGGAGACCAAATAGTTCTTTTAGGCGGCCGTACAGGTCGTGATGGCATGGGCGGCGCCACCGGTGCTTCCAAAGAGCATACCGTTAAGTCTTTGTCTACTTGCGGAGCAGAAGTGCAAAAGGGTAATCCTCCCAATGAAAGAAAAATTCAAAGATTGTTTAGAAATAAAGAGGTAACAAGATTAATTAAACGGTGCAATGATTTTGGCGCCGGCGGTGTATCAGTAGCTATCGGTGAATTAGCACCGGGTCTGGTTATTAACTTGGACAAAGTTCCGAAAAAATACGAAGGCTTGGACGGAACAGAATTGGCTATCAGTGAATCACAAGAGCGTATGGCTGTAGTTGTAGCTCCTGAAGACCTGCCCACATTTATGGCTGCAGCAGCTAAAGAAAACTGCGAAGCTACGGTGGTGGCAGAAGTAGCCAAAGACCCCCAATTGGTTATGTACTGGCGTGGAGAGAAAATCGTTGATTTGTCCAGAGCATTTTTGGACACCAATGGTGTAGCCCAAAAGACGAATATTGTTGTAGATGATGTAGAAAAAACTTCACCATTCAACAAAGTACCTGAAGCTGTAGAAAAAAGCAAAAACTTACAAAGTGCCTGGCTGGCTAATTTGGACAGATTAAATGTCTGCAGTCAAAAAGGTTTAAGTGAAAGATTCGATAGTACTATTGGTAAAGGAACCGTTTTGATGCCCTTTGGAGGCAGAACTCAAATGACA
>Ga0160425_1002444_pt1 | contig 15016 bp, 10 predicted proteins | sample BioMet8_FD_108193 | JGI IMG/M metagenome (GOLD analysis project Ga0160425, IMG submission 108193) | Microbial communities from bioreactor (seeded with sewage sludge) at Lawrence Berkeley National Lab, California, USA - Biofuel... | ecosystem: Engineered > Bioreactor > Anaerobic > Unclassified ...
ACGAGGAATGATAATGGGCAAAACCGGCAGCATTGATTGGGTAAAAGTAAAAGGCAGAAAAGGCAGAGTAATTAAGGTCCAGAAGTCACAGGCTCAAAAAGCACACCCAGGACCTGCACAGCGCTTCAGTTCTTCAGGTCATAAGAGGCGCTTCATCAGAAGATCTGCAAAGGCTCTTGTAAAGTAATCTTAAGGGCTTTTAAATTTACTTTTTTGAATTTACTTTTTAAATTAACATTTTTAACTTAACTTTTTGGCTTTTGTTTTTAAGCCGTAAAATCGATTTTCTTCATGGAATAATAGTTTCTAGAATTCTAGAATAATACATTCCATAGAAAATTTTTCTACTCATCTTTCGATATTAAAACTCACAACCCCTGGGCCAGGTATGCAATGCTTACTCCTGCGAGGCAGAGTGCAACGTTAAGAAAGATATTCAGGAAAAAGGAGAAATTTTGCCCTTCTTCAAGCAATTTGAAAGTTTCATATGCGAAGGTAGAAAATGTGGTAAAGGAACCTAAAATTCCTATATTTACGAGATAGACCATAGATTGGGGTTCAGAAGAAAAAGTGAGAAAAGCGAGTACAATGGTCCCTAAGAGGTTCACGGTAAGCGTGCCTGCAGGGATATTCCTAATCCTGGGAACCTGGCTTGAAACCATATATCTAAGGCATGCCCCAATGAAACCACCTGCACCTATCAAAAAGAGTTTTTCCATGCCTGGAAGGGAGAACATCTTTTCATACCTCTCTACCTGAAAGGGCTTTTATTGTACTCCTGCCCATGAACACGCCGACCAGGGCAAGAATCAGGTTAACACTGATATTTTCCAGAGCAGGGAAAAAGGGCATGGTAAAAGACTGGACTGCAAACGTCGAAAATGTTGTGAATGCTCCCATAAATCCGGTCCCGAAAGCAAGCTTTCCTTTTGGACCTATAAACCCAATATACTCAGTGTCGTACATTATCAGACCGAGCATAAAGCTTCCAAGTACGTTTACCGAAAGGATACCTAAATGCGATTCCATGAGCTCACAGAGTGAAAAACGGCATATTGCTCCAAGGAACCCGCCAGCGCCTATGAGAAAAATCTTATCCAGGTCTTTATGCATGGAAGACATTGTTTTTCACTCAGGGAATCACTTAAAAGTTTAGATTTTAGATTTGAACGTTTTAGCTCCAAACATTTTAGCTTTGAACATTTTAGCTTTGAACATTTTAGCTTTGAACATTTTAGCTTTGAACGTGTTAGATTTGAACGTGTTAGATTTGAACGTTTTACTCTGAACGTTTTAGCTCCGAACGTTTTAGCTCTGAGCGTTTTAGCTATGGTTTTCTTCGTTTGATTAGCCCTTGAAGTATAAAACTTTATCTCAGAAAGAGGGAAAATCCCTTCCGGGCTTCAATGGAGAAAAACAGAGTAAAGAAGGGAAAAAAGGGTGTTTTTGAGAGAACACAGAAATATCATTCAATTAAGAAGACATCAACCTCTTCTCCTTCATCATACCCTTCAATGTTTTCTGGCACCAGCACATACCCATCAGCCTTTGCAACGGAACTCAGTACCCCGGCTCCAGCTCCTGTAAGAGGGCGCACTTTCTCTCCTTCAAATACAACGCGGATGAAATTAACATATCCTATTTTCGAACTGACTTTTGCAGCCAGGCGCCTTTTAAGAATAAGCTCGGGAATCTCCGGAATTGCTGCCAGTTTTCTAATCCCAGGACGGACAAAGAGATAGAGGGCAACGAGCCCGGCAACCGGATAACCTGGCAGGCAAACGACAGGAACGTTATTTATAACCCCAATGGCTGCAGGTTTACCGGGGCTGACTCCTATGCCGTGAACGAGCAGTTCTCCAAGAGCTGCCACAACCTCAGGGCCATGATCTCTTTTTCCTACTGACGTTCCGCCAGAAAGAAGAATCATATCGGTATCCATGTTTGCTTCTATAGCCATTTTTATACTTTCCGGGTTATCAGGCACTATATCGAGATATCGGGGAATTCCACCCCATTTATTCACATAAAGAGCCGACATCAGCCCATTAGTCTCAAGCACCATACCCGGAAGAGGTACATCCCTGCCTTTCTGACGGCTTACAAGCTCATCTCCTGTTGGAATAACTGCAACAACAGGTTTTTTGAAAACCTTTGCCCTGTCATGTCCAAGCAACGCAAGCACAGCAGCATCACAAGGACGAAGAAGATGCCCTTCCTCAAAAACAACGTCTCCTTTTTTTATGTCTTCTCCAACCTGTCCCACATTACGAGTCGGGTAGACCTGAGCTCTGATCTCAACAAGGTTTCCTACGGCGATGGTATCTTCAACCATTACGACAGCATCAGCTCCTTCAGGCACTGAAGCCCCAGTATGGACCCAGGTTAAACTTCCTTCCTCTACCCGGTCAGAAAGCTGCAGCATTACCGGATTTGTAGGGGAAGCTCCCATAGTGTCGGAAGCCCTTACCGCATATCCATCCATAGCTGCACGCCGATAGTGAGGGACATTCCTTTCCGAGATAACGTCCTCTGCCAGTACCCTGCCTGTGCAGGTTTCGAGTGAGATTTCTTCTGTTTTCATTAGAGGAGAAATATGCTCAAGAAAAAGTCTCAAAGCTTCATCAACCGAGGTTCGTTCTTTGAATATCCTGCCCATGATCGTCCTTCCTGAAAAAATCAGCCCCCCGAAACCGGAGGCAGGACGGCAAGCTCATCGGCATCCAAAAGAAGAGTATCAAGCCCATCGAGATGCCGGGCATTGTTTCCATTTATAAGGACATTAATTGAACCGCACATAACTGGAGCTTCGCTTTCTCCTTCGGGCTCCTCAAAAATAATGTTCTTCAGCTCGGGATATTTTTCAGTGAGGGATAAAAGGACATCAATAACCTTTTCTCCCGATAGCTGCAGTTCCGATGTACCTGCTTTTTCACGCAAATTTGCAAATAACTTGACTTTAACCTCAGCCATGAGAGAGACTATTTCATCCTATCCCTTAAATATATCTATGCTCATAAAGAAGCAGCTATGCTGGAAGATTGGGGGAATTATGCAGCGAGGCCGGGATTACAATACTAAAAACTCGCCAGAACTTTCTGAAAAAAAATACAAAATACTCGGATTTCTGATCATCTTTTTTGCTCTGTCAATAAGACTGTTTGACCTGGGAGAGCGAGTTTTCCATCACGATGAAAGTGTACATGCCAGTTTTACCCTTAGACTTCTTGAAACCGGACAATATAGATATAATCCGGCTTATCACGGCCCTTTTATTTTTCATTCTACTGCTGTTGTCTTTCACTTTATGGGAATAAACGACACAACGGCACGCTTGATCCCTGTCTTCTTCGGAGTAGCGGCAATTCTTCTGCTCTTTTTACTCAAGAAGGAACTTGGAGAAAGAGGTGTACTCTGGTCGGCTTTCCTGCTCTCTTTTTCTCCAAGTATGGTATACTTTTCAAGGTTCTTCAGGAATGACCCAATCATTATTTTCTGCACACTGGCAACTTTTATAGGGGGAATTCGATACCTTGAGAACCTTCACAGCTCAAAGAGATACCCTTATCTTATCCTTACAGCCTCTTCTCTTGCAATCGCTGTATCTTCAAAAGAGAATGCCTATCTTATTATTCTCATGTTCGGAGCCTATGCAGGGATTTATTCGTTGTACAGGTTTTATTCCGACTGGAAAAAAGAAAAACTGAGCCTTAAAAAAACTCTTGTTCTCAAAGGTTCAGCTATTTTCCCATTCATACCGGAAGTTCTGCTTTCAGGTACTCTGTTTATTTTTATAGTAATGTTATTCTACACAAGCCTTTTCAGAACCCCGGAAACCCTCTTTTCAATTGTGGAAAGGGCTTTTTCCCACTGGATGGAGATGCACAGAATTGAACGCATAGGAGGCCCTTTTTACTTTTATATTCCTATCCTTCTTGTATACGAAAGCCCGATTCTGATTTTTGGGACTGCAGGTATTGTTCATTTCCTTAAAAAGAAGGGAGAAAATGCCTCTTTTTTCATGTTTCTTTCCTACTGGGCAGTTGCGAGTTTGCTGCTCTATTCTTATCTTCAGGAAAAAGTCCCCTGGCTTGTTGTGCACATTGTCCTACCCTTCGGGATTCTGGCGGGAGCTTATCTGGGAGATTTTTTTTCCAGGGAACCTGGCCAAAGACAGAAGAATTTATCCGGAACAGGAAACATGAATTTATCCGGAACAGAAAACATGAATTTATCCGGAACAGAAGACATGAATTTATCTGGAACAGACAAAAACCCCACTTCCGAGACAAAACGTTCCAGAGCCCATATCTTTGTTGCGGGGATTCTGGTACTTACACTAATAATATCCCTGGCCCAGTGCATTTCTGTAAATTTTTATAGAAGTATGGAATCTGATGAGCTAATGACGTATTCACAGGCATCTCCGGATATCCGGCAACTTATTGGGAAAATTGAAGAATTTAATATTGGGCCTGAAACTCTAAGTATATCAGTTGTGGATCCCGAAAACCTTTACTGGCCCCTTCCCTGGTACCTCAGGGACTATGAGAAAGCAGCATATTATACAGAACCTCCGGCTAAGGCAAAATACGATGCAATAATCGTGCCTGCAAAATATCGTATGTATGAAGTAATTCCGGAAGGAAAATATGCCTCATATAATTTCTCCTTACGCCCTGGAAAGGAGTTTACTCTTTATTATAATAAAGAACTGGAAAATACAGAAGAAAAAAGAATATGAAATTATGAATCTTCTTCACAGAAAAAGTCATTTCCTGCCAGCTTTTTAAGCGACTTTTCTGCTTTTTCAAGCTCTTTTTCAAGCTCTTTTTCAAACTTCCTTCTGAGTTATCTCTTTTTTTCTTTCATTTTATGAGAGAGTAACAAAACCCACTTTTGTTTAACTCCACCATATTCCACAAAGGTTTGATAAAATGAGTATCTTTCGTTGCTTTTCAACGTTTTCAGGTTTAGATTTGCAGTTAGCAGTTCCTTTGCCTCACTAATTGTTGCAGGAACACATCCGCCATAAACGCTGACACTTATAGTGTCAGAGTGTAAGGAATGATAAAATATAACTTCAAATTTTCAGTCTGGGAATTGATCTATAGTTCCATTTCCCTAAATAATCATTTTTGGCAACGGAAACCTTTGATATTATATTTGAATCATTCCTTTTTAATTCATGGAAGAACAGTGGTTAGGTCCAATGGACTACTGGCTATCATATCTATGTCAATGTATAGTACTAGGTCTGTCAAATCCTCTGAAACCGGCTGGGTCCTGGTGATATTGTTATCTAATGTAACTACAACTTGTCCCCCTGTTACCGGTGTAACTGGAAATTGATCTTCTATGGGTTCTCCAGGAACTGAGGTATATGATTCGCTAAATACAGAATTGTTTTTTGAGTTAAGAAGTTCTACAGTAACTTCATGGTTTGCGTTACCCCAATTATTTATGAAGAAAGAATTCGGACTAGCGCTTTCACTATTGTTTTCTTCTTCACTGTTGTTTTTGTTCTCACTGTTGTTTTCTTCTTTGTTAGTTGGAGAGTTCTGCTGCATAAAAGGGTTTAGAATAATAATTCCTACTAACAAAAGGCATATGCCTGCAACTATTATTAAAGATTTTTTTCCTGACATTTGATTCCTTAATTAAGTTTATAAATATATGTTTGTATTCAAACCTTTATATAGATTACGTACCTTGAAAATAAATTATGTGATTTCGACCTTCAGTTCTTCATAGCTTTAATTCCATATATTTAATTTTTCAATTTTAATACAGGTTAATTATAATTAGATACTAGTTAATTTATATTATTTTATACAGGTTAATTATAATTAGGTACTGGTTAATTTATATTATATTAGGACAAATTAATTATAATTAGGTACAGGTTAATTATAATTAGATACTGGTTGATTTATATTATATTAGGACAGATTAATTATAATTAGGTACTGGTTAATTGATGTTATTTTAATACAGGTTAATTTATATATTTGATTTTTCGTCATTCCCTGTGGATAAGACGATTTTAAATTCGAGACCGCATTTTTCTATTTTTTTACTCACTTTATTTATGCACTTGCAGAGAAACATTTATACTGGTGCCAACTAACACAATAATTGAACAATTTAACCAAAAACTGATTACAAAAACATGACATTTCATAACATCTTTAACACTTTTCATCCAAAGATTCAGGAAGCCATCAAAACTCTTGGCTTTACAAAACCCACAGAACCTCAGGAAAGGTCATTTCCTCACATAATGGATGGAAAGCATACTCTTTTGATAGCTCCTACGGGTTCAGGCAAGACCGAATCAGCCGTGCTGCCTGTTTTTGACAGTATCCTGAAAAAGAAACCTGAAGCCAGAAAGGGAATTTCAGCCCTTTATATAACTCCATTGAGGGCACTTAACAGGGATATGCTTTCTCGTATTGAAATCCTCGGGCAGTTGCTCGACATCAAAGTCCAGGTTAGGCATGGTGATACTCCGCAAAGTGAAAGGCAGCGCCAGTCGAAAAATCCCCCTGATGTACTGATCACTACTCCTGAGACCTTGCAGGCAATGTTTACCGGCTCCCGCCTGCGCCAGAACCTTGAAACCGTAACTCATGTTGTGATAGACGAAATCCATGAACTTGCAGGTTCAAAACGTGGAACTCAACTGGCTGTTGGGCTTGAAAGGCTTGTGGAAATTTCAGGAGAGTTCCAGAGAATCGGGCTTTCTGCAACAGTCGGGAACCCCTGGGAAATTGCAAAGTTCCTGGCAGGTAATGGAAGGGATTTTACTGTAATTGAGGTAGCCCTGTTGAAACTGCTTGAATTTGATGTGGTCAACCCTCAGGTTTCAGAAAAAGGAAAGATAAGGGAAAAAGAAGTCCTGGAAATTGCAAAAACCGTTGGTTGCGAGCCTGAATTTGCATCTCACCTGCTTTGCATCCGGAAAATTGTCGAAGATAGTCAGTCCACTCTTATTTTTGTAAATACTAGGCAGAGCGCCGAAGCTTTAGCTGCCGGTTTTCGGAAACTCGGGACATCCATAGGCGTACACCACGGCTCGCTTTCTTTTGAAGCCCGTGTGGAAGCTGAGGAGGCATTCAAATCAGGAGCCCTGAAAGGCCTTATCTGCACCTCGTCAATGGAACTTGGAATCGATATAGGAAACGTCGATCGGGTAGTTCAGTACGGGTCTCCGCGCCAGGTTTCAAGGCTGCTCCAGAGAGTCGGAAGAGCCGGGCATAAACTGCATTCGATTTCCTGGGGCACTATAATTTCTATGGAAGTCGACGATACTGCAGAAAGTATGGTAATTACGAAAGCTGCACTGGAAGGCAGGGTGGAAGAAGTTTCTCCCCATATAAAATCCCTGGACGTCGTGGCAAATCAGATCGCGGGCATGGTTATGGATTTCGGTGAGATTGAAATTGAGAAAATTCTCAAGATTCTTCAACGGACTTACCCATTCCGGGATCTACGGCTTGAGGAACTGCAAAGAGTTGTGGACCAGATAGGGGATTACAAACTGGTCTGGCGTGAAAAAGGTTCAAATATCGTCAAAAGACGCAGGAAAAGCCGTGAATACTATTACGAGAACCTTTCCATGATCCCGGACGAGAAAAAGTACGAGATATATGATATTGTAAGCGGAAAATCAGTCGGCGTGCTGGACGAAGCCTTTGTCGTAAATTTTGCAGAACAAGGTGCCGTTTTCATAACAAAAGGCTATATGTGGCGTGTCGTTGAGATGCCTGACCGCGAGCAGGGAAAGGACAGGATCAAAGTCGAACCTGTGGAAGGCACAGGAGAGGTTCCGAGCTGGACCGGTGAAGAAATCCCTGTGCCTTTTGAAGTAGCCCAGGATGTAGGAAAGCTAAGGGCGGAAATTGCGGCTTTTATTCGGGCAGAACTTGATGATGAATCCATTGCCGAAAAACTCCAGGCAAAATATCCCGTAGCAAGGAATGCTGTGCTTGAACTGGTCCGCCTTGTGCGTGAACACGTCGAAGGAGGCTTCCCCCTCCCTGATGCGGATACGATTGTGATCGAAGACGAAGGAGATGCTGTAACCCTGAACGCCTGTTTTGGCCATAATACAAATGGTACCCTTGCCAGGGTTCTGACCTCGCTTCTTTCAGCCCGCTTCGGAAGCAGTGTAGCCCAGGAGGTGGACCCCTACAGGATAAAGCTGACCCTTCCAAGGCGGGTAGGCTCTTTTCAGATCCGGGAAATGCTGCTTTCCCTCCGCCCTGAACACGTTGAGCCTATCATAGAAATGACCCTGAAAAACACAATGCTGATGAAATGGAAAATGGTCCACGTTGCCCGAAAATTCGGAGCCCTATCCAGAGACGTTGACTACGACCGGATAAGCATGAAAAAGCTGCTGGAAATATACCAGGGTTCCTCAATGTATGACGAAGTAATCCGGGAAATCTTCCACGACCTGCTTGACGTCCCGCGGACAAAAGAAGTCCTTAAAAGACTTGCAGCCGGCGAAATTTCAGTTGAAGTGTCCTTGCCAACTCCGATCGGTTCATCCGGTTTTGCCATGAAAAAAGACCTGGTCGCACCGGAGAACGCCGACCGATCAATAGTGCTTGCCCTTAAGGAACGCATTATGAACGATAGAATTATTTTATTTTGTACGAACTGCAAGAAATGGACTTCCCGCCGGCAGGTCAAGAACGTCCCTGAAGAAATCATCTGTCCGGTCTGCGAGTCCAGGATGATTGCAGCTCTCAAACCCTGGGAAGAAGAGGAAATTAACCTTGTAAAAAAACAGGCAAAAAAAGTCAAAGTCTCTCCCGAAGAAAAGAAACGGATACAGAGAATTTACAGAAACGCGAGCATAGTACGCTCGCAGGGGAAAAAGGCGGTTATTGCGCTTGCGAGCAGGGGGGTTGGGCCTGATACGGCATCAAAGGTTATTGAAAAGATGAGGGTGGACGAAGAAGCGTTTTACAGGGATATTCTGGTTGCAGAGAGAAATTATGTGAAGACCAAGAAGTTTTGGGAATGAAAAATAGGATATAATGTATACTGGTGCACTATTGAAAGTAAGAATATGAGTACTGAAATAAATGCATGATAAATAGCAGTAGATAATAGCACTTATATAACGATCCCTAAATATTATACAGCAAAGACATCTGGCACAATCAATTTATAATGTATACCATTATTCGCCCTCCGTCTACAATACTCAGATGTCTTTATTCCCCAATTCAATTTTTTTTGTTTATTTATTATTTGAATCAGTTGGCTACTCTGTTTTATCCTGAAATTATTTCGCTTTGAAACTTTTTTTCTTTTGTCCATTATCTCACAACCCAAATAATCTTATTACAATTCTGCATTTGCCTCAATTGGTAGTATATTCCAGAATGCATCTGGTAGTGATTATAATTGTTCAATTTTCAAAGTTCCATGAAGTCTCTTGTTGTACCAATTAACGAATTATTCGAACGATTCAAACCCTCCTCTAAACAACGGATCTTTTTACCTTTAAGTTTCACAATAGATAAGGGATTACAACCGACATAATTAACGCGAAATAATTTCGAGATAAAAGATATACTTTCAAAATATTCCGATAACAAGCATCGTCAATGTTAACATTTTTTATATGTAAACGTTCATTATATATAAAAGAAGAGGAGGGAAATGAACGTGAGTTTTTTGGAAAAAATGGACGTTTTCTGGTATCAATTAGGCAAAGGAATTAAATTATCAGTATATATATTTTTGATATTAGTTATAGTGGTGGGATTGACTAAAATAATGCAAAACATACCACAGTAATAAACACTTGAGCTACAATCACATAGTTACAAAAGAAATTCCCTATTATTTAGCAAAGTTTCTATAGTGGGGCAGTCAATAATTATTTAACAAATATTAAAAATTACCATATTCGTTTGTTCGACTGGATTTAAGAGCTACGTTAATGCAGTTGTTAAAAATGTTAAAGATTCAGTCAATTAAAAATATAGCTAAGCAAAAATCAGGAAATTTGTGAGAAGTGGGAGTAATTTTACTTTAAAAAACTCAGTTACATATATTTATGGTAGAGTCAGGACATAGTTATTCTTCATAAATATTTAAAAATGTAAGTATGTTTTGTACAATTATAAAATATCAGCATGTAATTTAAGAGAGTTAACTGTGAATATATAAAAAATTATAGGAAAATATATATATAAGAAAAATATAAGAGAATTTGAGGGTGTATATTTTATAGCTTAATATATAGTGCTACATAAACAGCACACATTAGCAAAAGGGGGATGAATAATTCATACTCAGGTAAAGAAACTGGCCGCTCTGAAATGGTTACCAAAATAAGGGCACATACAGAGTTTTCAATCTATAGCTTAGAGAAAATGCTGTATTAAGTTAACACTTTCAATATTTTGTCATAACTGAAGACAGATGAATAATCTTGTTATTCAGCGGACTTTAACCTGACAAACAACCTGGAAACACAGCAGGTTCTCTTGGTTATTTTTATGAACCTAAGATAAGGTAGGTAATCTTTCGCTGGCAGGACAGAATTCTCCGGCTGGGGTTTATGAAAGTAAGAAGATCTGTACTTGTGAAAGTGAGGGAATGTCGTGAAAATTAATCCAAGAGTCATATATCTGTCAATAGTTTTTATATTTCTTATGATTATGATATCAAACGTAGCAGTAGCTGATGACCTGGAATCCGATAAGTTAACAAAAGTAGCGTCCAGTGTTACGTCCGACTCAAATCCGGTTTGGTCACCGGATGGGAAGGAAATTTTGGTCTCACGGGAAAACGGACTTTATAAAGTGTTTTCAGATGGTACAGGAGAAAAGAAACTCACCTCTACAATGGGAAAGAATTTTACATCCGATTACGCCTGGTCTCCAGATGGATATAAAATTTCATATATTGAAAACAGATATGATGACGCTGCGGGACCCAGGAGTGATTTATGGATAATGAATTCAGACGGGACAGAAAAAATCCAATTGCTTGATACCATTTGGTACAGATATTATTATACATACACCTGGTTCCCTACAGGTTCAAAAATACTCTACTCTGAGATTTATGAAGAGATTGGGGGCTCCTATTGGGAAATGGATTCTGATGGATCTGATAAACATAACCTTGGGAACATGGGTATTGCTGACAGTATCGCCCTGTCTCCCGATGCGTCAAAAATAGCAATTTGTGCACACGGACCAGCTGACATAGACTACTATATTGACATTGGAAAAGTAGGTAAAGATTTGACCAGCTTCCGGCCTGGATTAATTAGTCATCAAACTCAGTCCAAACAGTCACAGATATGGTCCCCAGATGGTTCAAAAATAGTATATTATGCCGGGAAAAATGAGTCATATTATGAAGATGAAAACTCGGAAATATATACTATGAAAGCTGACGGCACCGGAAAAACTCAACTCACCTCAGATTTGGCAAATGATAATTCCCCTATGTTTTCACCTGATGGAAGTAAAATTGTGTATGTGTCAGATAAAGCCGGAAGTAAAGATATATGGGTTATGAATGCTGATGGAGAAAACAAAGTACAGTTAACGTCAAATTCAGCGTCGGATTCATTTCCGGTATGGAGCCCAGACGGCAAAAAAATTGCTTTCTGGTCTGATAGGGAAGGAAACAACGGTATATATATTCTGACTCTAAAAACCGAAAACCCACCTGTTGCTGCTTTCTTTGCATCCCAAACTTCAGGAAACCCTCCTCTGAAAGTCAGTTTTACGGATCAGAGTACAGGCACACCAATTTCATGGAAATGGAGTTTTGGAGATGGAAATATTTCAACACTCCAAAATACTGTACACATATATAATAAAGAAGGTAAATATACGGTCAGCTTAACAGTGAAGAATGCAGCTGGAACAAACACGAAAACAATAAAGAACTATATAACTGTAAAAACAGTTTATTTAAAACCGATTGCTGCGTTTTCAGCTTCTCCAAATTCAGGAAAAGTCCCGTTGACTGTAAGATTTACTGACAAAAGTAGAGGATCGCCTATTTCATGGAAATGGAGTTTTGGAGACGGAGATACTTCAACCCGGCAAAATCCAGAACATCAGTATTTACAAGAAGGAAAATATAAAGTTACACTTACAGTAACCAACGCTGCAAGCAGCAGTACTATAACGAAGACAAATTACATAACAGTGACAACAAATACAAGACCTGGAATATTCTGAAAGCAAATAAACACTTAAATTGAAAAAGTCAAGACTAAAGGGCAGTGGGGAAATTATTAATGGCTCTTCGTCATTTCCTATGGATAAGATGACTTTCAATTCAAGATCGCACTGGTTTATATAAACACATTGTGAAAATATTCACACGAAACAACAAGAGCCATTTTAAGTTTTTGTATTGAAAAGCATTTTTTTCAGGCTTTGATACGACTAAATATTCACATTCTTGTATCCTCTTCAAATTCAATGGATAATTTTCCAACTCGAAAAGTGTGCAATAATTTTCATACAATTATAAAGTTGAATGCCTCGCATGACGTTGTTTTTCAGACTTGGATAAATTCTTAAATTTTCAGCAAATACATAAAATTTATTTTTACTCATACAATTTGAAGAGAGTTCCCAATTCTTCGATTTTTAAGAATATTCCGAGATTGAAATAAATACTAGACCTTTTAAACTCAGAAGTATTTTATAATTGGACACCGATCTCTATAAGGGTCTTATGTTCTGTAATAAACTTTAACACCTGCATATCAACCACAAAAATATAGTTACTCAACAGGTATTTACTTTAATTCTCTTGGATGAAACGTCTGAAAACCCAGATAATTTTGTTACAGAAAGTCATACCCATTAATAAGGAAAGAATAACTTTGAAAAGGAGTGTGAATAGGTGGAAAAAAAAAGCCAGAAGCCCTTAAGAAACACGGTTTCTGAACTATTATGTGTAATCTGCACATTATTTTTATTAGTATCTCTGTTGTCATTTACCGCTTTGGCTGAAGACTCAAATGTTAAAATTTCAGCGAGTTTATCTTCGAAACTTGCTGAAACTTCAGCGACGGAAAAAGTCCCAGTAATTATAATACTACCAGATCAGCAGATCTCATTTACTACTGCTGCTGGAAAAGAGAAAATCGAGAGTAAACAGAAAGATCTCATAACGTTTCTTGAGACTGAGAAATCCAAAAAAAATGTAAAAGATATAAAACCCATGTCAATTATTAATGCTGTAGCAGCCAATGTAACCCCTGCAGTTTTAGCGTCTCTTATCGAAAGATCCGATGTTTCAACTGTCGAGCTTGATGCAATTTACACCATAGGACAATCCGAAACTTCCTCTGTAGAAACAGAGGCATCGACTGCCCAGGAGAGTACGGCATCCACAAATGCATGGGGAGTTGACAAAATTGGAGCGCCTGCTGTCTGGCAGCAGGGTATAACTGGGAAAGGAATAACTGTTGCTGTCGTGGATACGGGAGTCGATGCGACGCACCCCGATCTTGATGACCTTGACGACAACCCCAGTACAACCGATCCGAAAGTTATCGGCTGGATTGACTATATAAACTCAAAATCGTCTCCTTATGACGATCACGGGCATGGCACTCACGTATCAGGAACTATTTCAGGAACCGGGGCTAATGGCATACAAACCGGAGTTGCACCAGGCACAAATTTGATTGTAGCAAAAGTATTCGATTCAGAAGGTTCTGGATATTTATCTGACTGTATTCTTGGCTTTCAGTGGGCGGTTACTAATAATGCCCGTATTATAAGTTTCAGTGGCGGATCATCAGTACATGACACGGCATTTGCAGATACAATAAACAATGTTGTAGCAGCAGGTGTAATTCCTGTTGTAGCGGCTGGCAACGACGGACCTACATCTAGCACAATTAATTGCCCTGGTGATGAACTCAATTCATGCACTGTCGGTGCAACAGATTCCTCCGATGAAATAGCGTATTTCAGCAGCCGGGGTCCCGTTACTCTTGATGACCAGACATACGTTAAACCCGATGTATCTGCACCCGGTGTAGATGTCACTTCAACAATTCCAGGCGGCGAATATGCGGACTGGTCCGGAACTTCCATGGCAACACCACACGTTTCCGGTACTGCAGCATTAATTCTGGAAGAGAACCCAACTATGAAGCCGGCTGCTGTAAAGGAGAAGTTAGAAAAGACGTCAGTAGACCTTGGATCGTCAGGAAAGGATAATGATTATGGTTCAGGCCGGATCAATGCATACAATGCAGTATTTGGGCCTGTAGCAAGCTTTACTGCGAAACCTACCTCAGGAAAAGTACCATTGACAGTTGCCTTTACTGACACCAGCACAGGAACACCTACCAAATGGAAATGGACCTTTGGAGACGGAAAAACCTCAACAGTCCAGAATCCAAAGTATAAATATTCAAAAACAGGTAACTATACTGTGACTCTGACAATAACAAATAATAAAGGCAGTAATATGGTAACAAAAACAGATTACATAGTAGTAGTCTCAAAACCAACTGCTTCGTTCTCTGCATCTCCTACCTCAGGAAAAGCAACATTAACAGTTAAATTTACGGATAAGAGTTCAGGAAACCCCACTTCATACAAATGGAGTTTTGGAGATGGAGCAATTTCAAGAGAAAAGAATCCAACACACCAGTATTCACAGGCAGGAAACTATAAGATTACACTTACAGTAAGCAATGCAGCAGGCAGCAGTACAGTAACGAAGACAAATTTCATAAAAGTGACAACGAATACAAGACCCGGCATATACTCTGAAAGCAAATAAATTCTTAAATTGAAAAATAGAAAAAATCAAGGTTAAAGGGTAGTGGGGGAACTATTTATCAATATGGCAACAAGATTACTTTTCATTGGTCATCGGTTAAGAAATTCTCTTGCCGCGGATCTCGATTTCAACAAAAAATCAAGCCCAAATTTTGAGCGTTTAAACTGAAATTGATATCAAACTCCAGCTTAATATCACTGAA
>Ga0160425_1002445_pt1 | contig 15012 bp, 10 predicted proteins | sample BioMet8_FD_108193 | JGI IMG/M metagenome (GOLD analysis project Ga0160425, IMG submission 108193) | Microbial communities from bioreactor (seeded with sewage sludge) at Lawrence Berkeley National Lab, California, USA - Biofuel... | ecosystem: Engineered > Bioreactor > Anaerobic > Unclassified ...
AGGGAGAAGCTTCAAACGAAGGTTCCGGAAATCCGACTTCTGTCTCAAGCCTGCTTGAAGAGGTCAGTCTTCTGGAAGAAGCCGACAGTGTAGATTCCATTCTGCTTGATACGGCAAGGTCCGAAAAGCCCGGAGGCACAGGTTGTGTGCACGACTGGACTTTGAGCCGGCGAATCTTAGAAGAAACGCGGCTTCCCCTTATCCTTGCAGGCGGGCTCAAGCCTGAAAACGTGCGGGAAGCAATCAAGGCTGTTTCGCCTTATGCTGTAGACACGGCATCCGGGGTTGAGACCTGCGGGAAAAAAGATGCCGTAAAAATCAAAAGTTTTATTGAAGAAGTGAGGTGTGCCAATGCTTTCCTTTGACCTTGGAAAAGAAGAATTCAATGAGCTTGCATCAGGAGTAAGCCAGCCAGGTTTTATCCAGCTCCTTGCAAGAATCGATAATATTACATGTTCTCCTCTTGAACTTTACCGTGCCCTGCGGGCCTCAGGGACCTCAGGTTATTCGTACCTGCTGGAATCAGTGGAAAAACAGGAAACTAAGGCAAGGTACTCTTTTGTTGGAAATGATCCTGATGCCGTAGTTAGGATAAGCGACAGGAAAATTTCCCTTGAACTCCTTAACCCAAATGCGTCTCCTTTTTTTGAAGAAGCTCGGTCGAAAATCAAAGATACCTGTGGGTGTGAAACCATAGAGGAGAATCCGGAGAAAGAAAACTCAGAACTGAGAAACTTAAAATTCACGGCTCCAATTCCTGAGGGAAAAGATGGTTTCGATGCTCTTCGCCTGGTTTTTCCTCCTGGAAATGGGATGGGACTCCTGAACGCAAAACGTTTTGACAGGCAGACTTTCCTGGGCGGGGCCATAGGATATACGGCTTATGATGCTATTTACGATAGCTGGTTAGGGGTCAAAAAAGGCTTTGAGTCCGAAATTCCAGAACTCCAGTACCTGATGGTTTCGAAAACGTTTGTTTTTGATCATATAACTGAAGAGATATATATTGTGGTCACTCCTTTCGTAAATCCGGGTTCTGATGCCGGAGAAATCTATGAAAAAGCTCTTCTGGAAGCCGAAAAACTCTATTCCATACTCAAAGAAGCTGCACTCTCGGGAAACTCGGCAGAAGTTGCAATACCAGGCGGATCAATCTTTCCAGGCTTACCTGTTTCGGACTGCAATGCCGGAAAGCAGAAGTTTGAGGACTCGGTAGTCCAGGCGAAAGAGCATATTTTTGCAGGAGATATTTTTCAGGCAGTCCTTTCCAGAAAATGCGAGTTTACGCTCGAGCAGTCGCCTTTTGAACTTTATATGCAGCTTCGAGCAATTAATCCAAGCCCTTACATGTACATTTTTGAGTTCGGAGACCTGGCAATTGTCGGGGCAAGCCCCGAAACTCTGCTAACTGTCCATGAAAGGACTCTAATCACAAACCCGATTGCAGGCACCTGCCCTCGTGGAAAAACCGAAGCCGAAGACGAGGCCTTTGCTGCACACATGATGCATGATGAGAAAGAAAGGGCTGAACACGTGATGCTTGTCGACCTTGGGAGAAACGATGTAAGAATGGTTACGGAAAGCGGCTCGGTGAAGGTTTCCGAATTCATGAAAGTCCTGAAGTATTCCCATGTCCAGCATATCGAAAGTAAGGTTATAGGCACTCTGAGGCCGGAATGTGACCAGTTCGATGCTTTCAGGGCAATTTTTCCGGCAGGAACGCTCTCAGGAGCTCCGAAAATCCGCGCCATGGAAATTATTTCCGAACTTGAAACTTCCCCGCGAGGGATCTACGGTGGAGGAGTCGGATATTATAGCTGGAACGGAGACGCCGATTTTGCAATCGTAATTCGGACTATTATTGTACAGGGCAAGAAAGCATCAGTACAGGCTGGAGCTGGAATCGTAGCTGATTCTGATCCTGGTTATGAATTCAGGGAAACCGAACGTAAGATGGGAGCAATGCTTGCGGCAATCGAAGGAGAAGTTTAAAACAATTTGTTAAGTGATTCTGGGGTGAAATTTATGAAAAGAAGTTCAGACAGGGACGTTTTACCGAAAAAAACTCAAGGAAACGGGCTTTTCATGAAAGGGGAGGTTAAAGGAGAGATACGAGGAGAAAATGAACTAAAAATGATAAGTTCAGGAGGTGTTTTCAGATGAAAGTGGTTTTCATAAACAACAAGGATTCCTTTGTATGGAATCTTGTAGATTATATTTCTTATTTCGAAAAAGATACTCTGGTACTTCCCAATACGGTTTCCCTGGAGGAACTCAGGGAGATTAAACCTGATGCTCTGGTTATTTCGCCGGGCCCAGGGAATCCTTCAGACCCCAGGGATATAGGAAATTGCCTGGACATAATCAGGGAAATGGGCAGGGAAATTCCCCTTCTTGGAGTCTGCCTTGGACACCAGGCAATCAATGTGGCTTTCGGCGGAGTCGTCCGAAGAAGCAAGGTCGGCCCGGTGCATGGAAAAAGTTCGAAAATCCTGCATGAGGACTCTGCATTGTTTTCAGCCTTTGATGGCCCATTCGAAGCAGGCCGTTATCATTCACTTGAGATTGGAGAGCCTGCACCCGGGATAAAAGTTACCGCCAGGGCTGAGGACGGGAGCATTATGGCAGTTGAACATGTAAAGTATCCAATCTATGGCCTGCAGTTCCACCCCGAATCCGTGCTTACTCCCAATGGGCTGAAAATAATAGAAAGTTTTCTGGAAATTTCCAAAAATTATAATAAAAAACATCCGGCTGTGTAAGCAGCCAGAAATTTTCCCGGAAAATTTTTCCTGATAACCAGTATCATTTTTCTGATTATCAGGCTAATTTTTCCTGATTACCGGGCTCACATTTCCTTTTTGACAGCCTCAGTTTCAGGCTCCTGTTCCTCCCCTTCTTCCTCTTCTTCAAAGAATTCCTCTTCTGTGAATTCCTCATTGGGCTTTGCCGCATAACCTGCAGGTTGAAGGTTTTGAAGCTCTGAGAATTGACTTACGGTCTGGGCGATAAGCTGTGGGTATTTTTCAATCTGTTCCCTTGTAACAAACCCCGAGGCTTCGGAGTATTCTATAATTTCTTCTCTTGCTTCTTTTGCGTCCTTGGTTAAATCTTCAAGCTGCTGCCGGTTTGCAAGATAAGCCATTTCCTCAATTGACATGGTCGTCCAGAGGGTTACAACTTCCATTTTCTTTTCTACCGCACCCATCCCTATCATTTTAAGCGTATCGAGCGCGATTTTTGCAGATTCAAGCATCTGGAACTGTACCGCTCCTTTTCCTATTTCCTGTACAGCTTTTGAAAGAGACCACATTGCATTGGAAAAGCCCTTGTCAAGTGCGGCTTCAGAAAGAGAGTTAAGGTCACTAAGAGCCGTGGACGCAACGTTCTCGATCTTTTTCTGGACTGCTTTATTACCAATATTCCGGAGTGAGATAGCAACTCGCTTTAAGTCTTTCTCTAAATTTCCTTCGAGCAACTCTTGCCCGAATTCCCGGAGGTACTCAGCATATTGGAGCGCATCATATTCATTCTGTTCTCTTATTGCTCGTTCTCCAGATTCTCCAAGTTCAATAGCCTTTTGTTCGTTCAGTGAGAACATATTAAAACCCCTTTCCAGTAAAATTCGTTAAAAATTATTGGATTTGAAAAATTTAAGTATTTATATAGGTTTACTCAGATATTAGTCTTCCTATAATTTTCAAAATATATAGGGAACTTCAAGATTACTATTTAAAATTATACTTTATTTATATGTTTACCTGGTATAAACTGAGATTAAAACTGAAATTTAAACTGAAATTTAAACTGAGATTAAAATTGGGATTAAAATAAAAACTGATCTGAGTTATAAACATAGCTACAAAATAGAAAGAGTTAAATACATTTCATGCACAATATATATCATCTGAGTAAAAAACTCACGCAGGATTTCTGGCATATTTCTCTGCGTGAGTAAGTCAACCTCCGAGGTAGGGGGAAGGGTTCTACTCCTTACCTTCCTCCTACCTGAACAATTTTATTGTATGCTAAATGCAGTCTAAATCTAAATGGCTCTTATAACACTTCACTTTGAAACCTCAAGCACTTATTAAGAAAGCAATAATTTGCTTTAGAGTAAAACTTTGGTAATTTATTTAAAACTTATGGTTTCAAAGAAGTGAGAAACTTTCAAAGAGTACTCGGGACTTATTTCAGCTTTACCGAGAACTCCTCTCTATAACACTTTTCTCTCTTAATTCAGCAATTTTTTTCACCTGAATAAGACTGTTTACCTTCTCTTTACCTGTCCTCTCAGGAATTTCAATGGATTCAGTTACGTCCGTATTTTCATCATCCAAATCAGTGGAGTCCAAAGAATATGGAACAATTTCAACCTCAATATTTTCAGATTTTACATCCCCAGAAAAGTCTGCATCAACAACTCAAACTGTTATCAATTTTTAAAAAGAGTTATCTTTAATTTATCCCTATAATTTGTCCTGTAGCTTTCAATAAATTTCCTTGACTCTTCCAACCTGGCCATCCGTTAACTGCACTTTTATTCCGTGTGGATGCGTTGAAGAGTTGGTTAAAATTCTTTTTACAATGCCCTGGGTAATTTTTCCGGTTCTCTGGTCTGCTTTTAAAACAATTCCTACACTCAGCCCTTCTTTAATGTTTGCTCTGACAGTACCGTTGCTCATGGCAGAAGGTAAGTTCAGGATTATATAAAAGTGTACGTTTGAAAAAACAACTTTGAATTTGAAAAAGTATAACCTTACTGTTGCATCCTGGTCGTTCTTGTCCCGCTCGCGAAGCGAAGCGGCTTTTCCCGATGGAAGCTATCAAGAGGAAAAATAGTCTGAAAAATACGTGAATGGCATTAATATTCGTAAAAAAACTCTAACTTATTTATACAAATGAATTTAATATGTGATAAAGTCTCTCTACTCATAACAAAAGCCCAATAATTATGATGATTCACAATGGTTAAACTCAATGAATCCGAGACGCGGAAAATGCGAATAGATCCGATGCTTGCTGCTGCAGGATGGAATGTTGTTTCCTACGATAAGACAAAAGCACGAAACAATTACAATAATTGTGCGGTTAGAGAATATCCAACTGATTATGGACCTGCAGATTATGCGCTTTGTGTCGGAGGAAAAATTCTCGGAATTGTTGAAGCAAAGAAGGCAGAATCTGGTATACAGAGCGTTTTAACGCAGGCGGAAAGGTATTCACGCGGAATTCCTGAGAATCCTTTTAATTTTAATGGGTATCGAGTCCCTTTTTTATATTCAACAAATGGAAAACAAATCCATTACCATGATGTTCGTTATCCCCTTAGCCGTTCGAGACAGATATCCGGGTTTCACACTCCTGAAGCGCTTGTTGAAAAGTTAAATTCTGATTATGAAGACAGAAATACTAAGTTTTTTGATATTCCTGATAATAAAAGAATGAGGTATTACCAGTGTGAAGCCTGTGATGCAATAGGACACGCTATTGTTGATCATAAGCAGACAATGCTGGTCGCAATGGCAACCGGGACCGGAAAGACGTTTACTATTGTCAATCTAATTTACCGTCTAATGAAGGCAGGTGTTGCAAAAAGAGTTCTATTTCTTGTTGACAGAAGAGCACTTGCTGCACAGGCTGTAAGAGCTTTTTCATCTTTTGAAACTGAGCAAGGTTTAAAATTTGATAAAACTTACGAAGTTTACAGCCAAAGGTTTCAAAGAGGCGACCTGGATGAAAATGAGTCTTTTGATTCAAATTTGATCCCTGAAGCTTATCTTACAAGCCCAAAACAAGAGCACAGCTTTGTATATGTGTCTACAATCCAGCGGATGAGTATTAATCTCTTTGGACAAAATTCCGAGATGGCATGCAGTGAAGAGCCTGAAGACGAAGACGCAGAGAAGCTAGACATTCCGATACACGCTTTTGACCTTATCATAGCTGACGAATGCCATAGGGGCTACTCTACACAGGAAGTTTCGGTGTGGAGAAATACCCTTGATCACTTTGATGCAATTCGAGTAGGGCTTACAGCTACACCGGCTGCTCACACTTCCGCTTATTTTAAAGATATCGTTTACAATTATGGATATAAGCAGGCTGTTAGAGACGGGTATCTGGTTGACTATGATCTTGTTGCACTCGAATCCAACGTTCGCATGAATGGAATATTTCTTCGCGAGGGTGAAGTAGTTGATGCTATTGATCCTGACTCCGGAAATCTTGTAGTCGAAGTGCTTGAAGATGAGCGTGAATTCTCGGCTGCCAAAATAGAACGAGAGATTACAAATATTGATTCAAACAGGAAAATCCTTAAAGAAATTAAGCGTTATGCAGAGGAGCATGAAGAAAAGTACGGGCGCTTTCCGAAAACCCTGATTTTCGCAGTACAGGACCTGCCAGGCAATTTATCGCACGCTGACCGTATTGTTGATCTTGCAAGAGATATATTTGGCAGAGGTGATTCTTTTGTGCAGAAGATTACAGGCAAGGTTGACAGACCTCTGCAAAGAATCCGAGAATTCAGGAATCGAAAAGAGCCTGGAATTGCAGTAACCGTTGATCTTCTATCAACAGGAGTTGATATTCCTGATATCGAATTTATTGTATTTTTACGTGCTGTTAAGTCCCGTATCCTTTTTGAACAGATGATTGGACGCGGTACACGTAGAGGTGAACATCATCCTGATAAGTCTCATTTTGTTGTTTTCGATTGTTTTGGCGGAACTCTTATTCATTATTTCAAGGGCGTTACTGGTGTAACAGCCGAGCCGCCGGAAAAAGAAGTGAAACCGATAAGAAAGGTTATTGAAGACATATGGAATAACCGGAACAGGGCTTATAGTGTACGTGTCCTTACAAAGCGGCTAAACAGAATCGATAAGGAGATGAGTGGGGAAGCCAGGGATATGTTCAGCGCTTTCATAGAGAATGGAGACCTGAACCGCTTTGCGATTTCGCTCGAAAGACGTCTCTCTGAGGATTTTACAGGAACTATGAAGATACTCCGAAATCCTGATTTTTTGAACCTGCTTGAAAATTACCCTCGACCGCCAAAAACTTTCCTTGTGGATTATGCAATAAGGGACACGGTTTCGTCCACCTGGATAGTTAAGGACGCTGCCGGTAACGAATATAAACCGGATGACTATTTAACGCTTTTTTCCAGTTTTGTAAAGGAAAATTCGGAAAAGATCGCTGCAATCAGTATTCTTCTTGACCGCCCTCAGGAATGGAATACAGATGCTCTTGGAGAGTTGAAAGAAAAACTTGAATCCTCTCAACAGCGGTTTACTGTTGAAAATTTGCAAAGGGCACATAAAGAGAAGTATAATAAAGCGCTCGTGGACATTATTTCGATGATTAAGCATGCTGCCCGTGAAGAAGAGTCTCTTTTGACATCTGAAGAGCGTGTCAGCCTTGCTTTTGAAAGGGTTACAAAGGGAAAAGAATTTACACAAGAGCAACTTTTATGGCTTGGCCGGATCAAGTCACATTTGATCTCAAACCTATCTATTGATAAAGAAGATTTTGAATACATTCCTGTGTTTTCCGATTACGGTGGATGGAATAAAGCTAACCGTGTTTTTGAAGGCCAGCTTTCGACTTTGATTTCAGAATTTAACAGGGCAGTTGCAGCATGAGTGATATTGTACAGAAATTATGGGGTTTTTGTCATACTTTACGGCATGAAGGTATCGACTACGGCGATTATATCGAACAGATTACATACCTGCTTTTTTTAAAAATGGCAGACGAGAGAGGAATTAAACTTCCTGAAGCCTGCGACTGGCAGTCCCTTAAGGAAAAATCAGGTACTGAACTCACGGACCACTATAACGGTGCACTTCGAAAACTTGGCAAAGAGGAAGATCTTCTTGGAGACATCTTTGCAGGCGCAGTCTCTCTTTTTCACAACCCTGTGAGCCTTAAAAAGATCATTTCCCTTGTCGATGAGACCGAATGGACAGGCCTTGATATTGATGTCAAAGCAATAGCTTTTGAAGGCCTTCTGGAAAAAGCAGCAAGCGAAGGCAAGAAAGGTGCCGGTCAGTACTTTACCCCAAGGATTGTTATCCAGACAATTGTAAGGTGCACAAAACCCGACCCCAGGAACCACCGGGATTTTTCAATTATGGACCCTGCATGCGGTACAGGCGGTTTTCTGGTCTGCGCCTATGAATGGCTGAAAGCTATGACAGCAGGCGGAGCCTTTGACCGCGACCTTGCAAAACGCATCCGCTACAGCACCTATTTCGGCCAGGAACTTGTGGCACGCCCGCGCAGGCTTGCACTTATGAACCTCTATCTGCACGGAATCGAGCCTGAAATCAAGCTAGGAGATTCGATTTATGAAATCCCTGATTCGATGAGGTTTGATGTGGTGCTCACCAACCCTCCCTTCGGGACAAAGGGTGCAAATCAGTCTCCAGGCAGGGAAGATTTTGTTATCGATACATCAAACAAGCAACTCAATTTCATCCAGCACGTTATGACTATCCTGAAACCCGGCGGTAGAGCTGCAATCGTAGTCCCTGACAATGTGCTTTTTGCAGACCAGGCAGGAGAGGTCTTCAAGGTGCTCTGTGAAGACTGCGACCTCCACACAGTACTGCGGCTGCCGGACGGCACATTCACGCCTTATTCCCCGGGTACGAAAACCAATGTGATATTTTTCACGAAAGGCATACCCACAGACCAGACCTGGGTCTACGACTGCCGGACCAATGTCCCGAAGATCACGAAAAAAGACCGCCCGCTTACAAAAGAGCATTTCGCGGAGTTTGAAAAGTGCTTCGGCCCCGATCCCAACGGCAGGGCAAAACGCGATGAAAAGGATTCCCAGGAAGACCGCTGGCGCAGTTTCCATATCTCTGAGCTCAAAGCCCGCGACTACAAAATCGATTCTCTGAAGTGGCTCAGGGACGATTCCTTAAGCGATACCGACGACCTGCCAGATCCTGAAGAGCTTGCAGCGGAGGCGATTGATGAGCTTGAAGCGGCGCTGGGCGAGTTGAATGCGATTCTTGATTTGATGGGGAATGGGTATGCAGCAGAAGAGTGAACTGCCTGAAGGGTGGGCTGAAGCCGTTCTTGATGATATTGGCAAATGGAGTACAGGCGGTACGCCCTCCCGTAAGATAAAAGAATACTTTGGAGGCGATATTCCATGGGTCAAAAGTGGAGATTTAAACGATAGTATTGTAACTGATACTGAAGAAAAAATCACAAAAAATGGGCTGGATAATTCTTCTGCAAAGTTATTACCAGGAGGTACTGTTTCCGTTGCATTATATGGCGCTACAATTGGAAAACTTGGCATACTAAATATTGATGCAGCAACAAATCAAGCATGTGCAAATTGCCAGGTAAATTCACAAGCAATAAACCGTATGTTTTTGTTTTATTATCTTCATTCTCAAAGAGAAGAATTAATAAAAGCAGGTCAAGGTGGAGCTCAGCCCAATATTACCAATGGGATTGTTCGTAATTGGCCAATTACACTTCCTCCTCTCCCTGAACAGCACCGCATCGTTTCAGCTATTGAAGCACTTTTCGCCCGCCTAGATGCAACAAATGAAAAGCTTGACAGTGTGCTGGAGATTTTGAAGAAGTTCAGAGAATCGGTGCTTGCGGCTGCTTGTGATGGAAGGTTAACTGAAGAATGGAGAGGGAGAAATCCCGAGGTAGAGGATTTCAAGATTTCAATAACAGACTATTGTAAAAAAACAGAAAGCAAGAAGAAAAATAAAAGTCTGAATTATGAAGAGGAAGAAATACATTTAGCTCCAGAGATGTGGGCTACCGAATACCTTGAAAATTTTATTGATATCGCTGGAAGAATTGGTTGGAAAGGGCTAAAAGCTGAGGAATACAGAGAAGAAGGTCCTCTTTTATTATCAGCTCATAACTTGAGTTCGTCTAAATATGTTGATTTTACCAGTGCAAATCACCTTTCAGAGGAAAGGTATTTTGAAAGTCCAGAAATCATGCTGAAAAATAACGACATTTTATTGGTAAAAGATGGATCTGGAATTGGAAAAATAGGAATTGTGAATGATCTACCTCAAGAAGCCACAGTTAATTCTTCTTTATTGGTCATTCGTTCTCCTGAGATAATTGTGACTGACTTTTTATATTATCAATTATCCGGCCCCGAAATGCAAAATATTGTTAGACAAAGAATTACCGGGAGTGCAACGCCACACTTATTTCAAAAAGACATTAAAAAGTTCTTGATTAAAATTCCACCCCTCCCCGAACAGCAAGAAATTGTCCGTCGTGTTGATGCCCTCTTTGCCTTTGCCGACTCAATTGAAACTAAAGTCACAGTGGCAAGAGATAAAACAGAAAAACTAAGGCAGTCCATTCTTGCAAAGGCATTTTCCGGTCAACTTGTTGAGACAGAGGCTGAAATTGCAAAAAGAGAAGGCAGAGATTATGAGACTGCGGAGGTTTTGCTTGAGAAAATAAAAGCAGAGAAAGGGATAAAAGATAAGAAAAAATAACAGTGCTGCTTTTTGAAATTCAGTCTCTTTCTTTTTTCATTAAGGAAAAGGCCGGCTGCCTGGCAGCCGGTGAGAGCATCGGCACCCAATATCAAAAATCATCCATTCCTGATTTGAATAAGAAAAATGCGTATATGTGGTTCCTAAAGTTACTATTAGAAATGGAAAAAACCCTTAACTTTCAAAAATCAAAAAGGTTCTTTTGCTTTTCGTTTTTCTTCTTTAAGTAGAAAATTCCTATGATCATCCAGGTCTTAAAACGGAAATGGGTTCCCAGCACAAAATAGAGGTCTCTTTTCTTCATGTAGTCATAGAATTTGTTTCTAATCTTTTCTTCTATGGATGCCGGATCTGTGTCTTCCCGCATAACATTTCTTGTAAGTTCGTTAAGTTCCCAGTCGAGGAGGATGGTCTGATGTCCTTTACAGGCAGGATCATTTTTGCACCTGAAATGATATCTTAACTCAACAGACATTTTGACTTTTTCTCTTTTATCAATCAAACAATCGCCAATCAAATTGAAATACTGCTGCCGGTCGTATATTTCAGTGCTATTTATTTTGATCTTTACGTCTAAAAGTTCAGGTTTAACTACTCCAAGACTTGCATTTTCTTCTTTTAATTTTTCAATTGAACTCACTTTTGACTGAAGTAAATTTCTTAGCTCTTCGTCCTTAACAGGGGAATGCAGGTTCCTATAGCTGATTTGCTTTCTGCTTTCTCTTCTTTGATCGTTATCCGGTTCCGTCAGGACAACTTCTATCCGGTCTTTCTTCTTAAAATCAATTAACTTTTCCCCATAGCTAAATTCAAAAGGATAAACTCTCCTGAATTCACCCTTCTCATTTATTCCGGCAACACATACAAGATATCCATGCTTTCTACTTTCTTCTGGTGTAGCCCTCACCAGAACTACGATTTTCTCGGTTTCCTGTTTCAATCAGGAAAAACCTCCAAAAAATAAAATAATAGTTTTACATGGCTTTTATGTGTTTCAGATATTTAAAACTTCCACATTTTCTTTCTGAACTATATTTCTTGCAATAACTCCACGATGGCACATATTTACATCGGCTTCGAAGCACATTAGAGCTACACGGTGACTTCGGCCTAATTCCACAATATTATCTATAAGCTCGGGATTGTCTTTTATTGTCGTTTTTTCGTAGTCCTCAAAGAGTTTTTTGTAATCTTTGAGTGTGAGAAGATCTTTTCTTTTTTCCCCTTCTATACCAAGTTCGGGGATGTGGAGGTATCGAATCTCTGAGTTTTCGAGATAATTTTTAAGGCTATTTTTTGTGAAATCGAATTTCATGCTGAAAGGGTTTTTCCTGACATCAACAAGAACATCTATAGCATTCTGAATTAAGATATCAAGGAAAAGGTCAATGTCTCTTCCTTCGTAACCGATAGTGAAAAGGCCAGGATCATATTTTACATTTTTTTGAGGGGGAAGAAGTTTGCTTCTTATGGTATACTCAGGAAATTTTCGATACACGTATTCCATAATTTCTTTTTCTGAATCGAATTTTCTAACAACCCGATTTATTTTCAATGTTGCTTTCTGGTCAATTCCCTTCAAGGCTCCTTTCCCTTTTTCGGTTAATTCAATTTTCTTTTCCTTTTCTATGATATAGCCCTCTTTTTGCAGTGTGGAGATATCTGCATAGCAAACATTGGAAAAAGGTCCGTAATGATGAGGAAAAAAATGATAGAATTTCATCAATTTGTCTATTTTTTCTACGTGGGATGACAAAAAAAGACTCTTCGTTATCATTAACCTGGAAGATAAGTCCCTCTCGTGGAGTCTGTCTATAGTGTAAAGAAGAGCCCTTTGTTTATGATTTAGATTTTTCATTAAATTACCAGATATCTTGCTTGTTTATATTAATAGAATTTTCATTTGATTTTTATATAACTTTTTGAATTCGCAAATTTTTGTGAATTTTGACTAGATGATTTTTTTAATTAATCAATTTATTAAATGTAATTCTGACAGAATTATAGATTTCTACGGTAACATTAAGTTTTAGGTTCAATAAGAATTCACGTAGTTAAAATATCAATTTCGAAAAGGAGAGAATGAGGAGAGAGCGTTGGTCCTTCGAGATTCTATTTAATCCTGATGCTTGAATAAAGTTATTTTCAGGGGACCAGTGCATCGATTCCAAAGTATGTCCAAAATGAATTTTTTGAAAACCACGGAAAGCACGGAAGACACGGAAATAAGTAGTAAAGGCGTGGTTCTTCCGTGCTTTCCGTGTTTTCCGTGGTTGTATATCCAGATAGAAGCACTATGCGGCAGGCTGCCTTTTCCGTGTTACAAAATTCCATCTTACTTTAAAATAATATTTGCGTCATAGAAGAGAAGGCAGAGATTATGAAACGGCGGAGGTTTTGCTTGAGAGGATTAAGAAGAAGAGAGGGAAGGTGAGAAAAAACGATAATATTGCTGCTTTTTCGGATTTAATATTTTTTTCCTTTTTTTCTGAAAGGCCGCCCGCTTCGCGGTCGTTGAGTACTCGGGGGTCCAAAAAAGCTATACACATCTGCGGTTCAAAAACTCAAAATTAAATGTTTTTCTAAACGCTGGTTGCCAGAGTTTCTAAGATCTCAAAAATACAGCCAGCAATTTTATGCTCAGAATCATGTTCATAATCATTTACTTGTAGAGACAAGGCTGAAATTGCAAATTTCTGAGATTAAACTTTATGAAAAATTCGGGATACTATATAACCATAAACTATGGAATCACCGAGAATTTCGAATATGTGATATGGAGCGACCTGGCTGAATGCATTTGCCTGTGTGAGACTTGAAAGGAGCGGTATGAAGGTGCCTGGAATAAATAATAGAGTTGCAGCTACTTTGAAATTCAGGTTCTTCTGCTTTTTCAGGCTGGCAAAAACTGCTGCAAGGACAATGGCATATATTGCACCCCTCACTAGCTCAAGCGGGAACATAATTGAGAAAGAGGGGACTGAAAGGCCGTTCTGAGGATTTGTGTATATGGGGACCACAAAAGGTGATATGATGAGACCGAATGTTAGGTACACCGGAAAATAGACAAGGGATGCGGCTATAATACGCAGTACATAATGTTCATTTGCTCTCACGTGTTCACGGATGGCATTTCTCAGAGTTATGTTGCCTTCAGGTTTCAGAATATAGATTGCAAGAGCCGTTTGGATTAAAGTGGTCAATAACGAAACTGTGACGGCGGCTACCAGAGTAAAAGTTGTATTGAATACATCTGTGAAGAAGTATGCCTCAATGAAGTTGTTAAGGCTCGCGACAACAAACAGCGTAATGCATGTCAGAAAGTACGCGTCCCTTTTTCTGAGGTTGAGCTCAGGTATAAACCATGTAAAGTAAAATGCGAGAATTATTGAACTTAATATAGCAATCGTGAGTGTTTCCCTATTAATATTGCCTTTTGTAATTAAGTGCTGAATACAGGCTATGGTCGCAAAAGCAATCGATAGGATTATGACTTTTTTGTCCATGACATGCTCTTCTTCCCGATACTACTTTAATTACTTTCTGGTGCATCGATTCCAGACTACATCCATAAACCCATACTTCAAAATCCGTATACGATGAACAAATTCCTCACAATCCTCACAAAATAATGGATTTATGTGGGAATCGTAGCACTATAACTTAACGGGGTGTCCTATCTTTTGCCGGGTTCCCACAGGTTCACTGCATAACTTCAAAGCAGAGTAGAGCTGCCAACAGGTACTATCGTTCAAGGTTCATGACTTTCATAGGTGCTGTATTTCGCTTTCAGGAACAAAACGGCTTCCAGCGATAATTTTACCATATCACCGGCCTCTCAGTTTCTGGTCTGTAGAGTTTATCCGAGTGCTTTACGTTCGGGAACGCCCTATAAAACTCAGGCACGTTGAAAACCACTCCATTGACTCTGAACCTGGCTGGTGAATGGGTATCAGTCAGTGCTAACGTCCTCAGTGATTCATTTGTGTCCGATTCTCTCCATACCTGGGTGAAGCTTAAAAAGAACCTCTGGTCTCCAGTGAATCCATCAATCATTTCCGGATCCTCCTTCAATGAGAGCTTATAAGCGTGATAGGCCACGGTCAATCCGCCAAAATCTGCTACGTTCTCAGGCAGGGTCAGGTCCCCATTGACGTACAGGCCAGGCAAAACTTCGAACCTGTTATACTCGTCCACCAGAACCTCCGTGCTGTTGTTGAAGTTATCGGCATCTTCTGGTGTCCACCAATCCGTCAAATTTCCACTTGCATCGAACTTTCTTCCCTGGCTGTCGAAATGGTGAGTCATCTCGTGTCCTATAATAGCACCTATGGCACCGTAATTAACAGCGTCATCAGCATCCTTATTGAAGAAAGGAGGCTGAAGAATGCCTGCCGGGAAGACTATAATTATTTTATTGTAGTCCGCATAGGCGTTAGTCTCCTGGGGATTCATCTCCCACAGCTTGCGATTTACAGGCTGGCCTATTCTATCCAGA
>Ga0160425_1002451_pt1 | contig 14992 bp, 8 predicted proteins | sample BioMet8_FD_108193 | JGI IMG/M metagenome (GOLD analysis project Ga0160425, IMG submission 108193) | Microbial communities from bioreactor (seeded with sewage sludge) at Lawrence Berkeley National Lab, California, USA - Biofuel... | ecosystem: Engineered > Bioreactor > Anaerobic > Unclassified ...
TTAAAAAGGTACCAATAGAAACAGAAGAGCATGATTTTAAAAAGGTACCAATAGAAACAGAAGAGCATGATTTTAAAAAGGTACCAATAGAAACAGAAGAGCATGATTTTAAAAAAGTACCAATAGAAACAGAAGTCTCCAAAAAATCCCAGGCATCCAGAAATGACTTTTATGATGCTTACAAAGGTTTCAGTGAAACCACCTTAAATGTGATTCAAAAAGCTACTTCAATATTGGAAGAGGAAGTTGCTGCTGGCATTATTGCTGCAAGAAAAGTCGAGGAGCATTTTGTCGATACAAGTCAATTACGCTCGGTAAATCCCGAAGAAGTGATGCACAGATTTAGGCGCGATGCCCATGAAGTAGTTGATATTGTAATTGATATTGTCAATGTTGCAATGAATTCCATGTATCGTTTTAGTAAGAATGTAATTAAAATACATAGTGACAGCAATAAGGCAAAATCAGAACAGCTGTCTTCTGGACAACTACCTGTAATCACAGTACCTCAAAAGATTAAAGCTGGCAGTTCATTTGAAATTCCCTTATCTTTGGAAAATAGCGGTGATACGCCTACAGATATGTTTAGTCTTTATTGTACTGAGCTTGTCAGTGCATCTGGTGAACGAATATCTGCTAGCCAGATACTTTTCAAACCATTTTCGATCACAATAGATTCACATAAAACTGAAAAAGTAATAATGACCATAAATATACCTCTGGAAACAAAGGCTGGTGTTTATTCCGGTTTAGTTTCTGCGACAAGCCTCAATCAGCTTCGTTCTATGCTAATCGTACAGGTCGACTAGAATCTATTTAACTGCTAAAAGGTGCCTTTAGATGCAAAGCAATGAAAGGTCTGAGTTTGTTGAAACCTTTTTGGAGCGATATAAAGATATCACGATGAAGGCTATGAGACCTTTTATGTTATCTAAAGAGCCAAAACGTTATCTGTATGATATTGTTCCATCATACCCTGAGAGTGGGGGTAAAGGTATAAGACCAGCACTTTGTGTAGCAACCTGCCTTGCATTTGGTGGGACCTTACAGAATATACTCAGATCTGCAGTTGCTATCGAGTTATTTCATAATGCTTTTTTAATTCATGATGATGTTGAAGATGGTAGCGAGTACCGCCGCGGCGAAATGACCATGCATGCTAAACATGGTATTGGAATCGCAGTGAATGTAGGCGACGCGATGAATGTACTAGGCATCAGACCACTAATGGAGAATCTCATGATACTTGGACCGAAATTAACATGGCAGGTTTTTTCCGAGATTGAACACATGGTTACACAGTCAGTTGAAGGACAGGCTATGGAACTAGGCTGGGTTCATGATAACGTTTGCGACCTGAACGAAGACGACTACCTTAGAATGATCCTTAAAAAAACCTGCTGGTATACTTGCATTCATCCATGTCGAATTGGAGCCCTAGTAGGCTCAGGTGGATCATTAAATCTTGATTGCTTCAACCGTTTTGGTTATTATATGGGAGCAGCCTTCCAAATTCAAGATGATATACTTAACTTAATTGGCGATCTTAAAAAGTATGGAAAGGAAATTGGTGGAGATATTTGGGAAGGTAAGCGAACTATGATGTTGATTCATCTACTCAATAATTGTACAAAAGACGAAAAAGAAAGTATAAAGAGCTTTCTTTCTAAACCGCGTAATGATCGTTCATTTGCAGACATAGAGTGGATTTATAGTCTAATGGGAAAATATCATAGTATAGAATTTGCTCGCTCAATAGCAAATCAACTAGCTGGGGCTGCCTTAACAGAATTCTTCGTTGCATATGGTGATAGGCCTGACTCCGACTATAAACAATTCATACATGAAATAATACTTTATATGATTGAGCGAGATCTTTAGTTGATTACAAAATTTACTACTGCCGGATATTTTTTAGACGATTCAATGGCATGCTTTGAAATTTGGTTGGCAAATTCTACTATGCTGGTTGCTGATCCAAACCCCCATTTAAGAAAATCAACTGGATGACACATTCCATCATAAACAATTTCGAAGCCCATTTCAGCCGTCTCCAAGCTAACTTTCGTAAGTTGTTTTGGTCCTCTTACTATGTTAATAACAGTTTTGAGCCCTATGGAAAGAGCTGCCTGTTCAAGAGTACTTGTTATAATTTTGAGATTGGCTGCATCACTTGATGGAACTAAACCTGCCAAAATACCTCCAGTGATGTTAGCATAATCGGGATCAATTCTGGCACGAGCTGTGATAATCTGAAGTGCCTGCAACCAAATAGGATTAAGACTTCGATTACGAATCAATTGAACAATCATGCCAGAAAGTGCCATATCATAACGGAGTTCAGTTTCGACACGATCTGAATAGGTTGATAGAGACTCTTTGGAAAAATCATCTCTTTGGAAACACGAAATGGCGACATCAGAAACCCATCTCCCACTGAGAAGAGCATACTGAATTCCTTCTCCATTCAGTGGATTGATTAAACCAGCAGCATCACCTGTGAGCATAATCCTATCGCCAACGATCGGTAGTCTTGGATTGTACGTTGTTAATGGCCAGCTACCAATTCTACCAACCATTGTTGCGTTACTTAGACGACTACGTAAAGCAGTATCTTCCGTAATGAGTCGGATCAGCAGCTCACGAAGCTGGTTACTGGTGCGTGGCATTGTTTTTAGCACCATTCCAACTCCGACATTAGCCCTACTTTCGCTAACCGGAAAGAGCCAACAGTAGCCTGGAAAACTATCACTTGTAAAGTATAGTTCAGCTTGATCAGGCTGTCCTTTCACTCCTTCAAAATACGCACGAACTCCAATAATCAGATCATCGCTGTGAGGTGGATTTCCTCTAAGGAAGCGTGAAACAGTAGAATTACTTCCATCTGCTCCTATTACTAATTTTGTTCTCAGAATTCTAACTCCATCAGCACCCTCAATCAATAGCTTTATCCCGTCACTCAACATCTGAAATTTCGTAACACGAAATCCCTCTAAAACGTGAGCTCCTGCTTTACATGCTGAATCAAAAATCCACTTATCTAACATTAAACGGGGAATGGTACGACCAAATGGAGGCAGCCCTTCAACATTGGGAATTGATCTAGAAATTAACTTTTTGCCATCAAGATATAGAGAGGCTTGATGTATTACATTGGTTTTTCTGTATTCTGGTAAATCAGTAATTCCGAGTTTTTTCAGTTCAAGCAACGCTACTGGACTGACAAAATCACCACATACCTTATCACGTGGAAATGTTTGTTTGTCAATTAGAATTACCTTGAGACCGGATCGTGCAATATGAAATGCAGCAGTGGCTCCAGCTGGTCCTGCACCAACAATCACAATATCACTATCAAACTCTGGCTCGATACGAATATTGACCATTTTCAATCTCCTGGCTAGTATTAGGATTACTGGTTCCGTTGCAAAAAATCTCAGAATAAGCATGTAAATCTATAAACAATGAACAAAAGTCAAAATATTCAAGAATATTTATCAATATTATATAACTTTTCCAAATAATTGATTAATATATTTAGCTTCATTAAGACTAGTGTCTAAGCAATTTAGTTATGGATCATTATAATTAAGAACGGGACTAAAGATGAAGCATTGTCTATGTATTGAAGTATCATAACTAAGTTGCTATGACACTAGTGTCTTGGCAATTTAATTGTTGAGCATAATAGTGGTAGCTTCTCGTCAGCATATAACGATTTTGAGCTCATTAGATTACTAATAACTAAATTTTCATGACACTAGAGTAATTAAGGATCCTTGACTTGTCCTTTTTTAATCATATTCATAGCTTCAATTCCTTTTAAAGTCTTATTAGCAGATTGAAAAGACTGAAATCCTAACATTGGATTAACGATTCGCTTTATAGATCTATGATCTTGTTCTATAATGTTATTCAGATACTTGATTTGTCTAATGCCTACGTTTCTAATGTCTAGAGAATTTTCAAATTCTCAAGCTGGGTGAGTATAGTTCACTTCAGAATATTCCAAATTATTTAGTAATTTTTTTAATTCTTGAGCTCACCCACAAACAATTTTTACTTTCAGATCAAAAAATTCAGAATATTTTCCGTTATTGGAAATGTACAAATTGCTTAAGAGATTTAAGAGAATACATTTGAGTTTTGGGATCAGCTCAATAATTATTCATTGTATTTAGCATCTTCCTAATTCTATAAATAAGTGTTTTTATTTTAAAGATCTGCTATAATTTATAATAGATATAAATTATGAAGATTCAAAAGATTGCCTGCGAAGCAGGCAAATGCGTAAGTCCTATGAGATTTTCTTACGAATTCCAGAATGAGATTTTCTTACGAATTCCAGAATGAGATTTTCTTACGAATTCCAGAATGAGATTCTTACGAGTTCCAGAATGAGATTCTTACGAGTTCCAGAATGAGATTTTCTTCCTGATTTCTGGAAGACTATCAGGTATAGAGGCACATATAGTTTCAATAATTCGTTATTTGCTCTTGGAAACCAGAGAATTCTTGAATGAACTTTTTACTCCCTCGTTTCCGGAAGTTTTGAGAGAATTTCTTCTATTTCAGATGCTTTTTCAAAAGAAAGCCCAAGGGGAACTTCAAAATCTGCATATCCACTGTGTTTTCTTGATCCCTTGCACCCGAAAGATAGGCCCATACCTTCTCTGTATGCAAACACTGTACAGTCTCCGCAGATTGAAGCTGCACCCATTGTATCCATTACTGCCCTTTTTCCTTCCGAGTATGCACTTGCCTGAACAATGCGCATAGCTTTTTCAGGTTTCAGGAAAAGAATCAGCACATCAAAACGACCTTTATTCAGAGATAAGGGCTCGATTCTCATAAAACAAAACTTTTTTTCCAATCTCAGGAGTGATAAAGCTGCATTTTCCGCAGCCTGCGAGTTTTTATATCTTCCGGAACTCAGGTAGTACGCTGAAGGGCTCTTTTCAGAAAATCCCAGCACATAATCTCCCGGAGAGCAGCTCTGTCCTGAAATAAGGAACGCTTCTCCCATACGGGCTTTCTGCACAAGTTCGCAAAAAAGAAAATTGGATTTTTCAGGAAACTTTTCGTCTCCTGTACCCACTACTATCTCTTCGCTTTTTTCCTCAATCCTTTTTTCAGCTTCGCGTCTTTTTTCAGCTTCATGCCCTACTTTACTCCCGACTTTGTACCCAATTTCGTGCTCTGTTTCAAAGGTTACACATACAGGCTCGCCGATTTCCATCAGCCGGCTGAGCTCCGGATATTTTGAAAAAGGGCTTTGGTCGGTGTGCATATAATTTGCTCCTGTTTTTTCTGGCCTTCTCGCTTTTCTGGCCTTCTCGCTTTTCTGGCCTTCTCGCTTTTCTGGCTTTCACACAAATTCAGCTTTTACAGATGTGAAAACCGGGCCTCTCATATCTATTTTTTTCTTTTTGCCTGTGATATAAAGCTGGGCAACAGAGCCTATTCTCAGGTTGACTTCCGATGGAACTTTTGCAATCCTTACTCTGACTATATGCTCGTTTGCTCCTGACAGGGCAGCCTCTTCAATTTCCCTGGCAGCCTGGGCTGCAAATGCTTCTATAAAGCGAATTCCCGCCCTTGCAGAATGGTTTTCAAAAGCTTTCTGCCATTTCTTGGTATTTGGAATTCCCATTATATCTCCCTGATAGGCTACAACCTCATTAAAAGCTGCAGGTCCGCAAAGCTTTGTATTTTCTTCGGGCTCAATTACGGAAACTTTTACTTTCCTCCCGCAAATTTCTCCTTCCCAGGCAGGGAATTCACAGGGACTTGGTTCTTCCCCATGCAGTTCGCACTGGGAAACAATAGAATCTGCAATCGCAAGCCCTTCAGGAGTTTCGGGTACTTTATCTACGAAAACCTGTTTTGCAAGTTCACCATCTGACATTTCCCATTCAGTATACTGTGGAATCTGTGGGTAGGTAAGAGAGCGGATATCTGGTGCATCATGAAGAATCATTGCCAGCCTTTCTACTCCAAGACCGAGATTCATTACAGGATACGGAATATCATATTGGGCAAGCGCTGTTGGAGAATAAATTCCGAAAGTTGCAATCTCGATCCAGCCATCAGAATACTTTGAGTTAGAGCCCACAAGTTTTGGATGGAAAGCAAACACCTCGGTCTGCGTGTCAGGAATGTAGTATTTGCTGCGTTTCTCATCAGGCCTGAAAAGGAATTTTTCAAATCCAAACTGAGAAAGGAGTCCTTCTGAAACGGCTTTCCCATGGTCTACAGTCACATCTTCATCCATAATTACGCAGGAAGCCGAGTAGTAGGTCATGAGTCTTGAAGCATCTTCCTGTTGTTCTCGCCTGAAGCAGCGGTCTACGGAGAAGAAGTGAAAAGGAGGCTCTTGTCTTTCAAGAAGGGCACCGAGAGAAATAAACCAGCCGCTGGTCATGTGGCTGCGGAGTGTCTTTGTGCTTGCCTGAGGTACAAGTTCTTTAAATTCCGGAAAAACCCTGTCAATCATATCTGCAACAAGGGCGTCCGAAACTCCAAGCACCCCTGAAATCTCGGGCACAAGGTCGTCTCCTTCTATCTTTCCTTTTTTATACGAATGGAGAACCTGCCTTATCTTTTCTACTCCATCGTCGCCGATATCCCCAAGAATCTCTTTTACCTCTGCGGTGCGCTCATCGGAAATTCCAACGTTCGGCCTTGGCAGGCCTGCAAGATAAAAACAGCGATCCAGGACTGCAAGAGCTTCGCTTCCGAACTGTTTGTGTACCTCTTTATCGTCCACTATCAGAGGGTTCATCATCTCTTCAAAGCCCATTCTTAAATAGGCTTCTCTGAGTTTCTGGATTGTATCATAAACAGGATGGGCTTTGCCATATTTCAAAGTGGTCCTGGGATAACGTTCGTTCAGGGTAGGTGTCCTGACAAGCTTTTTGCCCTCGTTCCAGGTAAGGTCAAAGTTTTCTTTAGCGTCCCTTTTTATTTTTTCCGGATCAAATTTCATGCATATCCTCTTGAATAGATTATTGGAATTCTATATTATTGGAATTCTAAGTCTGTTAAGTAATAATTAGAACCTGTCAAGTTCAATTGTAAACATATTAAGTGTAATTATAAGCTGTCAACTTTACTTCTAAGTCTGTCAATTTTACTTCTAAGCTGAGTACCTTTGGAATTCTAGATTCTAAAGTTTAAACAGTTAAACTGCCGGACGGCTAGTAATTGATAAAATAATCAGCGGTTTAATAGTTATCGGATGAGCTGTATAAGTGGAAGCTGTGTATTAGTGGAAGCTGTGTATTAGTGGAAGCTGTATATTAGTGGAAGCTGTATATTAGTAAATTGCATTTTATGACCAACTTTGACTTTTGCAGTTCAAAAAATGCTAATTTGCTCATGTTAAGCATCTTTTATCTAAGCTATCTAAAGTTTGGATTCCAGATGTCGCATCGCAGTCTCAAGCTTTTTCTGACCAATTGCGTTAACAACATCACCACGTGTTTTTTCTATTAAGGAGCGGGATACATCGGTTTTTCGCCTAAGTCCTCCGGTTATGGCATCAGGGTAGTCAAAGTCCATAAGCACTGCATGGATATTTTCCATGATACCTAAAAACACTTCGGCTTTCTCAAAGGACTCTTTCCTTATAAGGTCCAGAACATGCCTCCTGAGCTCTCCTACAACATCCCCAAGCCCATTGAGGTAAGCTGCATATTCGACTCTTAAATCTTCAGGGGAGGGAAGTTTTTCTCCTTCTTCTTTCAGCAGGCTCCTGAGGACTGAAACCTCCGAATACTCCTGATGGGCATGTTCTACAAAGCCTGCATGATAAATATCAGCGTGCCCTTCGAAAAGAGCTTCAAGTTTCTCAAGCGCATGTCCCGCAGTTTTGATACTTTTATCTGCCTTTTCAAAGTTCTGGTCGTGTAGAGCAAATGATGCTGTCCTGCATTCCCTGACAACTTCCCGGGAAATCTTCAATCCCTCTTCCCTTATACTGTCCTTGGCATCAAAATTTTCTCTTATCCGGGCTGAGATTTCTTCAAGCAAGATTTTCATACCCCCTTTTATGGTTCTTAGCCTTTTACACGATTAGTTTTTCCGCCTAAAAACTAATTTTCGACTTAAAACTAAAATAGTTAGTATAGGTTTTCTATAGGTTTTCCAGAATTCTAAAATCTCATATAAGAAATTCTCTTCAAATATCTTACATCTGTATATAAATTATTTCCCTGTGTATGCTGAGTTCAGAATTCCTTAAATCTTCCCCTTATATAGCCTGAGTTAGATCTGAGTTTAAAATTCCTTAAATTTCTATTTTTATTCTATTATTTTCCTATTCTATATTTCTCAATTTTTTCTATTCGGCCCTCTTACATTCTTTTGTATTCAGCCCTCTTACATCCTTTTCTATTTGGCCCTCTTACATTCTTTTGTATTCGGCCCTCTTACGTTCTTTTGTATTCAGTCCTCTTACATTATTGAGTCAACTTATAATCCGATTTTAAGATCCAGAATTCTAATCCAGTTTCCGGTAAAATATATAAAAAAGAAGGAAAAGGGCTTTTTCCTTGTCGATATCCTCTAACTTCCAGAAGGCAATTCCAAAATCAGCTTGAGGTAGCTAATAGAATAGTAAGGTTGTTACCTTTTAGTTCTTTTTTTAGAATTAGTTAGAGTTCGGGATTTTTTAGCAGGATCATCTCGAGAGATGTTTTTCTTGGAGCTTATCTGTTCCCAGCATGTGCCCCCATACAAATTCCATTTTTATATTTTAAGAATCTATGTCTATATTATTCATCGATAGGTATTACTCATCATAGGATTACTCATCTACAGAATTACTCATCTACAGAATTACTCATCTACAGAATTACTCATCTACAGGAATGGTCTCAAGCTGACTTGAGAGGTTCCATATCAAAGTTCTTGTGTGCAGAGGAAGATTAGGATCGTTGCTTATATCTTCTAGAATAGAAATGCTTGATGCCGCTCTAAGAAAGAGAGGTTCGGATTCGTTGTTCAGTATGTCCATAATTTCATTCACGGAACGCCTGATATTTCTAGGAACTGAAGAGTCACTGGTTATACTTTCTAGGACTTGAAGACATTGTTTTATAACTTCTGCTGAATCATTTGATGACACTCGAATCACCTTCGCAGTCAATTATGATATAAAAACTAGAGCTAATATAGCTAATATAGTATAGATTAGTCTAAGATAGGCTTGTTATATAAAATATTATCGGTGATTTTAAAGGTTGATTTCCTTATAGTCTACCCATTGTGATTCTGTACTTGTTTCCGATTTCTACTTTACACAGGATGAATTAGCTCCATTCAATACAGTGAGTTACAGGAAAAATTTTATAAAATAAGTGAGAAGCAAATGCATAAGAAGCCATGAACAGAGGAAGGTCAGATCTATGGATTCTGAAAAAGATAAAAAAGTAAAGCGAATAGCCCGTTTCCTTGAACTAGGGGGCACAATGCTTGCTGAACATTGTAAAGTCTGCGGGGCCCCAAAATTCCGTTATCAGGGTAGAGTAATCTGTCCTATATGTGATGTCCAGGAAGAGAAGGAAGCTCCGGAACCAGCCGCAGAAGTCCAGGCTCCTGAACCCACGCCGTCTACAGAAAAAGACAAATCTTCTTTTGATAGTAAGAAGAGAGTCCAGGCACACAGGCAAAAATCAAGGTTCGGGATGAGAGCCTCTGAAACTGCCGAAGAAGAAGAAAAAGCCCTTGAGCCGATAGAAGAGGAAACTCCTGTACTACCTCCTGAAAAAGAAGCAGCAGGAAGGAAAGCACCCGCAGCTCCTAGAGCTTCTACAATCTCTAGAGCTTCCACAATTCCTCGAAGTCCTGCAGTTTCTTCCCCGAGAAGTTCTGAAGCTCCTGTAATCCATGCCGCGCCCTCAGAAAGGGCAGAAAAACCCGCGACAGTATCAAAGGTAGCCGGAGTCCATAGAGACCAAAAAGTACTGGAAGACCTTCTCTTTAGAAAGATGATCAACATTGCAGATTGCCTTCAGGATGAAACAGACCCGCGTAGGATTGCCGAGGATTTAGAATTAATTGGAAAAGGGCTTGAGCTTATAGAGCGCTTGAGGCAGTTATAAAGGTAAGAGGAAAAAGAAGTCAAAAGGCAACGAAAACAACGGAAACAAAGTCAAAAGGCAACGAAAACAACGGAAACAAAGTCAAAAGATAAAGAACCGAAGAGAACAAGGAAAGGTAGACGAGGAGAAGTCTAGAGAAATTTGATTTTTTCGTACTTCTTTCGTTGCTTTTTTCGTACTTTTTTCGTTACTTTTTCCGTCACTTATCCTTTATAGGGAGCCTCAATGAGTTCTCTAATTTTTGTTGCTCTTTTTGGCCCTATTAATTTTACATTCTTTAGTTCTTTAGCATCAGCTTTCATAATAGCCTCTACTGAGCCGAAGTGCAAAAGAAGGTTTCTTGCAGCTTTCGGCCCGATGTCTGCGATAGCGGATACCAGGTATTCCTGCTGCTCAATAAGGGTACTTGCTGACTTTTTCCCGTGAGGGTTGATCTCTCTTTTATTTTCCATCTGCTCACGCTTTGCAAGCATTTTTAAAATTGCAGCAGTTTCTTCTTCATCTCTTGAATATAGCAGCGACACTCCAAAATCAATAGCAATGGATATCAATGAGCCGTAAATAGCATTAGGGTTGATTTGCCTTGAAGTGAAAAGTTCTGTTCCTTCAATAATAAGAACAGGCTTTTGATATACTCTCGTAAGGTTTGATAACTGCACAAAAAGATTACGTTTTCCATCAACAAGAGAGTTTACAAAGTCATCCGTGCGCTTTCTCTCCACGGCAAGGCGGTCGCTTACAACGTAATCACCAATTTCAAGCGTGGTAAAAATAACTTCTACTCCAAGCTTATCAAGAACATTTGCAACCCCACTTTTTGCTTCCCTGAAGTCCACTACCATTTTCAGGGATTCGGGATTGATTTCTATTTCGGATGCTTCTGCAGTAGTTTCGGGTGCGGATTCAGGTTTCTTTCCAGAAAGAGTTTCAAAATAGACAAAGGTTTTTTGTCTTTCTTTTACGTTTTCGTCTCTGCTCTTTCCTTCTCTACTATTTTCTTCTCCGCTCTTTTCTTCTCCGCTCTTTTCTTCTTTCCCGACCCCACGGTTATCTTCGTTAATTTCTTCATTCGACCTGTTGCAGTCTGAGCCTGCAGCCATATCTCTGCTGTCTACAGTTAACTCCCCGCTGTCTGCAGTTAAATCTCTAATATCTGCAGCCCTGCCTCCTATGCCTGCAAAACTAATACTATCTACAGCCGCATCCTTGTTATCTGGAAAAACGTTGCTATCTACAGCTTTGCCCCTGCTATTTACAAAACCACTGAGATTTACAGCCAGATCACTGCTTTCCTGCATTGGTCCTTTATTTCCCTGCATTGGGTCTTTATTTCCCTGTATTGGGCCTTTATTTCCCTGCATTACATCTGCATTTTCCAATCTATTCCCTGTTTTAGTCTCACTTTCAGCTTCATTTTGTGCATAGTCCGGAATAAAAGCTTCGGACTCAAAGTCTGAAAGTTTCGAACCCTGCTTTGAGTTCTTGGGGACCAGAAGAGCTTCAAGCCCGTGCATGCTGTTTAGCATCTTTTTTTCCTTGCTCTTACTGCTCCAGTAATAGGCTTCGTCGCGTGTACCCTTTGTCACAAGTATAATGACTCTGCCTTTATGCTGCCTGCCTGTCCTGCCTTTACGCTGGATGCTCCGAATTTCCGAGGGAATGGGCTCGTAGAATAATACCAGGTCTGTGGAAGGGATATCAAGACCTTCTTCAGCAACTGAGGTAGCTACAAGTACGTTGTATTCTCCTGCTCTAAACTTATCGAGAACTTCCACCTGTTGTTTTTGCGTAAGCCCTTTGTCTTTAAGGCGCGAGGCCTGCCCTACAAAACGGATAGGGGCAATTCCTGGAACTTCTGATAGGGCATTTACCACGATCTCTGCTGTGTCCCTGTAATTCGTAAAAACAATTACCCTGGAATCAGGGCTTTCTTTTAGCTGTTCGGATACGAGTTTCCGAGCAAGCTCGAGTTTAGGATGTTCGACCTCGCATTCCTTTACTCTGTAAAGGGCTTTTCTCATATAGAGATCGTCCATCAGTCTTTTTGAAGCCTTGCTTGCACTGCTTGAAGAGGCTTCAGCATCAAGTTTCTCCAGGTATTTCCTGAAAGGCTCGAGTCCCTGAGTCTCAATCATTTCCACAGCATGGTTCACCTTCACCATTTCAGCAAGCACCGACATCGCAGTAAAAACAGCAGGATCTCCTCCTACCCGAATTTCACCCTGTAATTTCTTCTGGAAAAGCAACAGATCTTTTTTGGAGACGTATTTCCCACTACCTGGTGAAAACCCCAGGCCTCTTATTGTTACGAGCCTATCATCAAAGATTTTTTCCAGATAACTCCGGATTTCGGCCATTTCGGGGGGAAGCCGGACCTGAAGCCATTCTATCTCTTTTTCCTGAACATAAGGGCGGACATCTTTATCTTTCTCAGTTTTCACCGAGACATTCTCAATGTGTAAAGCCTGACATACTTCAGAGATTTTCTCGTCTGAACTGCCAGGACTTGCAGTAATTCCGAGCACATGGGGGTTTTTTGCGCTCTCGAAGTATTTTTCCGCAATAAAAGTGTAAGCGTAATTTCCTACTGCCCTATGGGCTTCATCAAAGGTGATGTGGGTTACATCTTCAAGGCTGATTCTTTTTGTAAGGAGATCGTTTTCAATCACCTGAGGGGTGGATACTATCAATTTCCCCTGAGCCCAGAGTTTTTCACGCTCTGCAGGTGCAATGCTGCCAGTAAAAGTGAGAACTTCATCTTCGGGAAGAGCCATTACTTTTTTGAAAAAAGATGCATGTTGTTCAACAAGCGGTTTTGTTGGAGAAAGAATCAGGGCTTTTCCCCCAAAACGCTGAAGTCTGGAAACAATTACAAAAAGAGCTATGACGGTTTTTCCAAGCCCTGTAGGAAGAACAACAAGACTTGATCCTTCAAGGGCTTTTCCTGCAAGATTTAACTGATAAAGCCTCTGCTCAACGGTATCGGATTTTATAAGCGGGTGCTTCATAAACCCCGGTTTCTCAGAAAAAAGATTCTCGTTCATTTTACTTCAGGATCATTTATTTCAGATATATCAATTTCAAATTATTCAGATTAATTTACTCATATTTCAGGCAATTGTAATAAGCATAAACAACTAAAAAATTTGCTACTAAAAAAATTTGCTGCAGGCTTTTTAGCCCACAGCTCAGGAACTTACAGTTTTTAATATTTAGAAATTAAAAGGCTTGCCCGCGGATTCGAAAGTCTTGCCTCTGTAAATAAGTTCGTAGAGCGCATTTTCGATCCCCTGGATTGGAGCCCGGATCTGGCGCATGGAATCTCTGTCCCTTATAGTTACAGTCCCATCTTTAAGAGTATCGTAGTCTACAGTAACGCAGTAAGGCGTTCCAATTTCGTCGTTTCTCCTGTAGCGGCGCCCAATGGTTCCGGAATCATCGTAATTGACAAGCAGGGTCTTTTCCCTGAGTTTTACAATGATATCCTTTGCAGGGTCTGCAAGCTCTTTACGGGTCAGGAGTGGGAGGACTGCAACCTGCACCGGGGCAACTGCACTTGAAAAGTGCATGACAAGCCTTGCTTCCTCTTCTCCTTCAGCTTCACCTTCCCCCTTTCCGGCTTCGGATTCCTTTTCAGCTTCTTCTGAGCCTTTAAGCCCTGATTCGGCAACCTTCTGAGCCACGTTTTCTTCGTCATAAGCGTGCTCCATGATGCCGTAGAAGATTCTGTCGATTCCATAGGAAGGTTCGATTACGTGAGGGATGACGTTTTCTCCGCTGACTTTAACGGTTTCTTCTGCAAAGTCCACTGCATCCGAACTGACTGCCAACTCTTCCCCGCCCACGGTAACTTTGATCTCATCCTTGGAGAGCTCTTCTTCGGAAAGCTGTTTTAAGGCATCTGCAACTGCTTTTGCCTTGCCCTTAAAGAGAGGCCCGAGCTTGCCCATGTTCGGCTTTACAACAAAACGAGTTACCATCTTCGGCTCGTCGTATTCGATATACACGTAAAGTTCGGTCTTGCTAACCCTTGCATGGGCCTTAAGGTCATAGTCCGTCCTGTCAGCAATTCCCACAATCTCGACCCAGCCGAACCTGTCGGTCTCGATCTCAGCATCCCAGCAGTCGATTGCGTAATGCGCCATTTCGTCTTTCAGGTGCTGCCTGAACCTGAGTTTTGCAGGATCAATCCCAACCTTTGTCAGGAATTCGTTGGTAAGTGCAATGTTGTAGCCCAGGACTTCGTGTGCAATGACTCCGACCTTTACAGCTTCCCGGACAGTCATCTTGAAGGATTCGCCTTTTTCCTGTGCTTTCTGGGAATAGAGTACAAGTTCTCTGTCTGCAAAACGCTCAAAGTTGGGGTGCTTCTTGTTGCGCGGGTCAACGAAAATCTCGCACTCGGCTTGTGTGAATTCCCTGAGCCGGATTACACCTTGCCTGGGTGCGATTTCATTTCTGTAGGATTTCCCGATCTGTACTGCTCCAAAAGGCAGCTTGTCTCTGTAGAAGCGGGACAGCCTCTGGAAATCGACAAACATACCCTGGGCTGTCTCCGGCCTGAGGTACCCCTGCCTTCCAGTGCCGGGTCCAATTGTAGTTTTGAACATTAGGTTAAATTCGTAAGCGTCGCCGAATTCTCCACCGCACTCCGGGCATCGGATATCATTTTCCTTTATAACCCTGGTGAGTTCTTCTGCACTCAGGGTCCCTGCGGCTTCCATTACGTTTTGTACAAGGTGGTCGGCTCGGAATGCTTCTTTACAGTTCATGCACTCGCACAGAGGGTCCGAAAAACCTCCAACGTGCCCGGATGCAATAAAGACGTCCTCAATCCCAATTGTCGGGCATTCGATTTCCATAAACCCTTCCTGGATAACGTAAAA
>Ga0160425_1002456_pt1 | contig 14979 bp, 10 predicted proteins | sample BioMet8_FD_108193 | JGI IMG/M metagenome (GOLD analysis project Ga0160425, IMG submission 108193) | Microbial communities from bioreactor (seeded with sewage sludge) at Lawrence Berkeley National Lab, California, USA - Biofuel... | ecosystem: Engineered > Bioreactor > Anaerobic > Unclassified ...
GAATCATGAAGCAAGACCTTTTAGAAATCCTTGTTGATATCTTCAAATCCTCTGGATACAATGCCACAATATCCAGCCAGTATGACATTTTTGTGGAGAAAAACAGGCATAAAGCTTATGTCAGATATGCCCTGCAGCCCGGTCGCGAGGAAATAAAATCCTTTTCAGAAAAGATAGGGGACTGTACAGGAATCTATGTAATGACCCAGAAAGGGCCCGAAGAATTAATCGATTATGCAGCTGAACTTGGGATCTATGTTTGGAACAGGGATGAACTGGCTCTTCAAATTGGAAGAGCGGTTCTTGTAAATTTAGAACAGAAATCAAATATTTCGTATTCTGAACCAGAGGATCAAACATCAAACGATGCACAAGACCAGTACAGGCAAACAATTTTCGAATTACCTGTCGAAAACTGGAAGTTAAAAGAAGACTCCAGAGAGAAGCCTTACTTTAAAGAAGATCTCTTGCCTCTTCAGGACCAGCAATCAGAGGCCAAAAAAATTCCTTTTGAAAATCAATCTCTAACACGGAGCAGTGAAGAGAAAAAAAATTTAAGGAAGCCAGAACAGGTTGAGGTTCCGGAAACTGAATCGTACGAAATGCTGAATATACGGTCTGTAGAACCAAGGATTTCTAAAAATCAGGCTATTATTATTGCAAAACCCTATATATACAACCCTAAGGATGCAGTTTTAAAGTTTGTACCTTTCTGGAAATATAGATACAATGTTGAAGCGGAAAAACGCTTCAGGTCAAAAGTCCTGACTATTGCCGGAAAGGGAAAGGGTTTTCTCAATGCTCTAAATAAGTCAAAGGAAGAGATAGAGATAGAAGGACTTGGCACACCTACAAGGGTTCCTGCCGTGCAATATGAGTTAAAAAGACCGAACGTGGACAAAAAACAGGCAGAGAAGATTCTTCTGGACTTTATAAAAGAGGAGAATACACGCGAGATACGTTTTAACAATACGGAAGGACAGGCTGTTATATATGAACACAGGAGTATCAGCCCCAGGTCTGATGAAATACAGCTCGATATGGAACTTGTGTATATCCCTTTCTGGGAAGTGAAGGGGAAACGTAACTCTCTGGAGATCAATGCTTATAATGCAAAGGTTCTTGAGGAGCCTGTTGATGAAGATGCCGAATTTCTGTGAATCAAAAACCTGAAAGAAGTATTGGAAGAAAAATATATAAAATAGAAGATATATTTTTATATACTGGCAGAATAGCAGGGTTTCTTGAAAAAGAATCCAGACCCTATCCTCCCAGACTCCTGTGAAAAAGTCTTTTTCAGGAAAAAGCGCAATTTTACGATAAACGTTATATTTACCCGATGCAAGAGTATATAACGTTTGGAAATTATCTTTAAGCTGTAACGGATGGCATCTTATTGGAAATAAAACCCACATATATATTATAGTATGAAAAATAAAAAAGAGGTGCGTAAATGATAGAAGTAACAGACAGAGCTGCTGAAGAATTGAAAACACTGATTGAACAGGAAGAGAAACCTGAGCTTGCTCTCAGAATTTTTGTTGCCGGGGTTGCCTGCAGTGGAATTCAGTATGGCTTAGCCTTTGATGATGAGCTGAAGGAAGACGACGTGACTATGGAAAGTAACGGGATTAAACTCGTTATGGCAAAAGATATCGAGAGGAACTTCTCTGAGGGCAGTATTGACTTTATTGAGGACGAAAACGGGAAGGGATTCCTTATCCGCAATCCAAATGCCGGCAGTGGATGCGGCACATGTGGCGGATGCCATTAAGTAAAGTAAAATCGCGCTGAGGTATTGAACCCAAACCTGAAAAATAAACGAAAATAAAGGAGAAGCAAGCCAATGTTCCCAGGAATGGGAGGTATGGGAGGCCGGGGAATGAACCCGGCTAAAATGAAACAGATGATGAAACAGATGGGAATTGATGTTAAAGAGCTAAAGGATGTTCAGGAAGTAGTCATAAAGACTGCAGACTCTAATATCATTATAGAGAATGCAAGTGTCACTATCATGAAAGTCCAGGGTTCGGAAACATACCAGATCGTAGGTGACGTAAAAGAAGTCCCGAAAGAACTGGAAATTCCCACTGAAGATATAAAACTCGTAATGGAGCAGACCGGCGTTTCCGAAGATGAAGCCCGGAAAGCCCTTAAGGATTCAAACGGAGATCTGGCAGAAGCCATTGTGGCACTTTCTTCTGCCTGACTTATTTTTTTCGTGGATTTTTATAATTGGTATTAATTTTTCCTGAATTTTTAAACTCATTGCCGACTTTTCATAAATATTTGGATGCGTTGTTCACCGGGGTTCCGTCACCCGAGTTCCGTCACCCGAGTTCCGCTTCGGGAGCACGGTGCCCTTTTCGTTCACTTCGTTCACTCAAGAGGGCTGAATTATGGGCTAGAGACACTGATTTTCAGTTTGTTCATGGGTTCTATTTACCCAAATTTCGTTTTGGATCACTCAGTAAGCGTGATCACACTCTTTTTTAAAAAAGCTTGCCTGCAAACAACCTTTTCAAAAGGCTTTAGCGAAAAATCCAGCAACAACGTGGTCGGCTTGATCAACCGGCGCAACGGTTGCGTTCAAGAAGGCTGAACATGGAGAAACTATTGTTTTAGTGGCTCTTTGATTTTTAGACTGGATAATGAAGAGTTACTTCCTAAGTTTGGATAACGTTTGAACAGATTTTGTGTGGAAAACCAGATTCAAGATCGATATTTATCTATTAGAATGTCATGTTTAACCGAGCAATTATTTTCAAACAACCCAAAATATTGAAGATCCTATAATGTTAACTGCATCTAAGGGAAGTACCAAGATTCTGATCAAAAAAGGTTGGCTATTCAGATTTTCACTGATGTAGCTTATTTTTCGTTACTACAGAAATTTGAAGGTTTGCTCGAGAGTATCTGCCCTCGAGCGATGTTTTTGATAAGGTATTACATGGTTTTTTACATGATTTTTAGAGGTTTATCCATGACATGTTTTTGGAGGTTTGCTCGAGAGTATCTACCCTCGAGCTATATTTGATAGATATTGAAAACCGGGTTGTGTTTTTTAAATTTTAAATCTTATTTTTAAGGCTGCCAATTTTCATTCTTCATCAATTGCACTGACGTACCTGGGAAACAGGAGCATGTAATTTTCCTGATAAGAATTCCCATCTTCATTAATATCAAGAGTCCATATTATTTCAGGTGTTCTTGCTATTGATTTTGTTTGAATCGTCTAATTCCCTCCGAACTCAGTTTCATTTTAGAATTTGATCTTTTTTGATTTTGGTGCGCGTCTCCCGGGAATGTTCAGTCCCGGGACGAACACCAGCTTATTGCATGTCTGTTTGCTATAGAGGATTGAATTTTCCCATCTATAACTAAACTCGAAAACTAAGTAAGGATATGGATTTGGGTAATGGATCTTAGCTTCAGAGGTAATGTAAATATAAAATTAGGAGAATATACATTCAGATAGAATTCATTAGAAAACTGTCCAGAGGCCCGCTGAGTCTTGCCGATTTCGGCAGAAATGAACAGATATAAAGGTTCCTGTCTCAGGAAGGAGAAATCCGAATTTCGTGAAAACTGAGGTATGGTATAATTTAAGCTGTGTTCCCAGTTTTCCCTTCTATTTTTCATCTTTTCAGGCATCGGTTTTTCATATCTACTCATATATCAGGGTAAATTCATCCATTTTTATGTTCATTTCTGGGATTATTTTTCTAAATTCCTCATAGTTTTATATTACATTGTAAGGGTTTGTAAGAATAAGGTTTTAAAACTTATTAAAAAATTATAATTTAACCCTGGCACTAAAAATTGAAGTATTTTATGAGTTTATCGGTCCGTACGAAAAACCCATATCATAGTCGGTTATAAATCAAGAAAACTGTTTCAACCCTAACTTTTAGTAATAAATCTCCAATTTTTTGTTTCTTACAAAAAAATAATGTATGAACTGCTCTGGACGAAAAGTCCCTTTCTATGGCATTTCTCCAGAAAAACGTATGAAGGCCTGCATAAAAAAATATTTTCTAAAGATAAATACCTATTTATAAAAGGGCCCCCAAGTTTGCTTGATGAGCTTATCCCGTAAATCAAAATTTGATCATTGAACTTAGTCTCTAAATAGCTAATTGAGCTTCTTATCATGAAAAATCAAACCTGAAAATCTTTGATGGTCAGGAATGAAATGGGGTTTGGGGTAGGCTCAAAACAGAATACTAATCAAGGTGTCAGTATGTCCGAAAGGAATTCCAATTCTTGTCCTCTGGAAAAGGAAGGCGGTTCCGAGCAGCCGTATGAGAATACTCGAAAAAACGGACTTTTCAATTTCCTCCGTCGTCTTCACACTCATTCTCATAATCACTCCTGTACCCATTCCCAGGCACACTCCCATGAACACTCTCACGGGCACAGCCACACTCATGGGACTGTTGACCCTTCCATACTTGCTACTAACAAAGGGCTCTGGGCAGTAAAATGGTCATTTATCGGGCTGATGATCACAGCCGTTCTGCAGATTTTCATCGTTTTTATCTCGGGAAGTGTTTCTCTTCTTGCCGATACCATCCACAACTTCGGGGATGCTTCAACTGCAATTCCTCTTGCAATAGCATTTTCCCTGGCCAGAAGAAAACCAAGCAAACGCTTTTCCTACGGATACGGCAGGGTAGAGGATCTTGCAGGTATAATCGTTGTTCTCCTTATCCTTTTCAGTGCTGCTATTGCGGGTTATGAGTCTGTGAACCGCTTCTTAAACCCTCAGCCAGTAGAACATTTGCAGGCTGTAGTTATTGCCGCAATTATAGGCTGTATCGGAAACGAGGTTGTGGCCCAGTTCAGGATGAAAGTTGGAAAGGAAATAGGGAGTGCAGCCCTTATTGCAGATGGATACCATGCCCGAATAGATGGTATTACCAGCCTTGCAGTCCTTATAGGAGCCATCGGCATCTGGCTTGGGTATCCTATCATTGACCCTCTCATTGGAATGTTAATCACAATCAGTATACTCAAAATAGTCCTTGATTCAAGCAAGCTAGTGTTTACCCGCCTTCTTGACGGCGTTGAGCCTGAAATCATCGATAAAGTAAAGAACATTACTGAAAATGTAGATGGAGTCTGTGAAGTCACGGACCTTAGAGTCCGCTGGATAGGACACCGTCTCCATGCAGAGATTAATGCTTCCGTTTCTCCTTCTCTTTCGGTTGGAGAAGGGCATGAAATAGCCAATGCAATAAGAGAGAAACTTCTTGAAAACTTCTCTTATCTTTCCGGCACCACTATCCATGTGGATCCTCTCACAGCCTCAGGGGAGTGCTGCCACTACGGATCTAAGAATCCGGAAATACTGCATGGTAAACAAAAGCAGGTTTTGAATGCCTGTTCCCAGTGAGATCCTATGAAATATTAGGTTTGGTTGACACTTTATTGTAAAAACCTTATCTTTCTAAGAGATGATCTTAATTTCATTAGAAGGTTCCGGTGAACTTGCCGGGACCTTCAAGCTATTTTCAAGTAAAAAATGCAGTAATTTTCCCACAAAACAACCAAATACATTCTAACCTAACCGCAAAATACAGTAATTGTCCGGAAATTACTATATGAGCCTATCCCATAACTCAAAACTGCTTCTCCGAATCTGGAATTAAGAATAATCAATGAGTTTTTGATCACGGGAAATTTTTCTGAAACTCCTATCAATTTTGAGTATAAAGCTGGCTTTGGGATAAGCTCTACAGACACTTGAACTCGACCACTCCGTTTAAAGTTAAAAAACGGGGTCTTCAACTTTCTGACCGAAATCCTGACCGAAATCGACACATAGACTGGTAGTTTCGATATCGTCCTTCTGTAAATTCAACAATTCTTCCAGCGAAAAAATTGCATACTTATTTTTTCCGCGCCTGTATTCTTTCAATTTATCGTAGTTAAAGCAGAGATTATCATAGCTCGTTACATGCCTTAACCACTCTCTCGGAATTGCAAGGCTTGACAAAAGCGGGATGGCAGTTTCAAAATAAAGCCTGCAAGCTTTTTTTCTTGATAGTTTACACCAGTTATCTATTGTAAAATTTATTTTATCATCTTCAAGCGTAAGAACTAAAGGGTAGATTTTACAGAATATAGGCTTAAAATCCCGACACTTACATTCTTTATTTTCTTCACTTAAAAATGGGCACAACTTTCCTAATTTTAATATATATATTAAAGTTCCGTCATCCATTTTCAGAGCATCAAGGTAGCGAATTTTAAACTCCGAAACGTTTATACCCATTTTTTCTGCCATATACTCTTCTTCCCCAGGCAACAGAGTTCCGATTTTATTATGCTCGCAAGCTCCACCGCATTCACTGCAGATTTTAAAAGTATTTTGATTACTTCCACTGAAGATCTTGTGAAAGTATTCATACGTTTGCATTGGTATTTTCTTATATGACACCCGAAAACCTCTTTATAAACCTGTATACTTTTTTATTTTATTTGCCTGAAATAGACCTGTAAACCCACTCATATGGTATTACAATTTCATATATTTTTTATAAGTAATATATACATATATTCCTGATAGTATTCCTTTTTCGGATACTAAAAAAATAAAAATTAGTATATTTTAAATGACTAATTCCAAAACGCCCATCTTACGAAAAAAATAAATACTATAAAAGTTTTGTAAGATGGCCTAATTTTTTAGGATTTAAAGTGTAAGAAAATAGATTATGTTTAACTTTAAATAAATGTGAAACTCGGGACATCTGTTAATCAGTGAAAAATAAGAAGAATCTTCGGAATATCTGAAATGTGCTAGAAAATTATCCAGTTTTTAATACTACCTGTCAAATTAAGACCTGCTGAATATAGAAGAAATGACTTTCAATAAAAGAAATTTTTCGATCCCAGGAAGACAATCTGGGACTTAAAAGTGAGGCAGGGAAAAGAAGTGCCTCTGTTTTTTCGTTTCTCTTAAATGACAGGAATAAAATCTCTGAGGTGTTTCCTTCCCTCTTTTTCCGAGTACCGATTTCTCAAGGATTTAAAATTTGAAAAACTAAAATTTAAGAAACATTGAGTTATTTGTTTCGTTGTTCATTTTTATATTTTTATGGTAGGACTTACGCGGTTAAATTGAAAAACAGCGGCATGGAACCTTAAACCGTACTTTCTACAATGCTTGTTACAGAACTGCTTGAACTTTATTTAGCTCATTTACTGCGTAAGTCCTATCAAGAAAAACTCCAATAACTTTTAGAGTCTCATTGTTTCTGCAATCCGATGCGGAGTATACAAATGGGTTCTTATTAGTATAATTTATCTACAGCTTAGTCCATGGTTAGACATGTCAACAGTTAACAGTCCTAACAGTCGTCCCAATCGTCTCCGAAAAATCCGTTGTCACAATCGTCTCCGAAAAATCCGTTGTCACAATCGCCTCCGAAAAATCCGTTGTCACAATCGTCTCCGAGACGTCCGTTGTCACAATTGCTTCCCTTGAAACTGCCGAACCAGTTATTCTCTACGAAGTCTAAGAATTTGTTGCCCAGCTTTTCTTGAGCTACCTTTTTATCAACCACTTTTTCTTTAGCTACCCTTTGAATCGGCTTTGCTATGTCCTTAACTTTTTCTTTAGTTACCTTTTCTTTAAGGTTGCTTTTACATTTGTTGTCGCTGACTTTTGAGGCACATGCACTTGCTGATGCAGCAGTCACGGCTACTACAAAAAAGACTGCAAACAAAATAAAGACTACCTTCTTTATTTTGTTAAATTTTTGGTCTCTCATCTATATCATCTCCATCATTATGCTGGATTCGATACAATTTCACCTTCGTTGGTTCTTCAATTCACTGTTTATGGGCAAATATACTTAATTTAAGAATCAATAATCTGCGTACATTTCTGGAAGACTATCTAATTGTTAAACTATATTGCTTTATTATTTGCCGATAAAAGTGATTTTTTATTGTATCGCTAGTTTATTATTATCCAGCGGATATAATAATTAGAGAAATATAAATTAGAAACCAATATTAACGAAAATTTGATTTTTTATACTCAAGTTGGTATTAGATAGAAAAGATAGTACTATTTTTATATAAAATGGATTTATAATATGATAATTTGCCTTTTTGCAATAAATTTGGATTTAAGCCCATTCACTGGCTTTTATTTACTTTTAAAATCCACTTTACTATAGTATCTATGACTGTTCAGACTTTTTTACATTAGAAAAAGTTTTATTAGCATATAAAAATACAAATAAGAACAAACTATTAGTTTTGAGTACAATAATGACAATTTCAGAATCAGCTAATAGTGAGCTCATTCCAAAACTCAACATCACTTCCCAGAATTCAGATCCCAAATAATCAACTGATCTCCTTATTACGAAAATAGTTCTGAAACCTTATGTGTTTGGGGATAAAACTGGTTTTGGGGTGAGCTCATTACGTCAATCCTCAGAGATTCAACTTTTGAATATTATTCTATTTACTTTATGTGACATTTTGCTGTTGATGTGACACTATACTACCTGGATTGTTATCCTTATAGAATACAGATAAGTTTTTACTCTCAAGGAAAGAAGCCCTCTGACGAACAATAGTTGGGTCCGGGTATAAGGTTTTCAAGTCATCACTTGATTGAAATTTGTAGTTTTCAAGATAGTCAGCCATAGATTCCCTTTCAGCCTTTGTCTCTTTGCCTTCCTCTATTCCCATTATTAAATGTGTTGTGACACTCATAAAAAGTAAAGTCAGTATTATACCCATTAATAAATAGTTATAGTTTAATTTTTTCTGTAAAATTAAGGGCTCTTGAGATTTTATGTCGATTTTACAGCCTGGAATTCCTAAGTTCAAATAGTTAAGCTCTATGAGGTATAGTGCAATTATGCTCCAGTAAGTGAGTAGGTAATACCTTTGTGACAACATAGATTCAGTTCCAAACCCCGACCTTCCCAGGGAAATTTCTAGAGAAGTAAGCAGAGAATATAACATTAAAGCGTACCATTTTGCATTCTTATTTATCATGAGGTGCTTTCTATTCAATAAGATGATACAAAATAATAGAATTAACATTAAAACGCCTATTATTCGAGAAGTTTCTAGATCTCTAGATATTGTCGATCCGAATGAGCTGAGAAAGTCAAAGATTCCATTTACAGGGTTCTGGAATGAATACAAAAGAGAGGGATGTTTACTAGGCTTTACATAGGTATGAAAATATATCCCGACTACTGCTATTGCACTAAAACACCAAAACACTATTTTCTTTCTTTTTTGCTCTGAATCCTTTAAAAAGATTAGCGCCAAGCATACAGGCCATGTTGAAAGTCCTGCCACAAACGAAAATGTGGAAATTATTGCTGCTATAATTGAGCTTAGAAATTTTAAATCAAAGTTTCTACTTTTATCAATCAGGTACAACGCAGATATTAATCCGAAGATTTCCATGGATTGTCCTATGCGTACACCATAAAGCACGTTGCTCATTTGAAATAAATTAAAGAAGAAAAAGGATACTGGTATAAATTTTAAACAGGAAGATTTACTTATAGAATGATCCTTTACATACATCAAGAATAAAATAACAAATGAAACACAATACAATGCGTACATAAAATATATTTCGTATAAGACATTGTAATGGGTAAACTCAGCCAGTATAATCATAACTACATTCGGGAAAAAAGGCCTGCTTTCATTATGTTGTGCCAGTAAGTCAAAAAAAGTCAGTTTTGAGTTATATAATTTCTCGAGAAAAACCGGTACTGTATCCCATTGATCCCAATAAGGAACGTTAACTCCATATGTACGAATGTAAATAGCTCCAATTATTAGTGGCGCTATTAATAATGCAATAATTATACTCCACTCAAACTTGTTTTTAAAAGTTTGAGTTCTTATATTTTTCAAAGAATCGATACAATTAACTTCCAAAATATCACCAGTTATTTTTTAAATAATTGATTCTAAAAACCAAAATTGTCTCTCTCAAATCTCGTATTCAGCGCAATCAATCGATTGTTTGAGCTTGAAAAGGTTCTGAAAATTCTATTCACACCCTTTTGATATTTAATGCATCTCGTGGAAACAACTTATTTACTTCCGTTCTTTCAAATCATGTTCTCATTGTGTGGATATAATGGAAAAAAACTGAAACGTATGTGTTTCTCGATGTCTCTCGTTTTCTAATCTTTTGTTATCCATTGGATTTTAGAATACTCGAACCTTAATGCTGTTTTATTGGTTTGTTGATCATAAAGAGCACTTGAATAATTTCGTATGGGATTCGTCTTATATAAGAATTAGTATAAATTGACGCAAACACTAAAGACCCTGTCCCATATCTGGCTTTGCCTTTTGTTAATGGCAATTTACGTTTATTGCTCGTAAACTTTACTTTCTTAATCCTACAGATAGTAATTCCCCAATACAATAACCATTTTTTACCAATTTTACAGTCAGCTTTATCTCTAAGTAAGTCATCAGCACCAATCGTTTTTACTATTTTTATTTAGTCATTTCACTGTTCCCTATTGACGTTATATACTTTTATGCGATTTTCCTCTTAGCTTCTGATATTCTCGTATATTCTTTTCTTATAATAATTTTTATAGTTATTGGTAATATTTTTGTATATAGTCCCTATTACCGGTGTTGAAATATATGATTGAGTATATATATCATATTAGATAATTAAAGAGTTATATTATATACATCCCAGCTCTATATCCATTTATATGGCTGATGAGAAGCGGATATGGAGAATCGTTCCGGACACGAGCGTGATTATTGACGGGAGACTTTCATCCCGCATTAAAAGCGGAGATTTCAGGGGTGCTGAAGTTATTATTCCCGAAGCTGTGGTCTCGGAACTTGAAGCCCAGGCAAATAAAGGCAGAGAAATAGGATTTAAAGGGCTTGAAGAACTTCTGGAACTCCGCAAGCTGGCAGAGAAGAATGAAATTCTCCTTCAGTTCAGCGGGGTTCAGCCCACTCTTGAAGAGATTAAGCTCTCTAAAGAAGGCAGAATCGATGCCCTTATCCGAAATACGGCTATTGAGGTAGGAGGGCTGTTTTTAAGCGAAGACAGGGTACAGTCTCTTATAGCTAAAGCAAAAGGGCTTGATATAGAGTACATACACCCTGAAGTCCTGGAACCATCCGAACTTCCGCCTCTTAAAGTAGAGCATTTTTTCACTGAAGATACGATGTCTGTACATCTTAAAAATGGAGTGTCTCCTATGGCCAAGAAGGGGCCTGTAGAAAATATACGTTACATAAAAATTCGTGACGAACCTGCCACTTCTGCGGAACTTTCCAGTATCTCGAGAGAACTTATTGAAAGGGCCAGGCTGGATTCCGAATCCTTTATCGAGATGTCTTCAAGTGGAGCTACTGTCCTGCAGATCCGGAATATGCGAATTGCAATTGCTCACCCGCCTTTTTCCGATGATATGGAAATTACAGTTGTGAGACCAACTGTAGTTGTGGACCTTGAACACTACCGACTAAGTGATAAACTCAAAGAGCGGATTGTAAGTCAGCGTGGCATTCTTATTGCCGGCCCGCCCGGGGCCGGAAAGTCTACTTTTGCCGCCGGAGTTGCTCGATACCTGAATGACCGCGGGCAGGTAGTTAAAACGATGGAGTCCCCAAGAGACCTCCAGGTGCCTCCTGAAATCACTCAGTATTCACCTTTGAATGGCAGGATGGAAAATACTGCAGACCTTTTGCTTCTGGTCAGGCCGGATTATACAATATATGATGAAGTCCGGAAAACCAGCGATTTTCTTATTTTTGCGGATATGAGGCTTGCGGGCGTGGGAATGATCGGGGTAGTACATTCAACCAGAGCCGTGGACGCAATTCAACGCCTGATCGGAAGGGTTGAACTGGGAGTAATTCCCCAGGTAGTAGATACAGTTATTTTCATTGATAAAGGAGAAGTGGCAAAGGTTCTGGTGCTTGAGTTTACCGTCAAAGTTCCTCATGGAATGACCGAGCAGGATCTTGCAAGACCGGTAATCGTCATTGCCGATTTTGAGACCCGAAAAGTCGAATATGAAATCTATACTTATGGGGAACAGGTTGTTGTTATGCCAGTAGGACCTCCTACCGAGCTAAGGAAACCTGCCTGGAAACTTGCAGAAGAGGAAATAAGAAATGTTATTGGCAGGTATGCCTCCGGCCCGGTTGAAGTTGAAGTGACTTCAGACGACAGTGCAATCGTAAAAGTCCGGGAAGACGAAGTACGAAAAGTTATTGGCAAAGGTGGAAATGTCATTGACCGGATCGAAAATGTTCTTGGCCTGCATATTGACGTGAGAGAACTGGAGATCGGAGCCCCAGGAGCTGCAAAAGGCCGGAAGTATGGAGCTGAAAGCAGAGCTCCCCGAGGGAAACGAAGGACAACCAGCTTTGAGGAAGAGCCCAGTGTTTCTTCTATTCATCCTTTCATAGAAAGAGATAAAAAGCACCTTATTCTTGGGGCACCGGAGCTTGCAGGAAAGGATGTGGAAATATATCTTGAAGACCAGTATCTGTTCAGTGCAACCGTAAGCCGGCATGGAGAGGTGAAACTCAGAGCGAACTCGGATCTTGCATCTGATATTCTGGAAGCTCAGGACAGGGGAGAAACGATTGAGATAAGACTGATTTAATCTTTCTTTAGTTATTATTTTTATATATTTTTTACTTTTTTGAACGTATCAAAATAATTAGTAGAATAATTGCACTTTTGTGAAAAAAGAAGGAAAGGAGCACATGAGAGATATCCTCACGTATTTTCATGCTAAACGAACATAAAATTCAAACGAACATAAAATTCATTGAATAACATGCACAAAATTATGAAAGTTATTTCAAGCACCTTCATGCCAAATTACAGGCTTGATAGAGCATTTGAGATGTCAGTTAGATTTACTTTGATTTATTCAGTAAAACCTATCTTCTGCATAATTTCTGGATATCGAAATAAAGCCATTCCTGTTTTCATTTTTCGAAAGTTCAATTTTTCATAAAACGGTTCTTTTCCGGGCGAAGCATATAATATAAAATTACATTGCGGAAGTGAGTTTAAAATGTGTTCAACAATTAGACTGCCTATCTTTTTACCCTGATACTCAGGCAGTACTGCTACATCATAAATTGCAGCTTGATATATTCCATCTGAAATTGCACGCCCAAAACCAATTAGTTTCTCGTTATCAAAAACAAATATAACAGTATGGCTATTTTCAAAGCACCTCTTATGCACATCCCCTTCAAAAGATGCCATATTAACTTCTTTTAATATTTCAGATACACGATTCCAGTCAATATTTAAGCAATCATATTGAGTTTTCAGGTTCATTCTACTCCTCAAATAATAGGTATATAGTATAAGCAAATATAAATTATAAATTTCGGGAATATTTCAAATCCTGGTCGTGAATTAGTAGATGGTTGATATTTTGTGTTTGAGTATTTTTGCTCATTCACATCTGTTTTCTAAGCTTACCTGCTTACAGAAAACTGAGCATACACAAAGCAGAAAATGAGAGCGAAAAGAGAATGTGTGAGTACTCTGGAAAATATCAGCTGATTATTGAGGGACTACCGTACTTTTTAATCTCTCTGTTTTATTCCTTTCGAGCTACTTTTCCCTTTTTTACGTTATTTTTCTAGTTTCACTTTCAATTTTTTATAATTATTTTTTATTTTCCTTTTTTGTTATTCTTCTTTTTTCACATTCAGTTTTCTTATATTATGTTTGATTTTTCCTCCTTTATGTTATTCTTCTATTTTCGTTCCTTTTTCGTTCCTTTTTCGTTCTTTCCTTTTGTCATTCTTCTTTTCTGGTTCTGACTTTTTGTTTTATTAATCTTAACAACATATGAACCTCAAAAATTTTATATAGTCTTGGGCCTGATTTTGTAGTACAAAATTATGGGGGGAATGGTTAATTGAATAAGTTACGTCAGGCAGATCCAGAAGTTCGGGAGGACTTGCAGGGAAGAATTGAGGTTTTCGATCAGAGCATAAGAAGTTTTGAAAAACGTCTCCGAGCAGTCGAGAGACGCCTTTCTATGGAAGCTTCTCCTGAACTGCAAGCTGGTAGAGTTTTCTCAGGAAATCTAGGGTTTTTCTCGGGGGAAAATGCAGGAAGCAGCGCTGCACACTCCTCAATTTATCCACAGGTACCGTCGGTTTCTCCTGAAGCTTCTATTCGCGGAAATTCTTTTTTTTCGGATATAGTTCCTTCAGTTTCGGAAGGGAATATTTCAAATTTTGAATTCAGTGCAGTACTTCCTTCGAGCGAGCCTTCGAATTTTTCTACATTTTCCGGGGAAAATTCCTCCGAGATGTCCGGAGCCGATTATAAAATCAAGAGCATAAATGAGGTTTTTTCAAGCCTCTCCGAAAGTCTCCGTTCCCTTCATGCTGCTTTATCCGAGCTTTCGAATTTTACTCATAACAACCTCAAACCCGAAATCGAAAAACTGGATATGGAGTTCCATAATCTCAAGGTTCAGCAAGATGAAAAAAGTGAATATATAAAGGAACTTGAATCCCGTGTAGAAATCCTCGAAAACCAGAACAGGCTTACCCTCGGCTCTATGAAAATTCCTTTTGAGATTTCAGGAATTGCCGGGTCTTCAGCACTTTTCCTTACAGGATTTCTTGTCTGGTCAGGTAGATGGGATGTCATAAAATCTCCTTATTTCTCTGCCGGGCTTGCCGTACTGATGGCAGGAGCCGTTTTTATGAAGTTTTACACGGCCAACCGCAGGAAGAAAGTACTGACAGACAAGTTATGAAAAACAAATAAGTTATGAAAATATATTCTCTACCATAAAAATATACTTCATATTTCGTATCTATTCAGGGTAAGGGAGGCACATCTTCAATCGCCGAATGAAGTGAACTAATAACAGGCATTTTATTCTTTATTAGTGTGGATATGTATCCCCTTATTCTACAGAATACATCCGC
>Ga0160425_1002476_pt1 | contig 14889 bp, 8 predicted proteins | sample BioMet8_FD_108193 | JGI IMG/M metagenome (GOLD analysis project Ga0160425, IMG submission 108193) | Microbial communities from bioreactor (seeded with sewage sludge) at Lawrence Berkeley National Lab, California, USA - Biofuel... | ecosystem: Engineered > Bioreactor > Anaerobic > Unclassified ...
GCCGCCTCAGTCCACAACCGGCCATTCCGATTAATGCCCCATTTCTCTACGATGCAACCTTCATTGAGCTCAAATCCACTGTGATGTAATGCTCCTGGCGGTCATCCACGAGAGGAATTACCCCTTGCGGCCGCCCGGTTTCGTCCATACCGGCCCCAGCCGCAGCAACGCCGTCCACGGTCACACGGACCACATGCTCCGGTGCTGCATCACCACGCCTCACCATGATATGGTAGACGGTATCACGGTGCCGATAGTGGATCTTGTAGGCATTCCACTGGGCCGGGATGCACGGCGCGATGCGCAACCGGTCCACTTCCAGGGTCAATCCCAGAAGCGTTTCCACGATCAGCCGGTACATCCAGCCCGCCGCGCCGGTGTACCAGGTCCAGCCGCCCCGGCCCGTGTGGGGCGGCGCGGCGTACAGATCCGCGCTCATGACGTAAGGCTCGACTTTGTAACGTGCCATCGATTCCGGAGCGTTTCCGTGGCTGACCGGATTGAGCATGTCGAAAAGCTCCCAGGCGAGTTCCCCTTCGCCCAGCCGGGCCAGGGCCATGGCGGCCCAAATCGCGGCATGGGTGTATTGGCCGCCGTTTTCCCGCACGCCCGGCACGTAGCCCTTGATGTAGCCGGGGTCGAGGTCCGACGTGTCAAACGGCGGAGCAAGCAGTTTAATGAGCCGCGCGTCGCGGTCCACGAGACGTTCATCCACCGCCGCCATGGCCTGTCTGGCCCGTTCGGGATCGCCGCCGCCCGAGAGGACCGCCCAGCTCTGGCTGATGGAGTCCATCTGGCAGTCGACGTTTTCCGCCGAACCAAGCGGCGTACCGTCGTCGAAATAGGCTCGGCGGTACCAGGCCCCGTCCCAGGCTTGGGCCTCGATGTTGCCGCGCAGCAGGGAAGCCTGCCCGGAACAGGTTGCCGCCAAGGCTTCGTCGCCCCGGCCATGCGCTAGGCCGGCGAACAGTTGGAGGTTCTCGTAAAGAAACCAAGCCAGCCAGACGCTTTCGCCCCTGCCCCCCCGGCCGACGCGGTTCATGCCGTCGTTCCAGTCGCCGCAGCCCATAAGCGGCAGGCCGTGCGTGCCGAAACGCAGCCCGTGGCGGATGGCCCGGGCGCAATGCTCATAGAGGCTGACCGTTTCCGACGAGCGTTGCGGTTGGTCGTAATAGGCCTCCTCGTTCGGATCAAGCACCCGGCCTTCCAAGAATGGCACAGGCTCGTCGAGCACCCCCGTGTCGCCGGTCGTCGACACGTACCGGCAGGTCGCATAGGGCAGCCACAGATAGTCGTCGGAAAAATGGGTACGCACGCCCTGGCCGTTTGGCGGATGCCACCAATGCTGTACGTCGCCCTGGGGGAACTGGCGCCCGGCGCAACGGAGCAGCTGCTCGCGGGCGAGCCACGGTGCGGCGTGGACAAGCGCCATGGTGTCCTGCAACTGATCGCGGAAGCCGTACGCCCCGCCGGACTGATAATAGCCGCTACGCCCCCAGAGCCGGCTCGAAAGCGTCTGGTAGAGGAGCCAGCCGTTGGTCAGCACGTCAAGCGCCGGATCGGGCGTCTCCACGTTAACCGCGCCCAGGGTACGGTTCCAGTGTTCCCACACCGCTTCCAGGGCCTGGCGCGCGCCGGCCGGACCGCCGAATCGCTCGATGCAATAACGCGCTTCGTCGGCGTCGCGGGCCGCGCCGAGAAGAAACACCACTTCGCGTTCCTGCCCATCGGCCAGTGCAACACTGGTCTGGATGGCGGCGCAGGGATCAAGGCCGGCCCCGGTCTTTCCGGACAGGTGCTTGCGACCAAGCGCTGCGGGGTTCCCCAGAGACCCGTTGCGGCCCATGAATTCGGTACGGTTTCCGGTCACCGTGCGATCCCGCTCGCTGACCTGGGCAAAGACGACCCGGCCGCCGTATTCCCGGCTGTAGGCGTTGCGGGCGAAAAGCGCTTCGGTCAGCGGATCTTTTTCGGTCACGATATGCAGGAGGTTGGCGTGCCGCCACTCCCCGAGCACCAGTTCGAAGTAGCCGGTCAACGACAAGCGGCGCGGGCGATTGGAGTGATTGCGAAGACGCACCACCACGAATTTGACCGGCGCGTCCATGGCGACATAGGTGGTGAGTTCCGAAAAAATTCCGTCTTCGTCATGCTCGAACACGCTGTAGCCGAATCCGTGCCGACAGACGTACCCGGCCTGCCCACGGGCGGGGAGGCCAGTCGGTGACCAGAAGAAGCCTGTTTTCTCGTCGCGCAGGTAGAACGCCTCGCCTCCGACGTCGCAGACCGGGTCGTTGCCCCAGGAGGTTAGCCGAAACTCATGGGCGTTTTCCGCCCACGTGTACGCGCTGCCGCATTCGCTGACGACCGTGCCGATATGAGGACTGGCGATGACGTTGACCCATGGCGCGGGCGTGGTCTGGCCAGGCTCCAGGGTGATGACGTATTCGCGTCCGTCGGGCGTGAACCCCCCCAGGCCGTTTTCGAAAATCCGCTCGCGGGCCGGGAGCGCCCGGACCGGTTCGACGGCCTGCCGTGGCGTGGTTTCCAGCCGCTCCGGCAGGTGTCGGGGCGGCTGGCGGCGTTCCACCCGCTCGGCCAACGTTTCGGCGGAATCGGTCATGATGACCCGGGCGACCGTCTGGAACAGGACCCGGTCCTCCTCGGACAGCTCCTCGGCGCGCCGCACAAAGATCCCGCCCGGCTTGTCGATGCTGTCCGCTTCGGGGCCCGCGTTGATGAGCCCCATGATCCGGTCGTGGAGCACCGCCCGATAGCCCGAGAAATCCTCGTTTATGATCACCAGATCCGAGGTGAGTCCCTTCATGCGCCAATAGGCATGGGCCGCCAGCATCTGCCCGATGAGGTCGATGCGGTCCATGTCGCCGATGCATACCAGGATGATGGGCAGATCGCCCGAAACGGCAAAGCGCCAAAGCCCCGACTGGCCAAGCTGGTTTCTGGCGATGACGCTTGGTGCGGCCCGAAACAAGCCGTTGCCGAAAACAACGGAGGTGGCCAGGCGGCCGTAGATCTGGGCGTCGGCTTCGGTCGCGCCCAGGCGACGCAGCACCTCCTGACTTTGGAACCAGGCCATTTCGAAGGCCCGTTCGACGAAGTGCCGGTCGCAATACTTCTCGATCACCGCCACAGCCGCTTCCCGCGTGTCCGCGACGCCGGTGATGATCTGCACGGCGGCCGAGACGTCGGGGGGCAAGGTGATGACGCGACGGATCGAAACGATGGGATCGAGCACCGAACCAGCGGTATTCGACAGCATCGCCGGGCCGTTGCCCCCGTCCAGGGCCAGGGGGTTGGCCGTGGTTCGGCCTCGCCCGATGAAGGCGGCCCGGTCCGTCTCGTAGGACGGTTCGCCGGCGGCAACGCCTGGGGCCGCGAACAGATGAAACATCCACGGCGTCGGCTCGTCCGGCGAACGACGGCGGCGCGTGCAGAGAATCGCCTGCCGATCGGGCAGGATTTCGGTTTGCACAAAGAGGTTGCTGAAGGCGCGATGGGCCAGATCGGCATTTTGCGGGGCCAGCACGACTTCGGCATAACTTGTCAGCTCGATATGACGGATATGGGGCGACAGGTTGGTCAGCGTGACCCGGCGGATCTCGACGTCGTCCTCGGGCGAAACACTGACCTCGGTGTGGGCTTCGATGCCCTGATCGCGCCGCCGGTATTCGGCGCGCGCCTGCACGAAGGCCGCCTCGTAGTGCTCGGCCACGCGCAGCGTCGGTTGGTACGCGGCGGACCAAGAGCGGCCGGTGTCCTGGTCGCGCAGGTAGATAAACGTGCCCCAGCAATCGGCGGTGGCGTCTTCGCGCCACCGGGTGACGGCCAGATCGTGCCAGCGGCTGTATCCCCCGCCGGCATTGGTGGCCATGACGTGGTAGCGGCCGTTGGAGAGCAGGTGCACTTCCGGCAGGGGTGTGTTCGGGTCGGCGAAAACACGCAGGATCGAGCCGGCTTCCGCCGTCGGGGGATGGGCGGCGGCGGTCACTTCGGCGTCGTGCGGGTAGAGCATGGCCCCGCTTTTCGGCACACGTTCCTGTAAAAGCGACTGCGTCGCCCGGATGAAGGGAAACGACATGAAACGCCGCTGCATGGGCTCCCCAAGCAGGGCCTGCGTGAAAGCCAGCAGACTCATGCCCTGATGATGGGCCATAAACGCGCGCACGATGGCGTAGTTCTTCCCCCGGGGCACGCGGACGGGCGTGTAATCGACCGCCTCGTAGAAGCCATGGGCGCCGAGGAATCCCTCGGAAGCCAGACGCTCGAGATTGCGGCAGGCTGCCGAGGGAGCGACCAGAAGCGCCAGGGCGCTGGCGTAGGGGGCGATGACCAGATCGTCGCCGAGTCCCCGCTTGAAACCCAGGCCGGGGACGCCAAACGCCCTGTATTGGTAGGCTTGGCCCAGGTCTACGGCATTATAACAGGATTCGGAAATGCCCCAGGGCACGGCGCGTTGCCGGCCGTATTCGATCTGGCGCGACACGGCGGCCTGACAAGTCTGTTCGAGCAGGGTGTTTGCATAGCGCGGCATGATGAGTTGCGGCATAAGATACTCGAACATCGAGCCGCTCCAGGAAATGAGGCTCGGATCGCCTCCATGACTCGTCAGCAGCCGCCCCAGGGAAAACCAGTGCTTCTGCGGCGCCTGCCCTTCGGCGATGAGCAGGAAGCTGGTCAAGCGCGCTTCCGAGGCCAAAAGGTCGTAGCAGGACGGGTCGCATCTCCGTTCGCCCACGTCGTAGCCGATGGCCAGCAGATCGCGCGTCGTATCGTAGAGGAATGCGAAATCCATGGCCGCCAGTTCGCGGCAGCGGCACATCAAATCGTCGATGCGACCAAGCCGTTCGGTTGCAGCCTTGGATCGGGGGGCAACCGTTACGGATGGCTGACCGGACTGCGCTGCGTTGGCAGCGACCGCGTCTTCCCTGGCCAAGGTCGTCAGGGTCGGGTTGTCGTCGCGCCGCTCCGGTTCGCCGAGCAGCAGTCGCAGGTCTTCCCGCACGGCCTGGACTTGCCGGTCAAAGGCCGACGCCCAGGCAGAGAGTTCCTCGCTAACGGCGTCGTCCTGGGGCAGCCCGGCCAGCAGCTCCCCCCCTGTGCGGGCGAGCGCCGAAAGCAGGGCCTCGGCGGCGGTCAGTGTCCGCGGCGGTCCGTTTTGCCTGAAGGCGCGCAGTGTATCCCGCAGCAGCGCGACCTGTTTGGCCAGCTCCGGGGCGCGGGCGGCGGGCACGGCTTCGGCCAGCACCCGCAAGGTGTCCCCAAGCCCCGCCAACGCGGCCGGGGACAGCACGGGCTGTTGTTTTATTTCGGCCAGCCCCGCCTGGAGGGTGAGCAGGCAGCCGGCCAGGTTGCCGCTGTCGACCGTGGAGACGTATTGCGGCCGCAGGGGGGCAAGCGTTCGCGTATCGTACCAGTTGTAGAAATGACCCCGGTAGCGCGTCAGTTTTTCCATGGCCGCCAGGGTGTTTTCCGTGCGTTGCAGGAATTCCCCGGCGCAGATGTACCCAAAATCATAGGCGGCCTGGTTGGCCAGCAGGGCCATGCCCATGTTCGTTGGCGAAGTACGCGAGGCGATCCGTTCGACCGGGTATTCCTGAAAGTTATCCGGCGGCAGCCAGTTGTCGTCAGGTCCGACGAAGTCGGTGAAAAAGCGCCACGTGCGCCGGGCCGCTCCCCGCAAAAACACCCGTTGGTCGGCAGTCAAATGCTGCGTGCAGACAACAATGGGCCGACTTATCCACCAGGCGACAATCGGCGAAGCCAGCCAGAGCAACAAGACGGGTGCGCACGCGGGCAAGGCCGCTTGCCCGCCAAGCGCCAGGGTCAGGGTCACGGCCACGGCCAGAGCCGGCGCGAACCACATTTCCACGACAAAATCGGTCGGTGTGCGGCGCGCATTGCGGCGCGCATAGGCAGGCCCATGCCAGAGCAGGAGCCCACGTCGCGTAAAAAGCATGCGCACGCCCGAGCTGGCAATCGCATCCAGACAGAGCAGGGCGTCATAGGGCAAAAAGGCCAACGTCAACAACGCGAGCAGGATTGGACGACCGGCGGATCTGCCCGTCTGGCGCAGATGCGCCAGCCAATGCCGTTCCTCGGGCTTCCTCACGAACTCGATGACGAGCCCCGGCAGGGTCGGCAAAAACAGCACGATCGCGACCGCAAGCGTCCAGAACCAGGCCGGTCCGGGGCCAAGGAGCCAGCCTGTGGCCAGCAACGCGCACAGCGACGGCGCAACGAGACTGCGGCGGAGGTTGTCGCAAAGCTTCCATATCGACAGGGCCGTCAGCGGATTCGCTTGCCTTCGCGCCTTCGCGCCATCCGCTTCCGACGGACCGGGCACGCGCGGCAAAAGCCAATCGACCAGCTGCCAGTCGCCGCGAATCCAACGGTGCCGCCGGCTGGCGTCCATGGCATAACTGGCCGGATGTTCCTCAATGAGGTCCACATCGGTGACCAGGGCCGAACGGGCATAGCCGCTTTCGAGCAGGTCGTGGCTGAGGATGCGGTTTTCCGGAAAGCGTCCGTCCACGGCCAAGCGGAAGGCGTCCACATCGTAGAGCCCCTTACCGATGAACGATCCTTCACCGAAAATATCCTGATAGGCGTCGGACACCTCGCGGGTGTAAGGATCGATGCCGGCCTCGCCCGCGAAGAGTTTGGCGAACCGCGACTGGCCGGCACTGGTCAGGCTGATCGAAACGCGGGGTTGCAAAATGGCGTAACCGGCGACGATGCGTCCTTTGGCGGTGTCGTAGACAGGCCGATTGAGCGGATGGGCCATGTTGCCGACAAGGGTTCGCGCCGCGTCGCGGGGCAGTTGCGTGTCGGTATCCAGGGTGATGACATAGCGGATCGAACCAAGGATGGACGGATCGCCCACCCGCTCCGAGAAGGCGGCCTGCGCCTCTCCCCGCAGCAAGGCATTGAATTGCTCCAGCTTGCCACGCTTGCGCTCGTAGCCCATCCACGTCCGTTCGTACGGATTCCAAACCCGGGGGCGATGAAAAAGGAAAAAGATGCAGGGACGGTCGTCCCTGTACGTTCTGTTGAGTGCTTCGATGGCGGCGCAGGCGTGGGCGAGCAGCGCGGCATCACCCGGTAACGTGCATTCGGGCGCGTCGGGAAAATCCGTCAGCAAGGCAAAGAACAGGTTGGGATCGCGATTGCCAAGATACCGGATTTCCAGGGCTCCAATAAGATCATCGATGTCTTTTTGGGAACCAAGCAAGGTGGGGACAACCACCATGGTGCGGTGTTCGGGGGGGATGCCTGCCGAGAAATCCAACCTGGGCAGCGCACGCGGCGGCAAGACGAAGGTGGCCGCGAGGTTGACCAACGGGACGGCCAGGGCCGAACCGCCGAGGATGCCGGTGACGGCCACAAGCCAGTATCGCCAGTCCCCCGGCGTAAATCCGCCGAAAGCAGTCAGTACGGCCCATGCCCCAAGGATGGTTAGGAGCAGGATGGGGCCGAGATAACAAACCAGACGAAGCGTCTGGCTAGCCCGGTTGGCCCAGGACTTCAAGGAGAGCCGGCAGCCGACCGCGCGTTCCAGGAGAAGCCGTCCGTGATCGAGGAGATAGTAGCCGACATGGGCGGTACGATCCGCAGCGCCCAGACGCTGCGCGGCAGCGCGCGCAAGTGAAATGGCCTCACGGGCCACCGCCGGCTCACTGCGCGAACTCCCTCTGGCCACATCCTCGATGACATGCCGGTACCGGTCGCGGGTGGCGAAATCCTGGGCGGCATGCATTCCCGCCGGGTCCTCGCCCAAGATCTGTTCGACGACACTGAGGGATTCGACGTATTTTTTCCAGTCCATCGCGCCGATGAAGCGCAGACTGCCGATACTGTTGGCGATGGAAAGCTGGTTGGTCGCGGCTGTTTGACCGGCCGCCGCCGACAGCTGCGTCGCCGTCACCCCTTGTTCGAGGAGCTTTTGTTCGACCCAGGTTTGAATGAAGGCCATGGCGGCGCCCTGCGCCTGGAGTCTGGCATGGAATTCCTCAACGAACGGGGCGGTCAGCGGCACATCGGCATTGGCAAATTCGGCGAGCAACTGGATAAGCTGCTTCGGTTCCTTTTGGGCCGTCGCGAGCATACGATCCGCCCATACGATGGCCGCGTCACGCTCCTCGCGACGATGGGCGATACGGAGGCCAACGCGACGCAGGTTTTCCAGAACCGCCAGTTGCAGCATGATCGGGAAGGCCCATAATTCGCCAAGCGTCAACGGTTCGGCGGTCTGATAGGCGGCGACGAACTGGGTGGCGTTGTCGTTGTCGACACGGCCGTCCATGTGCGAGATCAACTCCAACGCCAAATCATAGATGCGCGGGAACCCGGCTGACGGCCCCTCGGCCAGCCGTGGCAACTGTTGGCTGTAGCCGCGTGGCAAATGCCGGTGCGCCAGGCCGATCTGCTGCTCGATGAGATAGAAGTTGTCGAGCAGCCAGGCCTCTGCCGGCACAACCCGCCCGCCCTGCGTAGTCGTCACTGTCACGACGGCATACGCCGCTCGCAACACTCGGGCATTGTCCGCCAGTCGTGGCAGCAACAGGTCCGGGCCGGGGTGCGGATCGATGGCGTGCAGGCCTGCCAATTGCACGGCGTGCAGCGCAAGCTGCTTGAGGCTAAAAAGCTCCGAGCGCAGCAACTCGGTATTCTGGTCGTTGCGTAACGCCTGCCGCGTTCGCGCCGATATCCCGAATTCTTTGATAATGATGACGTTCTCCTTGTCAGACCAGGGGGAAGACCGGACGGCACGGTCCAGGCCTATGCCCGCCGAAAGGTGTCATGCCGCGTGCCTTCAGGCAGACCATCAGCCCATTGCTGGCTTTGCTGTGTGGGATATTGAAGCCAGGATTTGGGTCGATTCACGCGACCAATCCTCTGCGCTCCCAGACGGCTCGGAGTTGCCCTTGCCTGCGGCCTTCCACAACGCCACTGAAGCGGCTGATCCAGGGCCTTATGCAGATAATATCAGGCGAGGGACACCTTGTCATCGGGTATTGTGCTTTTAGCATCCTGTGTGCGGGATGTTCTCTTGCAGACCATTGGCGTTGCCCCCTCGAAACCGCCACGGCCCCCAGAAGACTCAAGACATGGCGGACAGAACCAGGTCCTGGGATCGTGCACTTGTCCACCCGACCTCCGGGATGCGGCTCTCCAGACGGTACTCCAGCAGGCAGAGGCGTTGTCGGCGCCGTGGACCGCTTGATCAACTTCTCCACATCAACTCAAACTGCCCCATCCTGGCTCGCACCAATTTTTTCCCCCGTGCAGCCCTTGCCCTACGGTATAGGAATGCCCGCTTCTCGAGCGAACTGGACTTCATCCGGTTCGTGCCATCCAGTTCGGACGTGACCGTCTTATCCTGGGGCCAGCCTTGATGGGCGGCCAAGAGAGGACACCTACCACAGCGCCACCGGCAGCAAATGGACTTTTTGCATGACGCTCTCCCCGTTTGGGGGTGATGCGGTGGCTGCGCGCCGCGCACAAACAAAGCGTAGGATCTCGATAGGATATCGCGGAGTACGGTCGACTCTTTCGTAACGCAAAGTGTAACATGGGGAGATTATTGTTGTATCATGCCACATTCTCCTCATTAACTCGTCTGAAGAACTGCAGGAATCCGAATCGTTTTTGCAAGGTATCACCAAAAATCAAACCATATTGGATAGCTATAAACCACTCTCGGCTTTGATTCCCAGAGCTCATTTTGGGAGGACTGGCGTACAACCACGAAGAATCGGACTAAATCTTGGAGAATACGCAGCGAATACCATACGTAAATAGATTATTGCGTGCGGTATCGCACCGACGATGTGAATATTCCCTGCGATTATCTCATGATCGCATTCCACTAAAAGAGCATCGTCCCAGGGAATGAAGACGGAGGAATTCATGAACAAGACAGGTTGTTACGAATTATTGGCAAATTATTCCTGGAGGAACACGATGTACAAACAATATCAACGGTTTTTACTGGCGACAGGGATCGTGTTGATCCTCATGGCACTGGGCGGAACGGTCGCCGCAGAAACGGTGCCCCAGGACGTCACCAACGCACGGCAGGAAACCCAGATCTGGACGACCTATGCCCTGAGTCCGTATTTGCGCGCCAACGACCTCAAGGTCTCGGTGGACAAACCATGACCTCACCCGGCGAATCCATGCCTGGGCGTCGCCCCGAACCGGAGGTCCCGGGAACCATGGAAATCCCCTTCGGTAGACGGCGTATTCTCGATATGCTCGAAACAAAATTTGTTGATTCTGCTTAAAAATATATACTATATAATACAATGAATAAATTCAGGATCATATCTATTCTTGTCATTTCATTGATGCTCTATTCAGCTAAAATAGGAGGACTATTTCAAAATAATGTGTGTTTGCACAAAATATACGCTGATTGTCCACTCGGGGGAGAAGTTATGTATGCGGAGCGTTCGTCAAAAAACGTACCCGTTATTAGCGAAGTAAGGGATTCTTCACGAAAAATATCAACAAAGAAGAGAGTACAGAAGATTGATGATTCTGAAATTTTTATTATTGAAGAATTCCCTTCTGTATATTTTTTTAAATCTGGAATGCAAATTGATGCTGATGGTGCACCGAAGGCCTATCATAAAGATTCAAGTCTGGGATTAGATCACCTCAAAAATGCTGGGAAAAAAGGGAATTGGTGGGGTATTGTCACGACCAATGGAAAGTCTGGAGGTATTCCAGCGATTCAAGATTCTGATGACCCTGCTCCAGGGTATTATGTTGCGGGTACAAGTTTACAAGATGGTACTAAAAAGGATGCCGATCCGGATCGGTATGTAGATTCCGCAGAAGTTCCTTATATCGCTTTGCCGAGTGGTATGAATTTCCCTGTTGGAACAGGTGATTTCGGATTCGTCATAAATACTGACAACAATATGTCATCTGGCTGTGTTTTTGCCGACATTGGTCCCCGTGGGAAGATAGGCGAAGGCTCTATTGCACTTGCAGAGGCAGTTGGGATTTCGAACGATCCGAAGGGAGAAGGTACAGAAAGTGAATTCATATATATATTGTTTTCGGACAGTTCAATGGGATGGCCACTTACAGTTAATTTTATAAACATTCATTCAAAAGAACTTTTTGAGAAGTGGGGTGGGATGCAAAGACTAAAAGAAGTCATGTATTGAATTGTCATAGTAGGGAAGGTGAATCTTCGCAGAGGATACGCCAACGGCTGACCAAAGTTCCGCCAAAGTCCGATTCTCAGGCCAATAAATCGGAACTCTAAGCAAGCAAGATGAACTTCCCAGCCAGGAGGTTCGCCTTTTTTTAACGGTGTGGTATGCTGGCCCTGGGAGTGGACGCTACCGGTGATGGTGCCGCCCTGCTGAAGCAGCGTGTAGCCTTTCGGAAAATTGCCTGACAGCCGGTCAATGTTCTACCGTTGCCTTGCAACAAGCGCATAGCATGACGGGATTCCAAAGGGCTGCGCCCTTTGGCCGCCGGAGGCATCCTCTCCTGGTCAATTGTGCAGTGGTCCCGCTTGGGAAGCGTGCTGCCGTTGTCACCTGAAAAGATTAAGGATTACAGTTTCTGTATGGTCTATAACCATTGGAGGCGGTCATGAATACCAGTACTTCGAACAATAAAGTTGCCATCATCACCGGTTCCTCGCGGGGGATTGGCGCAGCTATCGCCAAGCGGCTAGCTGCGGACGGTATTGCCGTTATCGTGAATTATGCCGGACGTACGGCGGACGCCGAGGCCGTGGTTTCGGAAATTCAAGAAAACGGCGGTCGCGCCGCAGCGTTCCAGGCCGACGTTTCGGTCCCGGCCCAGGTGGCGGCGATGTTCGACCAGGCCATAACGCTTTTCAGCGGGGTCGATATGCTCATAAACACTGCAGGCATCATGCAGCCCGGCCTTGTCTCCCTGGCCGACACGGACGACGCCCTCTTCGACAGACTGGTCGCCATCAATCTCAAGGGGACCTTCAATACTTTGCGGATTGCCGCCAACAAGCTTCACGACGGCGGGCGCATCGTCAATTTTTCCAGTAGCGTCACGCGGCTCGCCTTCCCCGGCTACTCCATTTATGCCGCCACCAAGGCCGCTGTGGAAACCATGACCAATATTTTCGCCAAGGAATTACGCGGCCGCAACATTACGGTCAATGCCGTGGCCCCGGGGCCGACTGCAACCGAACTGTTTCTGAAAGACAAGACGGAGGACCAGATTGAACATCTGGCCAAGATGCCACCACTTGAACGGTTGGGACGGCCTGAAGACATTGCCAACGTGGTGGCCTTTCTCGTCGGCCCGGACGGCGCATGGGTAAACGGTCAGACGCTACGCGTCAATGGCGGCATCATTTGAGTGGACACAGGCCCGGTGGAGTAAGCGTCATGCAGAAAATTATCGTTGTAACAGGCGCATCGAGTGGATTCGGGTTGATGACCGCCAAACTTCGAGACCGCTGCACAATCGATCAGGAGGGGATGCCTCCGGTGGCCAAAGAGCTCCGTCCTTTGGAAATAAGATATGATTTTAGACAGGTTGAGTCCTAGGATTGGGGCATAGGCATGCCGTCATGGAATTGTGCAGCAGTCTCCTTGAGACGGCGGGAGGTTAGTAGATGTTGTTGGTGTTGGCCCAGCCATACATATTGAGGCTCGGCACATGCACCAGTGCCCAGCCCTCGCGGTCGTTAACCAGGATGTCGACTTGGGTGCCAAGCGGCATCTTGGCCAGGACGCCGCAATACAGTCCTTCGCAGTTGCGAAGGGGCAGGTCGGTCATGCCGGCTCGGGCCGTCGCCTGGGGGGCCAAGGTCCAGGCCTCGGCCAGTATGGCCTGCTGCTGCGAATTCAGGGTCCCAATGGAACGCATCGCCGGATCCTGTTGCATGGTTTGCGGCGCCATCTGGGCCTGGGCCACAGCGGCGAAGGCAACGATCAAAGCTGACAAGAGCACAAGGGCAACCATCGGGAAGGCGAGACGGGTATGCATAAAATCTCCTTCGTGTTTAGCCGCGCCGACCTGCGCACGGCAGTGGTGGTGCTGTTCCCCATGGGAAAGAATTTTAGCCTATTTGGCTACATAGAGTGATCCTATATTTCGATAGATTCAACGCTCATTAAATTTATTTTTATCCTTTGAACTCCAGGAATTCAATTTTGAAACAGCTTCAACGCAGAATTTAGTAGGTGCGGCACCGCTCAGTGACGATTTTTTATTACGGTCTGCATTCGGCAGAAGATACTGCTGCGAACGCCGCCGGCGTTTTCTGGCTAAAATCAGGTTAAATGAGACCGCTGCGCAATTTCCTAGAGGCTTTTTTTTGTCCCAAGCCTGAAATTGCAATCTCCTGAAATCATATCGGGATTCCAAAGGGCGCGAGCCCTTTGGCCGCCGGAGGCACCTTATTCGACCAATGGTGCAGTGGTCTCTAAATACGCCTGCCCTGAATAAGCCGGACAACGATTGCTATAATCGCCAGGACCAGTAATATGTGAATGAATCAGCCCAGGGTGTATAAGGAAACCAGCCCTAGGATCCACAGAACAATAAGGATAACCGCGATATTTCCGAGCATGGTTGTCTCCGTTTGCGTTTGGAGGCCTTTTTGGCATAATAAGGGTTACCGCTGGGATTTCGACTGGTCTGTGCGATAGAGCACACTTTCCAAATTCGTCCTGAGATATTTCCCCACAATGCAGCGTTCACTCCAAGTCCCCGGAGGAGGACGCTTCTGGGCATTTGGATTAGCCATAGACTCCATGGCCCATGCCGACAAATTTTAAAAAAACAGTTGGGAGGATGGTTGTTTTTGTGGCATGAGGGAAGCGGATAATTTTCAGGTCAAAAAAGGAGGCTCGGATGTCCGAGATGCCTACACCGCAACAAAACCATCTCCTGGCTGCCTTGTCCGCCGAAGTTCAAAACCGATTGGCCCCGCATCTTGAATTGGTACCGATGCCGCTCGGCAAGGTTTTGTATGAATCCGGGGATGCCCTGCACCACGCCTATTTCCCGACGGATTCCATCGTGTCGCTGCTCTATGTGATGGAAAATGGTGCTTCAGCGGAAATTTCGGTGGTGGGCAACGAGGGGCTCATCGGCATCGCGGTGTTCATGGGGGGCGGGGGAAGAACTCCGAGTAGGGCGATCGTGCAAAGCGCCGGGCATGCCTACCGACTGCTGGCACGGAAGCTCGAGGAGGAGTTTAACCGCCATGGCGATCTGCAGCAATTGATGCTACGCTATACACAGGCCTTGATCACACAAATGGCCCAGACGGCGGTTTGTAACCGCCACCACACGATTGATCAGCAGCTATGCCGTTGGCTTTTACTTTCGCTGGACAGACTGCAGAGTAACCAATTGACTATGACGCAGGAATTGATCGCCAACATGCTTGGTGTACGCCGTGAAGGCGTTACCGAGGCGGCCGGCAAATTGCAGAAACTCGGTGTGATCGAGTATAGTCGCGGGCGCATTACGGTGCTGGATCGGCCCAAGCTGGAGCAGTTGAGCTGCGAGTGTTACGCCGTCGTCAAGAAAGAAACGGATCGCCTACTCCCGTATATACCGCCGCGTCAGGTCAAATAATGACGAAAGCCCCTCTTTTTTCGGGGACTGCTTAGCGCATATACATCACTTGTAGTCCAACGGCCATGCCGGGAGAGGGCCCATGCCCTTACGCGTCATTGAAATCGTCACGCCGCGAGCAGACGTGGAGAACGTGCGTTCCTCCCTGGAGGAACACCGCCCAGACGAAGGCTATGCCTTTTGGTCCTCGCCCCTGGAAGACGGGGAGGCGGTTTCTTTTAAGCTGGTTTTAAACATCCAGGAATCCGAAAGCGTCATGGACAA
>Ga0160425_1002478_pt1 | contig 14878 bp, 10 predicted proteins | sample BioMet8_FD_108193 | JGI IMG/M metagenome (GOLD analysis project Ga0160425, IMG submission 108193) | Microbial communities from bioreactor (seeded with sewage sludge) at Lawrence Berkeley National Lab, California, USA - Biofuel... | ecosystem: Engineered > Bioreactor > Anaerobic > Unclassified ...
ATGCTGGAATCCGAGAATGATGAAGAGATGCGGGAGCTTCTTAAGGAAGAACTGAGCAGCTCAAAGACCCGGATCGACGAGCTTGAACAGGAGCTGCGTGTCCTGCTGCTTCCCCAGGATCCGAATGATGAGAAGAATGTTGTCGTTGAGATCCGTGCCGGCGCCGGCGGCGACGAGGCGGCTCTTTTTGCTGCGGAAATCTACCGTATGTATGTACGGTTCGCAGAGCGGAACCGCTGGAAGACAGAGATGGTTTCTTATAATGAAAACGGCATCGGCGGCTTCAAAGAGGTCATCTTCATGATATCCGGAAAGGGCGCATATTCCAAGCTGAAGTACGAGAGCGGTGTGCACCGCGTTCAGCGTGTTCCGGAAACGGAAAGCGGCGGGCGTATTCATACATCGACTATCACCGTGGCGATCATGCCGGAGGCGGAAGAGGTAGACGTGGAACTGGATTTAAATGACTGCAGATTCGATGTTTTCCGTGCATCCGGCAACGGCGGACAATGTGTCAATACGACGGATTCAGCCGTTCGCCTTACGCATATTCCGACGGGAATTGTCATTTCCTGCCAGGATGAGAAATCACAGATCAAGAATAAAGAGAAGGCATTGAAGGTGCTTCGTTCCAGACTGTATGAGCTGGAGCTTGAGAAGCAGCATGATGCCGAGGCGGAAGCGCGGAAGAGCCAGGTTGGCACCGGAGACCGTTCGGAGAAGATCCGCACATACAATTTCCCGCAGGGCCGTGTGACGGACCACCGCATTAAACTGACGCTTTACAAGCTGGAAGAGATCATGGACGGCGATCTTTTTGAGCTGATTGACAGTTTGATCGCGGCGGATCAGGCTGCCAAATTAAGTAAAATAAAAGAGGTTTGATTATATGGATTTGCAGTTTCGAAAGATTACACTGGAGGACAGAGAACCGGTTCAGCGGATATATATGGAATATCCGTCAATGAGCTGCACAAGAAGTTTTGCTAATACATATTTATGGGCACGTTATTACAAGGTAACGGTCGCTGAGGCGGGCGGCACTTATGTTTTCCGCAGCGAGAATGAGGAAGAGATGGGAGTGAAAACCTCTTTTGCGATGCCTGCGGGAAGCCCGGAATCAGTAAAGCAGGCAGTTGCCGGTATCATGGAATACTGCAGGGAGCTTAGGATACCGCTGCAGATATACAGCGTTACAGAGCAGGATTTCGAGCTGCTTAATGAGCTGTTTCCGGATACTTTTACAATTTCCTACAGCGAAAACGACGAGGATTATGTATACGAGCGGGAGAAGCTGATCACGCTGGCCGGCAAGAAGTACCACGGCAAGCGTAATTACATCAACCGCTTCCATATTGAGCATCCTGACTGGACATATGAATCCATCACACATGACAATGTCGAGGATTGTTTCCATATGGCGCTTAAATGGCGGAACGAGAATGGCTGCGATGATGATCCGGAGAAGTGCGCTGAGATGTGTGTCGCACTTAATTCGCTCCGTCTGATGGATGAATTGTCGCTTCGCGGCGGCCTTATCCGTACAGAAGGAAAGGTTGTGGCTTTCTCGGTCGGTGAGAAGCTGAATGAGGATACATTCGATGTACACATTGAAAAAGCGTTCGCGGATATTCCCGGCGCGTATCCGATCATCAACCAGCAGTTTGTTCTCCATGAGACGGAGGGCTTTAAATATATCAACCGGGAAGAAGATGTGGGCTCTGAGGGCTTGAGAATCGCGAAGAGATCGTATCACCCGGTGTTTATGGTAAGGAAAGGCGTTGCTGTACTTAAGGAAGATGTTTCAAGGAGAGGATAAGAATATGATCGCGAAGAAAATGGTTGGAATGGTTGAAAACAGCTCGGCAATAAGGGCAATGTTCGAGGAAGGGCAGCGCATGGCTGCTGAATTCGGAGCAGAGAATGTCTATGACTTCAGTCTGGGCAATCCGAATGTCGCACCGCCGGATAAGGTCAAGGATTCGATCATGGAAATCATCTGCGAGGAAAGCCCGGTTCAGATTCACGGATATATGAATAACTCCGGATATGACGAGGTACGCAGACTGATTGCCGGACACCTGAATGAATTGTTCGGAACGAAATTCTCCGCGAATAATCTGGTCATGACCGTCGGCGCCGCCGGAGGGCTTAATGTAATTCTCAAGACACTGCTGGATCCCGGAGATGAGGTCGTGGTTTTTTCGCCGTATTTCGGTGAGTACCGCTCCTACACATCCAATTTTGACGGCGTTCTTGTTGAAATCACACCGAATCTTGTCGATTTTCAGCCGAATCTTACGGAATTTCGTCAGAAGCTGACACCGAAGACGAAGGCTGTTATCATAAACACTCCGAACAATCCGACAGGTGTTGTGTATTCAGAAGAGACAATATGCGCAATGGCGGAAATCCTTGAGCAGAAGCAGAAGGAATTCGGAACGAGCATCTATCTTATTTCAGATGAGCCGTACCGGGAACTTGTCTATGACGGCGTCAAGGTGCCGTATCTTACAAAATATTACAGGAATACGATTATCGGCTATTCCTACAGCAAGTCGCTCTCACTGCCGGGCGAGCGTATCGGATATCTCGTCATTCCGGACGAGGCAGATGACAGTGACATGATCATCCGCGGAGCAAATGTCGCGAACAGGATACTTGGTTTCGTAAATGCACCTTCTTTATTCCAGAAGGTGGTTTCCAGATGCCTTGATTCTCATACGGATGTCTCCTATTATGACCGCAACCGGGAATTGATCTACAATGCGCTGCGTGAATACGGTTTTGAATGCGTCAAGCCGCAGGGAGCTTTTTATCTGTTTATCAAGTCACCGGTCCCGGATGAGAAATCATTCTGCGCAAAGGCCAAGGAATATCATCTTCTGATCGTCCCGGGCAGCTCCTTCGGATGCCCCGGCTATGTCAGACTGGCCTACTGCGTTTCCTATGAAACGGTTGAAAATTCGCTTCCGAAATTTAAAGAACTTGCAGACTTTTACCGGTGTTCAAAATGAGAGAATTCGAGAAAAACATCCGCAGGGTTACTCCTTATACACCGGGAGAGCAGCCGCAGACAGCGGATAAGATTAAACTGAATACAAATGAAAATCCGTATCCGCCGGCACCCGGGGTATCGCGTGCGATGAAGGAAATGAAGGCCGATACGCTGCGCCTGTATCCGGATCCGTCCGCCCATGTCCTTGTTGACGCGCTGGCTGATTTTTACGGCGTCACGAGGGAACAGATCTTCGTCGGTGTCGGGTCGGACGATGTGCTTTCAATGTGTTTTCTTACCTTTTTCAACAGCGGGAAGCCGATTCTTTTTCCGAATATAACATATTCCTTTTATAAGGTATGGGCGGAGCTGTACAGGATTTCTTATGAGACACCACTGCTCGGAGAGGATTTCCGCATAAGGCCGGAAGATTATTACCGTGATAACGGCGGTGTGATTTTCCCGAATCCGAACGCGCCGACATCGCGGTACGAAAACCTTGATTCAATCCGTGATATTCTGGATCATAACCGTGACGTGATTGTAATTGTCGACGAAGCGTATATTGATTTTGCGGGACCATCCGCATTGCCGCTGCTCGCGGAATATGATAATCTGCTTGTGGTGCAGACCTTTTCCAAGTCGCGGTCCATGGCGGGAATGCGAATCGGATACTGCATCGGAAGCCCTTATCTGATCAGCTGTCTGAATGACACGAAGTATTCCTTCAATTCGTATACCCTGAATCAGCCTTCTTTGTATTACGGGGTGGAAGCAGTTAAGGACAGAAAATATTTTTACGATACCATTGCGAAGATCAAAGCAACGAGGGACCGGGCATCAGAGGAGCTTCACAGGCTCGGTTTCCGCTTCCCGGAGCCGTCCGGCAATTTCTTCTTTGCATCGCATCCGGATCACCATGGCGATGAGCTGTTCCGTTATCTGAGAGACCGGAATATATACGTGCGGCACTGGGATGCGCCGGAGCTTACGGAGTATCTGAGAATAACCGTCGGTACAGATGAAGAAATGAAAATTCTTTTTGAGAATATCAGAGCCTTTCTACAGCCGACGGCTGAATAAACAGAATACTCCGAAAATGCCTGAGAATGCGGCAATGCATAAGAGAAGCCGGTACAGCGGGACACTCAGGATGTGCTGCTCTGAAACGATGATGCCGGCGGAAACAGATGCCATGCCGGAGGAAGACCAGTTGAGCGAAGCGGTCATTTCCTGATCGAGGGTACTGACAGAAGGAGAATCCTGTGATACAAGCCCGGTAACAGTATAGTCCTGAATTTGTTCCGGGAAACCGGCACTTTTGTCGCCCGTAAGCAGATAGTAGCAGCACTGTCCATTGGCAAGTGCGTAATAATACCGGCCGTTTTCGCCGGAACAGCCTGTATCGTAAAGGATTTCGGGCGTTATTGTTACGATGCTGCCGTTATGGGAGGCAAGCTCGTCCTGAGAAGAGACAACTGCCGGTGCTGTCAGCCTCTCATAGGGAAAGAAATAGAAACATCCCGCGCTTAACAGAATCAGAAGTATGCCGGCGGCAACGGCATGCAGTTTTCGGCCGTGCCCGGCCTGCGGCGCAAAAGCAGATGCTTCTGTCGTATTCTTCATTTCATTCTGCGGTGTCAAGAGCATCTTATACACTCCTTTCTTTCCTGTCTATCAGTATAGAAGAGGTACAGCCAATAATCAAGGTTGCTTTTCCAATCTGAAATTGATATGATTACGGAGAGAGAGGCTCATATGAACGAATATACAGATTTTGCCGCGGTATACGATGAATTGATGGATGACATTCCGTATGACAGCTGGGCAGATTTTACAATACAGGTGCTGCGGGAAGCCGGTGTCCGGGACGGTGCTTCGATTGTGGAGCTCGGTTGCGGGACGGGAGCGTTTACAATACGTCTGGCACGTGCCGGCTATGATGTAACCGCGATCGATTTCTCATCTGATATGCTTTCCGAAGCATATAATAAAGCGGCGGATGAAGCGCTGCCGGTCCAGTTTGTCTGTCAGGATATGCGGTCGCTAGAACTGCCGTGCCGGTATCCGGCTGTCGTAAGCTTCTGCGACTGCATCAATTATATTCTGGATGAGGAAGAGCTTTCCGGCGTTTTCCGCCGGGTTGCTGATGCACTGGAGGAGGGCGGCTGTTTTTTCTTCGATTTTAACACGCGCTATAAGTACGAAACAGTCATGAAGGATGAGGTTATAGCTGAGAACCGTGACGATGTGAGCTTTATCTGGGAGAACAGCTATGATCCCGCTGAAAATATCAATGAATATGACGTGACGTTTTTTGTCCGGGACTCCGAAAGCGGTGATCCGGACGTTTTTCGTCGCTTTGAAGAAATTCATCTGCAAAAGGGCTATGAGTGGAAGACTATCCGAAGGATGCTGGAGCGTGCCGGTCTTTCGCCGGTTCAGGCATTCGATGAATATACAGGGAAGCCGTCATCGGATACGAGTGAGCGTATCTGCGTGCTGGCGGTAAAAGACACCGGGAAGGAACATAAAATTCAATGACTGACAGAAATCATGATTATGTAATACGGGCAGAGGCGGCGGACGGACAGGTTCGCGCGTTTGCTGCCACGACGCGGGAGCTCTGCGAGGAAGCGCGGAGACGCCACAATACAAGTCCGGTCGTTACGGCGGCGCTGGGAAGGCTGATGACTGCCGCGGCCATGATGGGCAGCATGATGAAGGGTGAAACGGATCTTCTGACGCTGCAGATCAAATCGGACGGTCCGATCCGCGGACTTACCGTCACGGCCGATGCTGCCGGGAATGTCAAGGGATATCCGCTGGAAAATCTGGTGCTGATACCGGCAAACAGCAAGGGAAAGCTGGATGTCGGCAGGGCGGTCGGACACGGTATTCTGTATGTGATCCGTGATTTAGGCCTGAAGGATCCGTATATCGGACAGACACAGCTGACAACGGGAGAAATCGCTGATGATTTAACGTACTATTACGCTGTCAGCGAGCAGATTCCGTCGACCGTCGGACTCGGCGTCCTGATGAATAAGGAGAATACGGTGCGTCAGGCCGGCGGTTTTCTGATTCAGCTGATGCCGGGAGCTTCCGAGGATACGGTGCAGCAGCTGGAAGATGCCGCACGGTCGATTACATCTGTAACGGATATGCTGGAATCCGGCATGACACCGGAAAAGATTCTGGAGCGGCTTTTGCATGGCATGAAGCCCATTGTTACAGACCGCACTGCTGTGCAGTTCCATTGCAGCTGCAGCAGAGAACGCGTTTCAAAGGCATTGGTTCTGCTTCCGGAGAGTGATATAAGGGAAATGATCGACGACGGAAAACCTACGGAAATCTGCTGTCAGTTCTGCGGCGGAAAGTATCGTTTTTCCACGGCCGATCTGGAAGAGATTTTGAAACAGAGAAAGGAGAAGTAATCATGCAGCATGGATTTGTAAAAATGGCTGCCATAACGCCGGATATTCGTGTGGCGGATGTGGATTTCAACACGGAACAGATGATTCTCCGCATGAAGGAAGCTGCTTCACTCGGCGTGAAGATAATGGCATTTCCGGAGCTTTGTATAACCGGGTATACATGCGGTGATCTTTTCTCTCAGGATGTGCTGCTCGAAGCGGCGAAGGACGGACTGCGCCGCGCAGCGGAAGCAACCTCGGATATTGACGCCCTTGTTTTTGCAGGTTTGCCTCTTGACTGTGAGGGAAAGCTGTATAATGCCGCGGCTGTCATGAGCCGCGGGGAGGTGCTGGCCTTTCTGCCGAAAACGTATCTTCCGAATTACGGGGAATTCTATGAAATGCGGCATTTTGTGGCAGGCGAGACATCGCCTGATTTTGTGAATTTTGACGGAAAGCTTGTGCCGTTTGGAACGCAGCTTATTTTTACGTGTGCCGAGATGCCGGAGCTTACCGTTGCCGGCGAGATCTGTGAAGATGTATGGGCTCCGATTCCGCCAAGCAGCTATCACGCGATGGCCGGAGCGGCAGTCATTGTAAACTGCTCGGCAAGTGATGAGACAATCGGGAAGAATGAATACCGGCGGGAACTGATTATGGGCCAGTCGGCACGTCTGATCTGCGCGTACCTTTATGCGAACGCGGGCGAAGGGGAATCTACGTCCGATCTTGTCTTCGGAGGTCACAATATTATCAGTGAAAACGGCAGGATCCTGGCGGAGACAAAGCGGTATCACAATGAAATGATCTGTGCGGATGTCGATATTGAACGTCTCATCGGTGAGCGGCGGCGGACGACGACGTTTCGCTTCGTCGACCGCAAGAATTACCGTAAGGTTGAGTTCCATCTTCAAAAGCAGGAAACAAAGCTTTCCCGTATATTCGACCCGTCTCCGTTTGTGCCCGCGGATCCTGACACGATGCTTAAGCGTTGCGAGGAGGTTCTGACGATTCAGGCATCCGGACTTAAGAAACGTCTTCAGCATACGAAATGCAGCCATGTGGTTGTCGGGATTTCCGGCGGCCTGGATTCAACGCTGGCACTTCTTGTAACGGTGAAGGCATTCGACATGCTTGGCCTTGAGCACAGCGGGATTGAAGCCGTTACGATGCCCTGCTTCGGTACGACAGACAGAACGTATCAGAATGCTCTGACATTGATTTCCACACTTGGCGCACATCTGCGCGAGGTGAATATTGAACAGTCAGTACTGCTGCACTTTAAGGATATCGGGCACGATCCGGCAAAGCATGATGTTACGTACGAAAATGCACAGGCAAGAGAGCGTACGCAGCTGCTGATGGATGTCGCAAATGAGGTTTCCGGTCTTGTCGTCGGCACCGGCGATATGTCGGAGCTGGCACTCGGATGGGCAACATACAATGGTGATCACATGTCCATGTACGGCGTGAATGCTTCCGTGCCGAAGACACTTGTGCGACATCTTGTCCGGTATTATGCCGACAACTGCGGTGACAGTGACTTAAGCACGGTGCTTCTCGATGTGCTGGACACGCCGGTAAGCCCTGAGCTGCTGCCGCCGTGTGACGGTGAAATCGCACAGAAAACAGAGGATCTTGTAGGTCCGTATGAGCTGCATGACTTTTTCCTTTATTATATGCTTCGGTTCGGATACGCTCCTGACAAGATATACCGCATCGCCCGTCTGGCATTTTCCGGACAGTACGAGGACGAAGAAATTCTGAAGTGGCTTAAGGTCTTTTACAGAAGATTCTTCTCACAGCAGTTTAAACGAAATTGTCTGCCTGACGGCCCGAAGGTAGGAACCGTTGCTGTATCGCCGCGCGGTGATCTCCGGATGCCGAGCGACGCGTGCGCGGCAGTCTGGCAGAAATGTCTGGAGGGTATGAAGATATGATTGTGATCGCGGGTCTCGGAAATCCGGACAGACAGTATGCGCATACGCGTCACAATATCGGATTTGATGTAATCGATGTTCTGAGCGGCCGTTACGGAATCACCGTCGATAACCGGAAGTTCCGCGCCGTCTGCGGCAAAGGTTCTATCGACGGGCACAGTGTGCTTCTTGTAAAACCGATGACATATATGAATGCGAGCGGGGAAGCGGTCCGTGAGATTATCTCATACTATAAAACCGATCCGGCGAAGGAACTGATTATCATCTGTGACGATATCAATCTTGATGCCGGTCAGCTGAGAATCCGGGAGAGAGGCTCTGCAGGAGGACATAATGGTCTGAAGAGTATTATCGCAAACTTAAGCGGCTCGGAGAATTTTATCCGTGTCCGCGTCGGTGTCGGCGGGAAACCGGATCAGTACGATCTTGTTGACTATGTGCTTGGCAGATTCCACGGAGACGATGTGGAGGTAATGGAGCAGGCACGTGAAAAAGCTGCAGATGCTGTCGCGGATATCCTTTCGATGGATATCGGGGATGTCATGAGCCTCTACAATAAGAGAACCCGAAAGCAGAAGCCCGCGGATAAGGAAGAGGAATAATGCAGACTTTCAGAAAACCGCTTGAAGAGCTGGCGGCGTATCAGGAATTAAATGCTTCACTCGGCGTGAAATTCGGTGTTCATACGGTTACAGGCTGTATTGATTCGCAGAAAGCGCATCTGGTTTTTGGCCTTGGCGATCATGCTTCGCGGAAGATTGTGCTGGAAGAAAATGAGCAGAAAGCACAGGAGATGCTAGAAGAATGCCGTTTCTTCGATGACGCGGTCTGCTACTATCCGCCTAAGGATATTCTTTTTTATGAAGCGGATATCCGCGGCAATTTGCTGATGAGGCAGCGTATGGAAGCGCTGCGCCATATACTGGAGGATAAACGCCTGACCGTTGTCACGACGATCGACGCGCTGATGGATAGAGTCGTATCTCCGGATGATCTGATTAATTCCATGATTGCTGTGAAGAGTGGAGAAGCGATTGATCTTGAAGAAATCGCGCGTCAGCTTGTGAAAATGGGATATACGCATGAGGATCAGGTTGAGAATGCCGGACAGTTCGCGGTCCGCGGCGGAATTCTGGATATTTATTCAATGACGGAGGAAATGCCGTGGCGCATTGAGCTGTGGGGCGATGAAGTGGATTCCATCCGGAGCTTCGATGCCGAAAGTCAGCGTTCTGTAGAAAACGTGCAGGAGGTGACGATTTATCCGGCCTCAGACATCCCGCGCGATGGTTCCGCGCAGGTAACGTTTCTCGATTTCTTTGACCGGAAATCGGCGGTCTTTTTCCTGGATGAACCGAATCACCTTCTGGAACGCGGAAGATTTGTCGAGAATGAATATATCGAAAGTGTTAAAAACCGCCTCGAAAAGGGTTACATTACAGCGGAGGAGGCGGATCAGCTGCGTCCGCTTGACGCGGTAACAGGCGAACTGAACCGCTTCTGCTGTGTTGCACTGTGTACGCTGGACTGCAGCAAAGAGCCGTGGAATATCGTTTTTTCCTGTCATATCGACGCAAAATCCGTAGGTGCGTATAACGGCAGCTTTGAGGTGCTGACGAAGGACCTTCTGCGCTATAAAAAAGAAAAATACCGCATTGTGCTTCTGTCCGGCTCACGTACACGCGCAAAGCGGCTTGCTGATGATCTGCGCGACGCGGGCCTGGCGAGCTTTTATGGTGAAAATTTCGACCGGGAGATAGAGCCTTGTGAGATTATGGTCGCGTACGGCAAGGTTTATCATGGCTACGAATATCCGCTGATCCGTTTCCTTGTCCTGACGGAAAATGATATTTTCGGGAAAGAACAGAAGAAGCGGAAAAAGCATAAGCAGTACGACGGTGAAAAGATACAGAGCTTTATGGATCTTAAAATCGGTGATTATGTTGTTCATGAAAACCATGGACTCGGTATTTACCGGGGCATTGAAAAGATGGAAATGGACGGCATCATCAAGGATTACATGAAGATTGAATACGCGGGCGGCGACAATCTGTATATTTCAGCGTCAGGACTTGATGTGATTCAGAAATATTCCGGAGCGGGCGGTCACAGACCGAAGCTGAACAAGATAGGATCTTCGGAATGGGGCAAGACAAAATCACGGGTTCAGGGTGCTGTCAAAGAAATCGCGCAGGACCTGATCAATCTTTACGCCGCGAGGCAGTCAAAGCCGGGATATGCTTTCGGCCCCGATACCGTCTGGCAGCGCGAGTTTGAGGAATTGTTCGAATATGATGAAACCGACGACCAGCTTTCGGCAATCGATGCTACAAAGCGTGACATGGAAAGCACAAAAATCATGGAACGCCTGATTTGCGGGGATGTTGGATACGGAAAGACGGAGATCGCCATACGGGCCGCGTTTAAGGCGGTTCAGGAGAGCAAGCAGGTCGCGATACTGGTTCCGACGACGATTCTGGCACAGCAGCATTACAATACGTTTGTACAGCGCATGAAGGACTTTCCGGTCCGGATCGATCTGCTCTGCCGGTTCCGGAGTGACAGGGAGCAGAAGAAAACCGTGGCGGATCTGGCTTCCGGCCGCGTTGATATTGTAATAGGCACACACAGGCTTTTGTCAAAGGATATTTCATTCAAGGATCTGGGGCTTCTTGTGATCGATGAGGAGCAGCGCTTCGGTGTCGCACATAAGGAAAAGATCAAGAGGATGAAGGAAAATGTCGACGTGCTTACGATGACAGCAACGCCTATTCCGCGTACACTTCATATGAGCCTGATCGGAATACGCGACATGAGTATTCTGGAAGAGCCTCCGACTGACCGGGTGGCGGTTCAGACCTATGTGATGGAATACAACGAGGAGACGGTCCGTGAAGCTATAAGCCGTGAGCTTGTGCGCGGCGGCCAGGTATATTACGTGTACAACCGTGTTGAAACGATTGCGGAGATTACGGCATTCCTGCAGAAGCTTCTGCCGGAAGCATCCATTGCGTACGCGCACGGTCAGATGGCGGAAAAGGATCTGGAGCGGGTCATGGTCGATTTCATCAACGGTGATATCGATGTCCTTGTATCAACAACAATCATTGAAACAGGGCTGGACATTCCAAATGTCAATACGATGATCATTCATGATGCGGATACAATGGGCCTTGCACAGCTTTACCAGCTGCGGGGCCGTGTCGGCAGGTCGAATCGTACCGCGTACGCGTTTCTCATGTACCGCCGCAATAAGATGGTAAAAGAGGTGGCAGAGAAACGGCTTCACGCGATCCGCGAATTTACTGAGCTTGGTTCCGGCTTTCATATCGCGATGCGCGATCTCGAAATCCGCGGCGCGGGAAACCTGCTTGGGGCAAGGCAGCATGGCCATATGGAAGCAGTCGGTTATGACCTGTACTGCAAGATGCTGCAGGATGCTGTACGGAATTTAAAGGGCAGCAGGGAAACGGAGGATTTCGCGACAGCTATCGATCTTGCGGTTGACGCATTCATACCGGATACCTATATAGCGAATGAAGTGCAGAAGCTGGATATATATAAGAGAATCGCAGATATACACAGCGAGTCTGAGGAGGATGATATTGCGGATGAGCTTACAGACCGGTTCGGGAATCCGCCGCGTTCCGTTATGAATCTGCTGGAAATAGCGATTCTGCGCGCCAGGGCGCATGATCTGAGTCTGACAGAGGTAACGCAGGAGGATGAAGAGTACCGGTTCGTATTCTACGAGCATGCGCAGATCGATCCCGCCGGGCTGCCGGATATTTTGAAAAAAAGCGGGGGGGAACTTACGTTTACCGTTGACACAAATCCGTATCTGACATACCGCCGCCGGAAAATACGCGGACAAGACAAGGAAGAAGATCCATTCACTGCTGTGAAAAAAGTTTTCACAGCAATAAAAACATTGCCTGATCAGAAAAAAGGTATTATAATTGACGAATGATGACACGAAAGGAACAGGTTGGAATGAAAAGATCAAACTGGAAGAAAACAATACTGATAGCCCTGTCTGTTTTGACCGGCGCTTTTTGTCTTTCCGGCTGCGCACCGGGCACCGGTACAACGCTTGCTACGGTCGGCAGTGAGAAGGTTCCCTACGGCGTAGCGAATTTTTACGTCCGTTATGTTCAGGCGAGCTATGAGAATTATTATTCCTATATGGGTACCAATACGAGTACGATGTGGTCACAGACCGGCACTTCCACGACAGGCTCTACGATGGAAGCGGAACTGAAATCCAATATGAAGGATACGATCACAACCCTTTATGTTCTGGATCAGAACAAGGCTGATTACAATGTATCGATCACCGATGATGAGCAGACGAATATTGACAACGCGGCCGACAGCTTTATCAGTGCAAACGACGAGAAGACATTGAAGGTCATGACGGCCGATAAGGATACGATCGTACATTTTCTGGAGCTTGTTACGATTCAGCAGAAGATGTACAATGCGATGACAGCGGATACGGATACAAATGTAACGGATGAGGAAGCGGCACAGAAGAAGATGTCATATGTGAAATTCAGCTACGCTGATACAAGCACATCGTCCGGCAGCACGGATACATCCTCACTCACATCCGACGAACTGAAGGCACAGGCACAGAGTCAGGCGGCTGCTTTCCGTGCCGGCGTTCTTTCCGAGACGGATTTTGACGCATATGCGACGGCACAGGGACTGACCGGCAAGGATGTGACGTTTGACAGCACAGGTACATCTCCGAACGCCGACGTCGTGGCTGCCGCGGATGCGCTGGAGGAAGGCGGAACAACAGATATTATTGACAGTACGGACGATTCCGCGTTTTATGTGGCACGTCTTGTCAGTGCGCTTGACGCGGATGCGACGGCAACACAGAAGCAGTCGATCATTTCCCAGCGCAAGACGGATAATTATAATACGAAGTACGACGCAATGAAGTCGGCAATTACGATTACCTGGAATGATAAGGTATGGGATAAGCTCAGTCTTGTGAAGCAGGGCGTGACAGTGAAGCAGAGCAGTACGGATACCTCGTCGTCCTCATCGTCATCGGCAGCCTCGTCGCAGACATTGTCCACAGATACGAGCCTGACTGTGGCGAATGGCGACAAGGTGAATATCGATTACTCCGGGACGATTGATGGCGTGGCCTTTGACGGCGGAACAGCTTCGGGGGCTGATCTCACGATCGGATCAGGCCAGTTTATCAGCGGGTTTGAGGATCAGCTGATCGGTCACAATGTCGGCGAGACAGTAGCGGTTAATGTGACGTTCCCGAGCGATTACAGTGAAGCGTCGCTGCAGGGCAAGGCAGCTGTATTTACCGTCAAGATTAACGGAATCTATCAGTAATACCATTTGTTGAAAACAGTGCACAGGTATGATATAATGGCACACATACGGCATGGATGCCGTTTTATGAGAAGTTTATCAGGAGGAAGATAAGATGAAGCATATTAAAACATTAAACAAGGGAAACATGAACAAGGCAATGCGCAAGGGCGGCTGCGGCGAATGTCAGACATCCTGCCAGTCCGCATGCAAGACATCCTGTACCGTAGGAAATCAGACTTGTGAGAATCACAAATAAGTGTGGAAATTAAATAAAGAATTTTCAGAAAAAACCTCGATGAAATTACTCGGGTTTTTTCTGTTGTTCAGGATATAAGAATCCGCGCTGCATTTTTTAATTATAGGCAGAAGGGGATGCGGAAAGGGGTACCTGTAGTTGATCCACCAATATAAGAACAATGGCTTTAACATTGTCCTTGACGTCAATAGCGGCGCTGTTCATACGGTTGATGATCCGGTCTATGACATGATCGGATACCTGCGGGAGACGGATGAGGACATGACGATTGATGAAATATCGTCCACATCGCTTAGAGATAATGTGATTCACCATTTTGAAGGACGTTTCACAAAGGAAGAGTCGGAAGAGCTTTTAGATGAGATTACAGAGCTGGTCCGTGACGGTCAGCTTTTTACCGGTGATGTTTTTGAATCTTTTGCAAATGAGGTTAAAGCACGGAAGACGGTTGTCAAGGCGATGTGTCTTCATGTCGCGCACGACTGCAATCTGGCCTGCCGCTACTGTTTTGCGGAAGCGGGAGAGTATCACGGACGGCGGGCACTCATGAGCGTGGAAACGGGCCGGAAGGCTCTGGATTTTCTGATCGAAAATTCCGGCAGCCGAAGAAATCTGGAAGTGGATTTCTTCGGCGGGGAGCCGCTGCTTGACTGGAGTGCGGTTAAGGAGCTTGTCGCGTACGGACGGGAGCAGGAGAAGCTCCATGACAAGCATTTTCGTTTTACCATTACGACAAATGGCGTGCTGCTGAACGATGAAATCGGTGATTTCTTAAACCGTGAAATGGATAATGTTGTGCTGAGTCTGGACGGCCGCAGGGACGTGCATGACAGGATGCGTCCTTTCCGTAACGGGAAAGGCAGCTACGACCTGATTGTGCCGAAATTTCAGAGGTTTGTCGAAACACGCGGTACGAAGC
>Ga0160425_1002481_pt1 | contig 14870 bp, 4 predicted proteins | sample BioMet8_FD_108193 | JGI IMG/M metagenome (GOLD analysis project Ga0160425, IMG submission 108193) | Microbial communities from bioreactor (seeded with sewage sludge) at Lawrence Berkeley National Lab, California, USA - Biofuel... | ecosystem: Engineered > Bioreactor > Anaerobic > Unclassified ...
CACGATATTCGTGTTGTCCGCGACGAACGTCGTCGTGTACCCGCTGAGCGTGCCGAGCTTGACGGTCTTGCTGCCGGCGGGGAACATCACGAGCGTGCCCATCTTGGAGGCCGTGTACTCGGCCGCCTTGCGGAGCGCGAATTGCGGCGTCGACTCGGTGTTTTCCGCGTCCATGACGTGAACGTATTCGACGTACATGGTCTTGGTCTGCGTGTAGCTCTTGGAGCCGTAGCTGTCGATCGCGAGATTGACGTCGGTGAGGCCGGTGTCCTTGACCTCCGCGATCTGATTCCACGTGCTGCAGTCGCTGGAGACGAAGAACGTATAGTCGTCGCCGGACTTCACGATACGCAGGTACGGAGTTGTGCTGATCTTATAGGAGCTGTTGGCCACGATGTTCGTCTGGACGCCGTCCTTCTCGAGCTTGACGTCCACGCTGCTGTCGCCCGCCAGGAAGCCGACGTGATTGTCGTAATCCTGCATCGCGAGGAAGCAGACGTAGCCGTAATACCACGAGCCGGAGCTCAGATCTCTGATCTTGATGGTCGCGGTCCAGTCGCCGTTCGCACGGGTGATCACGAGATCCTTCGGGTTATTGAGGTTCGAGCTGTCGTCGACGTTGGAGTCGCTCATGATCGTGCCGCGGGTGTTCGTCAGGAGAAGTCCCTTGCCCTCGACGATCTTGGAGGACGCCTGGTTGAGGATCTGGAAGCTGCCCGCGTTGCCCTTGGTGAGGAAGCTCACGGAGCCCGGGGTGACCTTCACGAGATCCTTGATGGCCTGCGCGAGGACGTTGGTCGCCATCTTGACGTTGTTGATGCCGGTGAGATTGTAGATGCGGACATCGACGAGGTCCTCGGCGATCTGCTTCGCGTCCTGATAGGCCTGCCAGGAGTCCTCGGTGTACTTGGATTCCTGGGAATCGGACGGGCCGCTTGCGATGACGTCGCTCATCTTCGCTCTCGCGGGAGCGCCGGCGACCGCGTAATAGGAGTACTTCGGGTTGCCGGAATTGTTCCAGAGCGTGCAGCCCGTGTTGCTGTTGAAGGTGCTGGAATCGCTGGAGCCGTCCCACTGATACACGCCCACCTGGCCGTTCTTGGCATAGCCGATGAGGAGATCCATGAGGTCAGCCGCGTAGTCGGCCTGGGCGGTCATCTTGGCCGCGCTGTTGGCGAGGTCGTTGTTGCCGCCGGTGCCCCACGCGGGATCGCGCTTGACCGGCGAGTTCGTGACGTCGAAGGTGTTGCCGTTGACGCTGCTGATGTTGGAGTAGGAGCCCGAGCCGGCGTCAGGCCACTGCGGGTCGGAAGCGACGACGCGGGTGCTCGGCAGAGCAGGATTGTAATCCGGATTCGTGATAAAGTCGCTGCGGATGTCGCTCTCGGTGAACGAGATCTCGTCGCAGCCCGTCTCGTCGAGCGCGCGGTCGATCTGGTTCTTAATCATCGCGATCGACGGGTAGGCGTAGGAGAGTCTGCCCTGCAGGCCGTAGCCGTCGATGTCGTCGTCCGGGATCCAGCTGAGCATCTTGATGGTCTGGCTCATCTTGGGCTCGTAGGGCTTGTTGGAATCCTGGAAGTCGTTGTAGTAGAGCTTCCAGTGGCAGTCGTTCGCGTCGGACCACCTGCGCGCCGAGGCGAAGGCCTGGCGGACCCACGCGGACTCCTCGTAGAGCCGCTGGTCGCCGACGTCCGTGAAGGTGATGCCGTCGGGAGGCGTGAAGTCGTCTTCCTTGACGATGTCGTCAAGGCCGCTCGTGCGGAACACGGTGCCCCACTGGCCGACCTGATAGTCTCCGCTGTTGCGGATCTGGCCGCTGTAGTCGTCGATCGCCTCGTTCGTGACGTCCCAGGCGACGATGATGTCTTTGTACTGCGCGTAGAAGTCCATCATCTCGTGGATGTAGTTGTCGAGGCGGGCGAGCATGACGTCCTTCGGGGCGGCCTGCTCGGCGAGCGTCTTGCTGGAATCATAGACGAAGCCTTCGCAGAAGAAGTAGTTCGGCTGCTGGCCGCCGTGCCATGACAGGCAGTGCGCGCGGACCTTGCGCGGGTTGTCCGGATGCGCTTCGTTCCACGCGCGGATCGCGTTCAGCGCGCTGATGCCGCTCTGCTGGCTGCTGGAATCAAGGACGACGTTCTCGTCGGCTTCCTTGATCGCGGCCGCCTTTTCCTCGTCGGTCATCGTCGTGTCGGCGTTGATCGCCGCGACGGCAGCCGTGTAGGTATTGCGGGACTTGCTGCTTGTATTGCTGCTGCCGATCTGGCCGACAAGCTTGAGATCGTTGGCGGGGGAGCTCACGTTGCCCTGATACTCCCAGTCGCCGGAGTTGTAGTTGCCGAAGGTGCCCATGCGGAAGTAGTCCTCGTACTCCTTGGCAAGGGAGAGGTCGGTGCGGCCGCCGCTGTTTCCGCTGTCAGTGGCGTCGTCGGCGCCGGTGCTGGTGGTCAGGAAGAAGCTGAAGATCGCGACGTCGCTGGGTTCCTTGCGGCTCTGCGTCGCGATGGCCTTGATCGCCATGGTCTTGTTGACGGTGATCGGGCCGCTGTAGACGGGGCTCTGCGCGGTGGGCGCGGTGCCGTCGACCGTGTAGTGGATCGCGGCGCCCTCGGCGGCGGAGAGCGATACCGTCTCGGCCGCGGTGATGATGCCGGCCTTCGGGGAGATCGTCGGCTTTGCGAGCTTGCTCTCGTAGATCTTGTAATCGAGAGACAGGACGTCGCTCGACACATAGCCTTCCCTGACGCCGATGGCCTTGACGACCATGGTGTCGTTAACGGTGATGCCGGCGTCGGTGTAAGCCGTCCCGTTATCCGCGGAGGGCGTGGAGCCGTCGGTCGTGTAGTAGATCGAGACGCCGCTCGTCGCGGAGGCGAGCTTCACGGTCTGCGTGTCGGTGTATGTGCCGGCCGCTATGTCCGCCGTGAGGTTCTTGACGATCTTGTAGGCGGGCACGGAGACGGCCACTACTGCGGTCTTGACGATCGGGGTCGAGGCCAGCGTGTCGGTCACGGTGATCGTCAGGTTCGCGGTTTTCGCGTCGGTCTCGTCGTGCGTGATCGCGCCGCTGTTCGTGATTACAGCAGTGTTGTCGGACACGATTTCGAGGGTGTAGCCGTGCGGCACGGCGTCGATGGTGAGCTGCTTCGCGGTCTCGGCGACGCTGGTGCCGATGTCGGCCTTGACGTAATCGAGAACGTTCTGCGTCGCGTTTTCGAGCATCTGGGCCTTGGTGACGGCCTCGACGCCGTTTTTGTTCGTAACGGTCATGTATTCGAAGTTCGCCTTAATCGCCGTGCCGCTGTTGTTCATGGAGGCGAAAAGTCCGAGCTTCGGGCTGTTGTAGTTGATGTTCTTGACGGAGCCCAGATCCGTGTAGGCAAGACCGTCCTGGGAGTACGCGAGAGAATAGGTCGTGCCGTTCTTGGCGATCTTGAAGTAGAGCGTCACGGTGCCGTCCGCGGCCGCGGTGGCGTTCGGCGTGGAGAAGCCGCCGCCGCTGAAGGAACCGTTCGTCTCGACGCCCGGCTCAACCTTCAGGCTGCTCTGCTGGCAGTTGAGGCGGATATAGTTGTCCTCGTCCTGCCACACCAGGAACATCGCCTGCTGATAGTTGGCGTTCGGCTTCACGGGGTAGACGACCTTGGCCACAGCCTCCCACGCGTCGCCCATCGCCGGCGTAACGAAGCAGTTCTTCCATGCGCCGCCGGTGGAGTAGATGTCGTAGCGCTGCGTCGGGAGCACGATGCCCTTGCCCTTTTCCACCGTGTAGGCGGCGGCGTCCGGCTTGAGTATCGTCCAGCGGTCGCTGTAGGTGCCGTCCGCGAAGTAATCGGACTTCGGACCGTAGCCGAAATTGATGGTGTAGGTCGTGTTGGCGGCCTGCGAGGATACCGTTATGGCAGCCGTGCCGGTAACCGCCGTCGGCTGCGTGACACTAACGGTGTAGCCATCTTTGGCCGTCGCGGCGATGACGGGGACGGCCGCGGCGTCGTCGGCGACCTCGACGTTGTAGGTCAGGGTGTCGGGAGCGAAGCTGCTGAACGCAGCGCCGTCAAACGTGATGCCGGTCAGCCTCGGATAGAGGTCCTCGACCGGGATGATGAGGAGCTGCGCGAACGACGCATGCACCGCCGCGGCGTCGGCGACGCTGCCGTTGTCGGCCAGGACGCCGACCTGCGGGCAGTTGAACACGACGTTTGCCGTTGTGCTGAATGCCGTCCACGCGGTGCCGTCGGTCGAATACTTAAAGGTGTAGACGCTGCCCTGCTTGATGATCTGCATCCGCAGCGCGGTCAGCGAGGCCGCCGTGGCGGAGCCGACCTGGGACTCGGTGCCGTTCACGCACTTGTAGGCGCGGATGACGTTCGAGGTGCCGGAGGTCGGATGCTCGTAGACGAAGCGCAGGTAGTTCAGATTGTCGTTATAGACGATCAGGCCCGCCTGCTGATTCGAGACGGTCGGCGTCGCGTCGAATTTGACCTCGGTCTGGGCGACCCAGTTTCCGAAGGCCGATTCGAGGTAGACGTTCTCCGGCGTCGCGTCGGCGCTGAACGCGCCCTGCGCCGTAATGATGGAGAGGCCGTCCGTGTCGTTCCACGCGGCGTGATCCGCGTTGGCGTTCAGGACGTGCCAGCCCTTCCCGAGGACGACGACGCTGCCCTGCCTGAAGTCGGTCGACACAGGCGCGGTGCCGAGGCCCACGTAATAGGTGGCCGTCTCGCCGTTGTCGGTGTTCGTGGTCTTGATGACCGCGGTGCCGGGGAGAGACGCGGGCTTGCTGACGGCGACGGTGAGCGAGGGATTGGAGCTCACGGTCGTGATCTCGGGAACAGTCGTGAGGCTGCCGAGCGTGACCGAGTAATTGAAGGTCTTGCTCTGGAAGCCGCTGATCGAGGTGCCGCCGACCTTGATGTCCTCAAGGTACGGGCTGGACTCGACGTAGACCACGAAGTCCGTGCTCGCGCTCTTGCCGTTGTAGGTGAGCTTGGCGGTGATCGTCGCGACGCCCGGGGCAACCGTTGTGATGACGTTGTTCTCGCCGACGCTGACAACGCTCGGACGGTTGGAGGTGTAGGTAACGGTCGTGCCCGCGGGGAAGGCCCTGGTGACTTCCTTCTTGATCGGGCTCGACGACTGGGCGATGATATGGCCGTAGAGGCTCTCGTCGTTCATGGCGACGGTGAGCTGCGGATCGACGGTGACGCCCTTGTCGAAGATCACGCGCTGCTCGATGCCCTTCGCGGTGTCGCCGGTCTGATTCGGCTTGGCGGTGAGTACGGAGGGGACAGCGGTGAGCGTGCCGGTGACGGTCAGGTCCGCGGTGTTGGTCAGCGCGCTCGCCGCGCTGCTGCCGCCGACCATGACCTGATATCTGCCGGTATCGACAACGTACTTATCCTGATCCGCGTTGAAGAAGGCCAGGTCGGCGATCTTCACCTTCATGGTGAGGGTCTTTTTCTCGCCGGCGGCCAGCTCGACCTTCTCGAAGCCTTCGAGACGGCGGATCGGGCGGTTGAGATCGGCGGCCGCGTCGGGCTGCGCGATATAGAGCTCGGCGATCTCCTTGCCCGCGACGGTGCCGGTGTTCTGCACGTCGAAGGTGGCGGTGATCGTGCCGTCCGCGGTATAGGAGGCCGCGTCGAGCTTGAGGTTGGAATACGCGAACGTGGAATAGCTCAGGCCGTAGCCGAACGGATAGGAGACCGGCGTCTCGCCCTGATAGTACATATAGGTGCGGCCGGAATCCGTAGCGTTGTGGTACAGATTGTAATTGTCAATCCCGGGGATGTCGCTGGTGCCGGAATTGCTGACGTTCTGATACCAGGTGGCGGTCAGCTTGCCGGAGGGGTTGACCTCGCCGGTGATGACCTTGCCGAAGCCGACGCCCTTGTGGATGCCGCCGTTGTTGGACCACAGGATGGCGGCGACGTCGTTCTCAAAGGTGTTGACCTGCATCGGGCCGCAGGTCTCCATGATGGCGACGGTCTTGTGGTTGAGCTTGCCGACGGTGGAGATCAGCGCCGCCTGGTTGTCGGGCAGGGCGTTGGTCGTGCGGTCCACGTCCTCGGCGGAGTAGCTGCTGGAGGTACCCGCAACGACGATGACCGCGTCCGCGGCGGAAATGGCCGTCTTGTTGGCGTCCGTCAGCGTATTGCTGGTGATGTAGGTGACGGTCGCGTCGGCGTCCTTCGCCTTGATGGCGTCGGTGATGCCCTTCTGGATGTTGATGGTGTTGGTGCTGACGCTCGTGGAGTACAGGCCGAGGTACATGTTGGTCTGCCAGGAGCCGACAATGACCACGTTGTACGCGCCGGAGGCCGGGATGGCGAGCGGCAGGACGCTGCCGCTGTTCTTCAGCATAACGACGCCTTCCTCGGCGACCTGCTCGGCGATGGCAAGGCGGTCTGCCGTCTGGTTCGCGCCGGAGGCCGAGCCGTAGGCGGTCTTGCGGGCCGTGGCGGCCGCCGTGAGAGCGAGGTTGTCGTCAAACTCGCCGGTCTTGATGCGGGCGGTCATCAGACGCTCCAGGGCGACGTCGATCGTGTTCTCGGTGAACTTGCCCATGTCCGTGGTGACGCCCTGGCTGACCATGCTCTCGGCCAGCGTCTTGTAGCTGTTGTTGTTCCGGTTGGAATCGTAGCCGCCGTTGCACTCGAGATCGTCGCCGTGCGCCAGCGCGATGGAGTACTGCTCCACCGCGGTGGGCGTGGCGTTGGTGTACGGGTCCTTGTAGTTCTGGCGGTAGACGGACGACGTGGCGTCGCAGTCGCTCGTGATGTAGCCGTCAAAGCCGAAGGTCTGGCGGAGCAGCGTGTCCATCAGGTAGCTGCTGTAGGTGCAGGGCTCGCCGTTGACCGTGCTGTAGGCGGTCATGACGGAGGAGACGCCCGCGTTCCGGATGATGTTGCGGTACGGCGCGGTGTAGTACTCGCGCAGCGCCCGCAGATCCGTGGTCGCGCCGCCGTTGAGGCGGTTGTGCTCGCTGTTGTTGGCGGTGTAGTGCTTCACGGTCGAGACGAGCTTATAGTAGCCGTTCGGATCGATCAGCGTACCGTCCTGTTTCTTGCCCTCCATGCCGAGGACGAACTGCGTGCCCATTTTGGAATCCAGGTACACGTCCTCGGAATAGGACTCCTCGTTGCGGCCCCAGCGCGGATCGCGCTCCATGTTGACCGTCGGGGAGTAGAACGTCAGGTTGATGGCGTTGCCGAGGCTGTTCGTCGAGGTGCGCTCGCGGATCTCGTCCGAGATCTGCGCGGCCTCGCGGTAGTACAGCTCGGGGTTCCAGGTGCTGCCGGCCGTGAGGCTCTGGGGGTACGAGGTGGCGTTGCTTGCGCCCGTACCGTTGGAGTAGCCGTGCAGAGCCTCGCTCCACCAGGTGTACTGGCTGACGCCCTTGGTGGCGGGCACGTTGAGCGCGCCGCCGCCGAGCTGCGTGGCGGCGATGGCCGAGGAGCCCTGGCTGATGAGCTGGGAGCCCTTCTGCGCCACGCTCATTCTGGCGATCAGGTCGGCCGCTCTCTCTTCAAACGAATAGCTGGTATCCTCAAAGATCGGCTTGGGGGTCTCATCGGCCGCCAAAACCGGAAGCGCCGCCGTCGGCAGCATCCCGATCAGCAGAGCCGCCGCCGCAATAAGCGACAGGATACGCTTTTTTTGCATTTTCATTTTACCTCCCGTTGATTTTTGATTGCCTTTCCCGTTTACCGGGCGATTTCGCTCTTTTCTTCAGGTATCCGCAAACCGCGGCGCCGGCGTCCCCCCGTTTTCACCTCCATGCGTCGCCGCCGCCCTGCAATTTCCGTTCAGATCGCGGCCCCGCGCCGCCGCGGCTACTCGCCGTGTGAGACGCCGTAGGGCCAGTCGGAAAGACCTCCGAGATTGTAGACCCGCGTATAGCCCAGGCCGCGCGCGGTTTCCAGCGCCTTCTGCGCCCGCGCGCCCTTGGCGCAGTAGAAGATGATCTCCGTCGAGACGTCGGGCACCGCCGCCGGGAGCCGGGCCGCGATCTCGTCGACCGGGATGTTGACGCTTCCGGGCACGAAGCCCGTCTCCTCGCGCTCGGCCGCCGTGCGGACGTCGATCACGACGGCGCCGGCGTCGATGTCGGCCCGCGCCTGCTCGGCCTGGATCTTGTCCTGCCGCGCGGCCCCGCCGTCGATCGTCTCCAGGAAGAACGCCTCGCCCGCCGCGAGGATCTTTCCGTCCCCGGCCGCGACCGCGCGCAGATCATGGTCCGTCAGCGCCGTCAGCTTGCAGCACTTCGCGCAGTCGGGCACCGTCAGGAGCCGCCCGCCGCTGCAGGCGGCCAAAAACTGATCGTCCTGCAGCGTCATGCCGCCGATCGTCAGCGGCCAGGCCTTTTCCGGCGCCTCACCGTCGATCGCCGCGAGCGTTTTCGTCATCCAGACCTCGCCGGTCTCCGTGTACAGGATGACCGGAACGCCGGGGTCGGCGGTTTTGTGCCCGAGGACGAAGAGCGAATCGCCGAAGGCGAGCGCCTTCGTGAACACGCAGGCCTCGCAGAGGCCGCGGTAGGTGTCGTTGTAGTTGTCGTGCGTCCAGGTCCGCCCGTCGGCGCTCAGGAAGACGTCCGTCTCGGCGGTGAGGGCCATCGCGTACTGCCCGTCCGCGGCGACGGAGACGATGTCGCGCTCCGTCGGGAGCTTCACGGTCTCCCACGCTTCGCCGTCCTGCGAGACGAGGAGCTTTCCGTTTTTCGCCGAGGCGATCGTAAGGCCGCCGAATTTGGTGATGCCGGTCAGGTCGCCGCCGCCGCTCCGCAGCGTCCGAAGGCCGCCGCCGGCGTATTCGAGGACGGTTCCCCCGGCGCCGCAGAGCAGCGCGCCGCTGCCGTCCGTCCAGATCCCGGCGAGGTCGGCGGAGACGCCGCTCTTCAGGCTCACCGTCTTTCCGTCCGCGACCCGGTCGACCCGGCCGCCGGTTCCGGCGGCGAGAAAGCCGCCGTCTGTGTACGCCGCCGCCGTGTAGCCGGCGTAGGCGCCTGAGGCGGCGGAGGCGGCGGCCGCCGTCGTTTTTCCGCTGCGCGCGGCCGCGGGCCGCGGCACGAGGGCAAGCAGCAGGGCGCACAGCGCCGCCGCTGCGAGACAAAACAGGAGCGCCGGCCGAAAGGTAAAGCCGCCGTCCGCCCTGGTCTCCGACATGGATCGCACCCCCCCGCTGAAAAATCAGGCCGTCCGGCCGCCGCGCGCCGTTTCCGCGCCCGGCCGGATTTTCTGTCGATTTTTGTAATATACTTTTAGAAAATACTTTGACTAATCTAGCTTCAAAATAGTCGCTCCTTCTCCTCTTGTCAAGCCTTTCCGGCCGCGCCGGCGCATTTTTGTGAATTTTTCTAAAATTTAGTACATGGGTTTGCATGTCTTTACCAAAGAAAGTCCGGTCAAACCGGTGGAATCAGGCAAAAAAATTTGGCCGAAACGCTGACTGCCTCAGCATTTCGACCAAATTCTCCAAATTTTGATAAAGTTTACTCAACGCCCCGCCGGCGTCATACCTCCGAGATAAAGTTTTCGGTGAAGTACATGGCCGCCCCCATGGCGGACGATTTCGCCTCGAACCGGCAGAGCTGGACGTAGTCCGCCGTCGGCGGAAGCGGGTTGGCCCGCCGCAGCCGCGCGCGCAGCTCGCCCATATAGGGCGGCAGGAACTGGGACGCGACGCCGCCGATGACCACGTCGCAGTCGAGCATCGTGTGGATGTTGCCGACGGCGATCACCAGATTGTCGAGATACTCGTCCCAGACGCGCGTCACCGCCGGGTCGCCCTGCGCGAGCCGCTCCCGGAACTCGGTCGGGTTCACGCCGAGATCGTCGGTCAGCCGCTGCGCCGAGCAGTACGCCTCCAGGCAGCCGCACCGGCCGCAGCTGCACTGTTTCCCGCCCGGATGGATGCACATGTGGCCGAACTCCGCCGCGTAGTTGTGCTCGCCCGTCACCATGCGGCCGCCGGACAATATCGCGCCGCCGACGCCGCGGCTGAGCGAGAGGAACGCCATGTCCCGCTGCCCGTCGCGCCCGCTCCATTCGGCGAAGCCGCCGCTGGTGGCGTCGTTGTCCAGGTGGAAGCGGTAGGGCAGCTGCGCGGTGAAAACGGTCGGCTCGCCCTCGCGGATGCCGAAGGTCGGCGCGTATTCGATCTGCCCGCCGTCCGCGCTGATCAGCCCCGGAATGGCCAGGCCGATCCCGAGCAGCCGCTCCCGTTCGAGTTCGTTTTCGTCCAGGAAGCTCTCGATCCGGGAGAGGAGCTTTCTCCCGAATTCCGGCGTGTTGGAGAATTTCTGCGCGACGAGCAAGCTGGCCTTTATATTCTGTCCGAGATCCACCGCTACGAGATGGAGATGGCTCGCCGACATGGCCGCGCCGACCGAAAAACGGGCGCCGTAGACGGGCGTCAGGAGGTGCGGCCGGCGGCCGCCGGTCGATTCCGTGGTCTCCGAGTCGTCGATCAAGCCGGCCTCCGCGAGCTCCCTGAGGTTCTGCGTGACGGTCGGCATGCTCATCGTCAGGAGCTGCGCGAGCTCCTGCTTCGTGACCGCCCGGCGGTCGAGGATCGTACGGTAGACTCTGTTCCTGTTTTGTTTTCTCAGCTCCATCGAGGAGAGCGGCTGCGTCATTTTCATTTGCGGGCCTTTCATAAAGTACATTTACTAAATCTTTTTGTTCATTATTTTATCACAAAAATCATTTATTTTCAAGCTCAATTCGCGATTCTCCGGCTTTTTTCTGTCAAATGCGAGGCCGGTCGGTTTTGCGTTCGCCATTTTCCCTATTTTTGTCCGGCCGAAGGGCTGAAAAAAGGAGCGCCGCGCGTAAACACGCGGCGCTCCCTCCTGATTTCCGGGGTTATTTCCCGCCCTTGAGGGCCTTCATGCGGTCGGCGTGGTCGAGGATGCGCTTGCGGATGCGCAGCGACTTCGGCGTGACCTCGAGGAGCTCGTCGTCCGCGAGGTACTCGAGGCACTGCTCGAGGCTCATCTGGCGCGGCGGCGTCAGGCGCAGCGCGTCGTCCGAGCCGGAGGCGCGGGTGTTGGTGAGCTGCTTCTTCTTGCAGACGTTGACCGTGATGTCCTCGGCGCGCGGGTTGGAGCCGATGACCATGCCCGCGTAGACCTCGGTGCCCGCGCCGATGAAGAGCACGCCGCGCTCCTGCGCGTTGTAGAGGCCGTAGGTCACGGCCTCGCCGGTCTCGAAGGCGACCATCGAGCCGGTCGTCCGGCGGGCGATCTCGCCCTTGACGGGCTCGTAGCCCTCGAGCTGCGAGGCCATGATGCCCTCGCCGCGGGTGTCGGTGAGGAACTCGTTGCGGTAGCCGAACAGGCCGCGCGACGGGACCTTGAACTCCAGCCGCATCCGGCTGCCGATCGGGTTCATCGAGATCAGGTCGCCCTTGCGCTGGCTGATCTTGTCGATGACCGCGCCGACCGAGCCCTCGGGCACGTCGGCGACCATCGTCTCGATCGGCTCGCAGAGCTTGCCGTCGATCGTCTTGTTGAGCACGTGCGGCGTGGAGACCTGGAACTCAAAGCCCTCGCGGCGCATCGTCTCGATCAGGATGGACAGGTGCATTTCGCCGCGGCCGGCGACGTTGAAGGCGTCGGTGCCCATCTCCTTGACGCGCAGGGACACGTCCTTGAGCAGCTCGCGGTCGAGCCGGTCCCGCAGGTTGCGCGAGGTGACGTACTTGCCCTCGCGGCCCGCGAACGGCGAGTCGTTGACCGAGAACGTCATCTCGATGGTCGGGTCGGTGATCTTGACGAAGGGCAGCGGCTCGGGCGTGTCCACCCGGCAGAGCGTGCGGCCGATGGTGATGTCGGAGATGCCGGAGAAGGCGACGATCTCGCCCGCGGAGGCCTCGCTGATCGCGGCGCGGCCCTGCGGCGTGAACTCGTAGAGCGAGACGATCTTGGATCTCTCCATCTTGGTCTTGTCGTGGTAGTCGCAGACCATGATCTCCTCGTTGGGATGGATCTTGCCGCGCTCGATGCGGCCGATGCCGATGCGGCCGACGAAGTCGTTGTAGTCGAGCGAGGAGACGAGCAGCTGCAGCGGCCCCTGATCGTCGCCCGTGGGGGGATCGATATAGTGGATGATCGTCTCGAACAGGGGCTTCATGTCGGTGCCCGCGACGTGCGGCGAGTAGGACGACGTGCCAAGACGCGCGGAGCAGAAGATCGTCGGGGAGTCGAACTGCTCCTCGGTGGCGTTGAGGTCGAGCAGGAGCTCGAGCACCTCGTCGCAGACCTCGTCGATGCGCTGGTCGGGCCGGTCGATCTTGTTGATGACGACGATGACCTTGTGGCCGAGGGACAGCGCCTTCTCGAGCACGAAGCGCGTCTGGGGCATGGGGCCCTCGGCGGCGTCCACGAGCAGAAGCACGCCGTCGACCATCTTCAGGATGCGCTCGACCTCGCCGGAGAAGTCGGCGTGGCCCGGGGTGTCGACGATGTTGATTTTGTAGCCCTCGTAGTGTACGGCGGTATTCTTGGCCAGGATCGTGATGCCGCGCTCGCGCTCGAGCTCGCCCGAGTCCATGACGCGGTCGACGACGGCCTGATTCGCGCGGTAGGCTCCGCTCTGGCGGAGCATCTGATCGACCAGGGTGGTCTTGCCGTGATCGACGTGCGCGATGATTGCAATGTTGCGGATTTTTTCCTGCTGGGCCATAAAAAGCGCTCCCTTCGCGTATCGGCGGCCCGCGGGCCGCGGAAATTCGAAAATAATCTCACAAAGAAAGAATATATCATAAATTCCGCCGATATGCAAGAAAAAGTTTGCGATTTGTCCGGGAATCCGGCGAAAACCGGCCGTTTTGACCGCCTCCCGGCCCCTCCGTCCGTCAGGGCGCGAAAAGCGGCGGCGGGCAGGAGCCCGCCGCCGCGGATTCGGCCGGAAAACGGGGATTTTTACGCTCTCGGCAGGTGGCGCAGGACGCGGCCGGCGCGCGCGCCGGTGTGCTCGCCCTTCGCGATGACGGGCGTGCCGTTGACGATCACGTAGTCCATGCCCGTCGAATAGCGGCAGGGGTCGGCGAAGGTCGCGTTGACCCGGAGCGCGTTGAGGTCGAACACGTTGACGTCGGCGAAATTGCCCTCGGTCAGCACGCCGCGGCCGCTGAGCCGGAAGTGCCTGGCCGGGACGGAGGTCGCCTTCGGCAGCGCCTTCTCGAGCGGGATGACGCCCGCGTCGCGGACGTAGTGCGCGAAGAAATACGTCATGCTCATGTAGTGCTGCATATTCTTGGTGCGGGCGGCCAGCGGGCCGTTTTCCACCGTCGCGGACGAGTCGGTCATCCACATGTAGATCGGGTCGGTGGCCACGCTGTCCACCATGGTCTGCTCGCGGAACACCTGGCCCTGCATCTCGACGTTGGCGGCGTCGGCCATGGTCGGCGCGGCGGCGAGGATATCGAGGAAGCAGTCGAGCGGGTCCTTGCCGGAGCGCCGCACGACCTCGGAGAACGGCGTCGAGGCAAGCTCGGGCAGATAATCCGCCTCGACGCAGAGCAGCCTGTCCCACTGGCCGGCGGCGAGGAAGCGCCAGTAGCGGCTGCAGTCGCCCCGGACCTTCGCGCGGCCCGCCGGGTCGGCGAGGATCTCGCGCGCCCGGTCCCAGCCGTCGGCGTACAGCCACGGCGGCAGGATCGCCAGCGCATCGCCGGTGGCGTGCGTGGTGGGCAGCATGTCGCACATCACGTTCAGCCGCTCGATCTCGCGGGCGTTTTTCAGCATGTCCATGGCGCGTCCGAGATAGTCGTTGGGCACGCCGTTGTCGTATTTGACGTTCAGGTGCGATACGGTGCCGCGCAGGCCGGACGCGCGGATGACGTTGAGAAATTCGTTGACCGCCTCGAGGATATAGGTGCCCTCGTCGCGCATGTGGGTGGAGTAGTTGCCGTCGTACTCGGCGACGATCTTCGCCAGGCGCTCCACCTCGGCCGGGCGCGAGACGATGCCGGGGATGAACTCCAGCCCCGTCGAGAAGCCCGCGAAGCCCGCCTCCAGCGCCTCGCGCAGGAAGCGCTCCATCGTGCGGAACTGCTCCTCGGTGCAGTCGGGCGTGTAGAGCCCGGCGATGATGCGCAGGTCGTTGTGGCCGCAGAGCCACGAGGTGTTCATCGAGGCGCCCATGGCGTCCATCTTGTCGAGCACCGCCGCCATGGAGCCCTCGGGGTAGACCGGGCCGTCGAGGTCGTAGACGCACTTCACGCCGTCCCCGGCCGGGTCGAACGGAATGCCCCTGAGATAGTTCCGCATGGAGAAGCCGCAGTTGCCCTCCACCTCGGTGGTCACGCCCTGGCGCACCGCGCTCTGGCACTCCGGGTTGGCCCAGATGGTGAAATCCGAGTGCGCGTGGCAGTCGATGAAGCCCGGCGTGACGTATTTGTGGCGCGCGTCGATGACCAGCGGCGCCTGCACGTCCCGCAGATTGCCGATGTAGTCGATGCGGTCGCCCGCGATGGCCACGTCCGCGAAGTACGGGGCCTGCCCCGTGCCGTCGACGATCGTGCCGTTTTTGATGACGATATCCGGTTCGCGCCGATACATGCCCATAGCGATTCCTCCTCAAAAGCTCTGATACCCCGATTATAGCACGTCCGGCGCGGCCCGCAAGACGGGCGGCGCAGTTTACCTCGGTTTAGTTTTCGCGGAAAAAGCCGGAGGCCCGCCGGGCGCTTCCGCGTCCGGACGGGCCCCCGGCCGAAAATGGGGGCGATTTCAGCGCATGCAGCGGAGCAGGCGCCCGTAGGCGTCGTCCCAGGCCTGGGTGTGATGCGGCTCCCAGGTCTCGACGGGCTCCGAGTTCCGCACGACCTCGCGCACCTCGCCGATATCCTTCAGCTCG
>Ga0160425_1002484_pt1 | contig 14862 bp, 22 predicted proteins | sample BioMet8_FD_108193 | JGI IMG/M metagenome (GOLD analysis project Ga0160425, IMG submission 108193) | Microbial communities from bioreactor (seeded with sewage sludge) at Lawrence Berkeley National Lab, California, USA - Biofuel... | ecosystem: Engineered > Bioreactor > Anaerobic > Unclassified ...
GACATAACCCAGCGGTCCCGAAACAAGATATTGCTGATATAAGTTTTTCATTTCGATACTGCGATACTGCTCCAGCGTCAGCATTTTACGAAAGCAGCAGGGGAAATCTTCATCCGTCCAGTAATGGAACTGAGCATAGCTGAAAGCAATTATTTGCTTCATTGATGCGCGTTTATATGCTTCTTCCATTTCAGCCAGCGTTCCTTCCGGCAGCCCGAACTCCTGCGCGCGCTCTGCATCAAGCTGCTCCATGCGCGCCACGATGCTGTCAAAAATATCTCGCTTATTCTTATAATGTTTGTAAAGCGCACTCTTTGTCATTCCAAGTACGCCTGCAATGTCACTGACCGAGACCGCCTCGTAGCCGTTCTGTGCAAACAAATGCAGCGCTGCAATCAAAATATTCTCTTTGGTATCATTCATCATACACGCCTCTCCGAAAAGGTGACCGACCGTTCACTATCATTGTAGTGAACGGTCGGTCACTTGTCAAGCAGATTGTTTTGCGTCAAAATCTGTTCTGCCCGTTTTATTCAGAATACAATTCAGCCGATTTCTGCTAAAAATTTATCCGTCAGCCGGCGTCATTTTAATCTGACTGTTTTTTGTCTCATAGGTTTGCCTGGAGATGATTTTGTAGAAAGACACTTTACCTCACAATCCGGGACATATTCCATAGCCGGCATGACCGCCGTCTATATATTTCTGCAGCCGAAACGGGATTTGCCGGGAAAGCACAGCGGCTGTTGCCTGATCCATCCATTTTCAATCCAATACTGCTTTTCGACCGGCGAGCTGTCCCAGCCGGCTGCGTGCATTTTGGAGAACATCCAAAATAAAAAGCACGACTTGATTCCCGGCTTCGGACTGCCGGTCCTCTGAATCGATGCCGCCAGCTTTGTAATGGCCGATTCAATTTTTGCGTTCTTCTCCGGTTTTACCTCTTCCCAGCATTTCGCCTGAACTGCCGTTGCATATTGCCGGATGTACGGGACCCCCATATACCGGAGTGCCTGCCTGACCTGTTTGGCTGCAGATGCGGCGCCGCCTCCGGCGCAGGTCGACAGGACGACCGCTTTCTTATAAAATATCCACGGCAGCGGTCTGTGTGACATCCAGAAATCAAAAAAGAGGTCAATAAACGCTTTCATTTGCGCGGAGGGTCCGAAGCAGTAATTCGGCGTTGTAAAAATCAGTACGTCTGCCCGCTCCATGGCGTCCAGAATTGCTTTCTTCTCCGGGTAGTACGGGCACCTTTCTATGTCTTCGATACATTGATAGCAGCCAAGACAAAAGTGATTCAAATCACGAGGCAGAAAAATCTCCGTAATTTCATTCTCCGCTGAGAGCGCATCCGCCAGCATTCTTCCGATATGATAGGTGCTGCCCTTGTGGTTTTGTCCGTTTATCGTGATGACCATCATGCGCGTTATCCCCCTGCTGCTCTGCCGTACTCGTCTTATCCGTAAAATAATCATTCGGCTTCATAAAACGCTTTTTATGAAACCTGCGGTCATCTGTAACAGTCAGTGCTGTATCCCTTCAGGTTTCTATTCAAACGCTGAAGCAGTGCAATGGCATTGGTGATTTCCTGTTCCGAAATTCCCTGAAATAACCGGGTCATGTATTTCCCGCGGAGTTCGCTGTTTTTATTCTGGAGCTGTCTGGCTTTTTCGGTGAGTGAAATGCGGATTTTGCGCTTGTCCTCTTTGTCCTGAGCCAGCACGACAAAACCGCTGTTTTCCAATTTAAGCAAAAGCTGTTTAGTATTCTGGTGAGAACAGCCTATGAACTCTGCGAGTTCCCGGATGGTCGGCTGCTGATCAAACAGGCCAATGCAACTAAGCATGAATACTTGTTTCCAACTGATGCTGCCCAGGAAAGAATCTCCCGCAGCTTGAAAGCGGTTATTGAAGGCATTCATGTAGCCCACAAAAAATAACTGAGTATCTATGTTTCGGAAATTCACATTGTTATCGTCCGAATTCGTCATATTCATATAAAGTCACCCCTATTCGCATAATATGTTACCCTTCAGTTATACAACATGTTACCTAATTTTGTCGAGTGCAATACACCTACGTACCTATGATGACCGGATGGGTTAAAAACGTGCGCTGTCCGGCGCACAGCAAAACGGACGCACCGCACTCTCGGCATCGCAGCATGCCCATCACGTACCACGGCAATTGCAATAGAAAAATGTGATTATCCGCCATAAGAAAATGAAGCTCTTCATCCTCAGAGTTCTTCAGGTTGCTTACTGCGGAAAGCAGCATACCTCAGGATCCAATTTCCATCATCGCTCTGGGCAGAAGGCTGGTAATTGAAATCAAAGTCTTACCGACTGATTCTTCCGGCTCATAGAATGCATGATTTCCGGACAGGAGCGTTCTGTCTGTGCCTGTACCATCACATCATCGTAAAATCTTCAATATCTTTTACCACTCCAGCTGCAATTTCTGCACTTTTTCTTGGAACAGTCATTTTTGCTAACAATTTCGGACAGATTTTTATAATATTATCCTCTTCCGAGAAATGTAAGATATCAGGATTATAATTGTTTCTACCGCTATATTTGCAATTGTCTCCGACAATACAGGCACTTACCAAAACATTCATTTTTTATTTCCTCATACGATTTGACAGAAACATTCAATGAAATTTGTTTCCATTTACAATATCCTTTCTGCTTTTGCCGTGAATGTATGCGGGCTCTTTTGCGTGCGATGCATCTTGCCCGCAGGACAAAATGATAAATCCGTACTCATCATATGGTTATTTCAATCTGATTTCCTTCTCCATCCAATATGCAGCTTTCATAGTATCCGTCACCGGTTGTCCGCGGACCGCTGATAACTTTATACCCTGCCGCCTTTATCCGGTTCGTCAGTTCATCTACTTTTCCCTTATTTCCAAGACTGAAAGCAAGATGCGCATATCCGGTCCGGCTCAGATTCTTTACCTGGTCCGTCATCTCCGGCTTCTTCATGATTTCCAGACGGGCTCCGCTTTCGAATGTCAGGAAGTAAGACCGGAATCCGATCTTCTCATTATGATATCTGCTGTTTACCTTCGCATGAAAATATTCGATAAAGAATTCCTTCTCTGCCTCAAGGTCGTTCACATACATCGCCGCATGATCAATCTTCATTTATGTTTTTCTCCCACTTTTTCATGGTTTCGATGAGATCAAGAGTATTTAGACTATTCAGTACACACAGGACAGCAACTGAATAAATGACTTTATCCGGCAGCCAGACTTCGGGTCAGGAGATATATTTCAGTCCCCAGTTCGCAATAGTATTGAAAACGGGGAGCAAATCTTTTCCCTTGTCGGTAAGCGAGTATTCGACATGCGGCGGAATCTCATTAAACTGTTCCCTGTGGACCAGCTCATCTTCTTCCAGTTCCCTCAAGGCGTTTGTGAGTGCTGTGTTGGTTACATTTCCCAGCATCTTCCTCAGTTCTCCGAAGCGCATGGGCGCCTTGATGCAGAGTTCATAGATGATCTGCAGTTTCCATTTTCCCTGCAGCATGGATATGACCGGAGTGACGGGGCAGTTTCCGTTTTCTGTCAGGATGATACTGCTCACCAGCTTACTGAATTCTTTGAATGAAAGGGATGTGTTCTTTTTTAATCTTTCCATATAACCTTCTCCGCAGGATAGTATACTTTATGTACTATGTTAAAATATTTTGTGTACTTGCAAGTATTTATATGTTAAGTATAATTAAACTATCAATGAAATACAACAGCCATTTATCAATTTGAAAACGGAGGAATTAAAAATGAAGAATTACAGCAAAGTAAGCGTGCCTGCAGGCGAGACAAGAGTTGAGCTTCATGACAAGCTGCAGCTGACCGGTGCGGAGGTAAGCGTAAATACACTCCCGGCCGGAACAGGTGTTCCCTTTGTTCATTCTCATAAGCAGAATGAGGAAATCTATGCCATACTGGCAGGAAAAGGCAAGGCGGTTATTGACGGCGAGGAGATTGAACTTAGCGCCGGAGACTGGGTCAGAGTGGCACCTGAAGGAAAGAGACAGTTTTCAGCAGCATCTGACAGTTCTGTCACTTTTGCCTGCATTCAGGTAAAAGCCGGTTCGCTGGAAGGTTATACTGCCGGCGATGCTGTGATGTAAAAAATGAAATGGCGGCCATTGCCTGGCCGCCATTTTTTCCAAGTCTTATTCCGGATCCGTAAAAACCCCGGGTATACTGAAATTCTGTTATCCGTTTATGACCCTGCTCTCTTCTTTACGGGAATCCATATCGCGCTCTGGTAATCTGCATCTGACGGCAAGCCCCCGCTTGAATACCACTCAATATTGATAGCCCCGTCAATTTCGTACTCCTTGTTTCCCGGCAGCCACTCTTTCCAGACGGCGGTGTTGACCGACTGGAGCGCATCCGGCAGTGCACCGCGGCACTTGAACTTCGCCCAGTCTGCCTCCGGTATATCCTGAAGCTTCATTCCTTCAGGAATCTTTCCGCCCACGTACCGTCCTGCAATCATGTAATGAAACCTGCCGTCATGTCCTATATCATCGATGCAGATACCGTACTCGCCGATACGGTTATCGTATATTGCCTGCTCAATCTCGTTTGAGGGAGCTTTCCCTGCACAGAGATTGTTCTCATACTTCTCTGCGATTTCATTCCAGAACTTTGGAATTTCCCTGTAAGAGCTGTCCATTGAGAATTCACGTTCAAATCCCATTACCTTAAATGCAGCCATCTTTTCTACTGTGTAATCCATTTTTTCGCCTCCTGAAATTGATATATTGACTTTCAGCGGCAGGAACGGGCGGATATCCCGTCTTCTGTTTCTTGCCTCGGAAGGCGTGAATCCATGAAAACGTGCGAAGGATTTGGAGAAGCTCTCCGGTGTTTCATAACCGCTGTCAAGTGCAGCATCAATCACCTTGTAATCGGAATCCGAGAGCCTGAGTGCTGCCTGATACAGCCTGCGGTTTCTGATGTACTCCCCGATTCCGTACCCGGTGACGATCTGAAACCCCCTCTGAAGGTACATAGCCGACATGTGCACGCTGTCAGCCACCTCTTCAGTACCGGTGACCGTATCTAGGTTTCTTTCCATATAATCGATTGCACTCTTGATAGCGGTATACCATTCCACGCTTCAATTCCTCCCCGCTGCTGATGGGTCTATCTTATCAGGGCCACAGGATTATGTCCTGTCATTAACCAGACAGATTTGTCGTCTTTACCGATTCGGCCTTCTTTAAACAGCCGGCAGCTTCAGATAATGATCAAATTCCGGCTTTCCGTCGGTTCGAATATTGTCAGTCCTGCAGCCTATCGCTTTTCTCGCAGCGCCTCTCCGATTTTCATTCATGCGCCTTCCTTTAAGCCTTATCTCTGCTTCTATTGCAACAAGGCGCACATCTGAAATCTATTGAGAATTGGAAAATAGCGGGGCAGCATTTCCGTTGTGCTCCGGTCTCATAAATCGAAAATTCAATCAAAAGATAATCGCATTAATACAAGCTCCTCCAGCCTGTATAGCGTGAATGAAAACCTCTTGGATTACGGCCATATTCCCTGAACCCAAAGTTCTCATACAATGCAATTGCTCTGCTGTTTTCCGCGACAACTTCAAGTTCTAATTGTCTATATCCCGCATCTTTCACACACCCAATGCACGCCTCGGTCAAGGCGCGCCCTATTCCCAGTCCCCAGAATTCTCTGTCAACGCTGATTCCGAACTCGGCACGATGCCTGATTTTTTCTCTTGAGCCGACGGAAGAAAATCCTGCCAACCCTACTATTCTATCATCTATTACTGAGCAAAGTTCTGCTTCTGAAGAACTTGTTTCTTTATTTGCAAGAAAATCCGCTTCTTCTTCAATACTGAAACCTTTTTCATCCGGGTAGGAAAGAAGAAAATCCGTTTCCGCATGAACCTTATTAAAGCTTTCAAGCGCAGCCTTTGCATCGATGCCTGAAGTGTTTCGAAGGAGGCATATCCTTCCATCTTTAAGAGCTATCTCCTTACTGAATTTCATGCTATACCTCCGTCTCGCTTAATGTGCATTAATCGCCGTCGATTTACAAACAGTATACCATCCATTCCCATATAAAACGATTATTCTTATCTGTGTCGGCAAAGAAAAAAGACGCCGCAGATTTCTCTGCGGCATCTTCAAAATCCACTGCCTGTTTTTCAATAAAATCCCCGGTATAGAAATCATGCGGACTGCTTTTGCGGTATTATAATCCGGACTGTATACACCTGCAAAAGATTGATTTTCTGAGACATTATTGTTTACTTGCGTGAAACATACAAAAAGTCATTCAATCCGGATGGAAATATCTTTTCTACTTTTCGCTGTCTTTCTTCGTTTCCAGCTGATTCTCTACATTTTTCGTCTGCTTTTCAAGAATTCTCTTCGCCCAGTCGCGTCCGCCGACGCCGAAGGCAATCGCCATAGCTGCCGCAAACGCAATCGCCAGAGCCAGGAACAGAGTATTGACGATCTTCGGTGCAATTCCCAGTTGACTCAGAATCATGAAAGCAGCGATCACAATAATGAAAATGTTGACTGCATGTGCGAAGTTTTTCGCATTCGGCGAAGCCTTGACGATTTCCTTCTCCGCCCATGTTGCAAGAAGCCATGCGGCAATCAGGACGAGGACCGCCGCAAGCACCTGCGGCATATAGCCGATGATTGCCGTGCCGATGTCAGACAGTACCTGGATGTTCAGAAGCTTCAGAGCCGTTACGATGAAGAAGATATTGATGACGACCCGGACAATATCGCAGATGATTCTGGAAGCCGCCACATCGCTCTGTTTTCCGCTCTTGTTCGGAAGGGCGCCGCGTACATAGGCATCCATGCCTGTGCCGGCCAGAACCGTCCCCAGCACATTTGCCGTAAGACGGGCAATGAATGCGCCGACGGCAATCAGAATAATAGCAACGAACAGGCTCGGAATAATGTTGAAGATCTGATTGACCATGGAGGTCGCCGGCTGCGAAATGGCCGTGATGTTCAGAATCTGCAGACCTGCAACCACAAAAATAATCAGGATGATCGCATAGATTACATTGGCAATGATATCCGAGAATCCGGCGCCCGGTTTCGATTCGATCCCGCAGCGTTCCTGCCAGGAATCAATCTGCGTTTTCCGCAGGATTCTGAGAAGAATCTGCTTCACCAGCTTGGAAAGGAATACACTGAAAATGATGATGATGCAGGCCGCGATAATATTCGGCAGGAAATTCAGGAATGTCGTAGCCATTGTAGCCAAAGGCTGCGAAACATTTGTCAGGCCCAGCTTGTCAAGAGGCCCCGGAAGGAAAAGCAGAAAGACAATCGCATAGACGATATTGCCGACCAGATTAGAAAGATCAGCCGTATCTTTTTTTGTCACCAGCTCTTCATCGTTCTTTGTCCTTCGGGCCAGCACGCTGTTCATGATTTTCTTCACGACGGCGCGTGCAACACTCGCAGCGATCAAAGCCAGCAGCAGCAGAATCAGTGCCTGAATCACAATCGGCAGCCCGCCGATCAGCGGGTTAAAAAAATTCGAAGCCCAATCAGCCATACTTACACCTCCTGCAGTGAAAAATCTTAATTGATATCAATTTCATTGTACTTTTTCCTCAGTATGGTAAATACGGACACAGGTCCTTCCGTGTGGCAAGAAAATACAAACAGGAAAAATTGTATATCTGCGTCGCAGAAAGTCGGCTCAAAGCGGGCTTCGTAATTGGAAGGCAGAAAATGATTCCGATTTTCCATTTTTAGCATTTATGCTATGATATGATATTAAAAACAGAATAAATGAGGTCATTATAAAAAAAGATCATCTCTGTCTGGAAGAACACCAAACTGATCATCAAAATTGCCATCGGCATCGTCATCGGCGCCATCCTGGGGCTTACGGTTCCGCAGGCCGCCTTCATCAGCGTTCTCGGCACACTGTTCGTAGACGCACTGAAAGCAATTGCGCCCATCCTGGTCTTCGTTCTTGTCATGTCTTCCCTGGCAAATGCAAAGTCCAGCGTCGGCCCGAAATTCCGTACCGTCATTATCCTCTATATGATTACCACGCTGGCAGCGGCCATTGTTGCCGTCATCATGAGTTTTACTTTCCTGTCACTGTTGCGCCTTCCGATGCCTGCAATGCGGAAAATGCCGCACCGACCGGCATCGGCGAAATCCTTCTGAATCTTCTCAACAACATGGTTGCCAACCCGGTCAAGGCACTTTCGGAAGCAAATTATCTCGGCATCCTTGCATGGGCAGTCCTTCTGGGTCTTGCGATGCGTCTGTGCAGCACCGGCTTCAAATCCGCTCTGGTCTCAGTCTCCGATGCCGTCTCGCAGCTGGTTCGCTGGATCATAGGCTGCGCACCGTTCGGAATCATGGGACTCGTCTTCAATGCCGTATCTTCCAGCGGGCTTTCCATTTTCACAGAATACGGAAAGCTGCTTCTGCTTCTTGTCGTCACCATGCTGATTGTCTCGCTGATTGTCAATCCGATCATTGCCTGTATCTCCCTGCGGGCAAATGCCTACCCGCTCGTCTTCCGCTGCCAGAAGGATTCCGGCATCACCGCTTTCTTCACCAGACGTTCTGCGGCCAACATCCCGATCAACATGGCATTGTGCGAACGTCTCGGTCTCGATAAAGACATGTACAAGGATGAATATGACGCCGTCGTATTGTTCTGGCTAAGGGAAGAAAAAAGCGATAAAACGAATTGACGTTTTATCGCTTCAGACTGATGGCTGACCTCTTCCGAGGTTCCTCTTCCTGCCGCAGTTCTTCTCTCTTCTGCGATTCCTCTCTTCGATTATTCATGTTGTTCCGTTCCGGCGGGAAACCAGGACTGCGTCCTGTTGGCAATCTTCACGAGTGTCAGCATGACCGGCACTTCCGTCAGAACCCCGACGGTCGTGGCTAGGGCTGCCGGACTGGTCGTCCCGAAAAGTGCGACGGCAACAGCAACCGACAGTTCAAAGAAATTCGATGCCCCGATCATACCGGCAGGAGCCGCGATATCATAGGGCAGCTTCAGGATACGGCAGGCAGTATAGGCAATGAAGAAAATCAGATAGGTCTGCAGAATCAGCGGCACCGCAATCAGAAGAATATGAAGCGGATTCTTCAGGATCACTTCACTCTGAAACATGAATACCATCACCAGGGTAAGGAGCAGACCGATCGTGGTCACGCTGTCAAATTGATGGACAAACTTCTTTTCGAAATACTCCGAACCGCGCCGTCGGATAACCAGCACACGCGTCAGGATTCCGGCAGCCAGAGGCACCACCACAAAGAGCACCACGCTGAGGATCAGCGTACTGTAAGGAACGCTGACGTTGGATACGCCCAGCAGGAACTTTACGATAGGGACAAATGCAAACAGGATGATGAGATCGTTAGTCGCCACCTGAACAACCGTATAGGCCGGGTTTCCTTTTGTCAGCGTGCTCCAGACAAATACCATCGCGGTGCAGGGTGCCGCGCCAAGCAGCACCGCTCCGGCCAGATACTTCGTTGCAAGCTCCGGTGCAATCAGACTCTTGAAAATGACAAAAAAGAACAGCACGGCGATGCCGTACATCGTGAAAGGTTTGATGAGCCAGTTGGTGACCCAGGTGATATTAAGTCCCTTGGGATTTTTTCTGACGTTCTGCACGCTTTTAAAATCGACCTTCATCATCATCGGATAAATCATGATCCAGATCAGAACGGCCATGGGAATGGAAACCTTATAATACTCAAACTGATTCAGGAATGTGCCGACGGCCGGACACCAGTGCCCCAGAAGGACACCGATCAACATGCAGAGAATCACCCAAACAGACAGATACCTCTGAAAAAAACTGATTCCTTCATTTTTACTCTTCGCCATTTTCATTCCTCCCGCATTTCATGTCGGATATTTCAAAACATTTTTCCATAATTTTCCCAAACCCGAATAATTCCATACCATAATTTCCGTTTATTATTATGACATCTAGCTGTTTTATCCTACAAGGAACGGCTGAAGCACATTGAAAAGATAACCGACAATGATAATTCCCACAGTGCAGATTGCGATGAACAGTCCCAGCAGCTTCGGTTTGACAGCCTTCCGGAGCATAATAAGCGATGGGAGCGAAAGCGTCGTAACCGCCATCATGAAGGACAATACAGTACCAATCTGTGCGCCTTTGCCAAGCAGTGCTTCCGCAATGGGAATGGTGCCGAAAATATCCGCATACATCGGTACGCCGATCAGCGTAGCCAGCACGACACCGAACGGATTATCGCCTCAGAGAATGGCTTTAACAACTCTTTCCGGAATCCAGTTATGAATAACGGCACCGATGCCTACGCCGATCAGAAAATACGGAAACACCTTTTTGAAGGTGCTGACAACCTGATCCTTTGCATAGGACAGACGATCAGATATCGTAAGCTCCGGAGATTCAATGTCGATTCCGCCGGAAGTTTTAATAAAATCCTCCACATAGCGCTCCATTCGAAGCTTCTCGATAATCGTGCCGCCGATAATGGCTATGATCAGACCGAATAGGACATAGACAATGGCTACCTTCGTGCCGAAAATGCTCATCAGCAGCACAAGGCTGCCGAGATCGACCATAGGGGAAGAAATCAGGAACGAGAATGTCACGCCCACCGGAAGTCCTGCACTGGTGAATCCGATAAAAAGCGGGATGGAGGAACAGGAGCAGAACGGCGTCACCGTACCCAGCAGCGCCGCAATGGAATTGGCCCCTACCCCGTGGAAACGTCCGAGTATCTTCTTGCTGCGCTCCGGCGGGAAAAAGCTCTGGATATAGCTGATGATAAAGATCAGCAGGCAGAGCAGGAATGTGATCTTCAGCACGTCGTACAGAAAAAATTGTATGCTCCCGCCTAAACGTGAGGTAATATCCAGGCCAGAAGCAGAAAGCGCAGAACCGATGATTTCATTTAACCATTTCATACCCAGAATCTGACTCTGAATAAAATCCCATACACCCATAAAAAACCTCTTCTTTAATTTTATCAAATCAACTTTCTTCGATATGTTCTTCAAAAGGAACGCCATCCGGAAAGATGGCTGTTACCTGCAGCAATTATTCTTTTGTTCTGATTCTGCGTTGTCAGCTGGCGAAGCAATGATACGGCAGATTCCCGTCCGTCATCAGACAGACAATCATGTGTCCATTTGTCTTCCTTCCTGCCTTCAACGAGCCCGGAATCACAAAGAATCTTCATGTGATAGGAAAGGCCGGGGATGTTCCATATCTCCGTATCAAATCAATTTTTGCTGATGTGATAACAATACTCCTCATATCAAGATCTGTCAATATGAAGTTCCCCTTTTTAAAACTGCTATCAGTCTATTTCATTGCATATTCAGATAATGAAACATCCGGGACATACTCATCTGTCTTCATTTCACGAATCGGCATCTTTCCTGTCACCTGACGCCTGAAGTCTCGCAGGATAAAAAAATCCATTTCATCTTCTTCATCTGTGATTCATTCAGCTGTCTTACCTTCAGAAGCATCATGGCAGCATTCACGATCCACCACCCCAGTACAACCGCCAGTAAGGGAATCAACAGCACTTTAAGCAGATACCGCAGAAAATAATATAATATCGACGCTGAATATCCATGCTGATCGGATACCGAACGATTGCCGCAGCAGCGAATGCCAACGGTATTACTGATGAAATGATGACTCTTCTGCGAACCACTCGTTTTTCTTCAGGGACAGGCGGTCCATAGAGGACCGCATTGGTATCCGTGCCGAATATCTCCGCAATCTTCATGATCATCTCGACATCCGGCCAGTTCTTCCTGCGGCAGCCCGTTCTGCGCACGCAGATCCCGGATGTTTTTCCCAATGTCACGCATTCTGGTTCACCTCAGAAAAACCATTGCATGTGAAGCTATTTTTGTCACGCAAGGATTCTTTGACATGGCGGATAGCCACAGCCGCTGCCGCAAACAAGAACGAAATATTCTCTTTACACGGTAATTCTGAATTTCAGAATGGCCTTGAACAGATCTCCATCGATGGAGAGATTAAATGCGCCTCCCTGCAGTTCCGTCAGGTTTTTCGCTATGGAAAGACCAAGACCGCTGCCTTCCGTGCTGCGGGACTTGTCCCCGCGAACGAAGCGTTCCGTCAGTTCCTCCGCCGTGATGTCGAGCGGATATTTCGACGTATTCTTGAAAGAGGTACATGCATCCCCATCTTTCTCTTCCAGCGTGATGTAAACCCGCGTGCCGCCCTGCGCATACTTGCAGATATTGTTCAGGAGATTGTCGAACACGCGCCACAGAAGCCTTCCGTCTGCCATGATCCGCACGGGTTTTTCCGGCTGTTTTGCAATCAGCGACAGTCCAGCCGCCTTCATTCTGCCTTCGTATTCTCCGGCAGCCTGAGTAAGAATCACCCCGGCATCGCAGGGCGCAAGGGTAACTTCGATGTTCCCGGTGGATGCCTTCGATGCCTCGATGAGATTTTCCAGCATCTTCTGCAGACGTTCCGCATGCTTGAAAAGGACAGAGGCATATTCGCGGATGTTCGCATTTTCACAAGGCTCTTTGGAAATGAGATCTGAATAATTGATGATGGAAGTCAGCGGCGTCTTGATATCATGGGAAACATTCGTGACAAGCTCCGCTTTCATGCGTTCACTCTTCATGCGCTCCTCGATGGCCTGCGACATCACGTTCCCGATGCTGTTGAGTTTCTCTCCGTGTTCCTTCAGGTCCCAGATCATGTTTTTCGTATCGACCTGATAGGAAAGATTTCCGCCGGCAAGCGCTTCTCCGCCCCTCTTTAAAGAACGCATGGTGAAGGCAAGATAGACCGCTGCCCCGCCGAGCAAAAGTTTTTCCACGAACCACCAGAAAGCAAAGGCACCTGTGCTGTGCCCGACTGCGTCGATGAAAATGAGTTCGGCAAGGCACAGTCCCAGAAAACAGAGAGCCGTCTTCCACACGACCGGGAGCGCCTTGAAAAAGTTCCGCAGAAGATGCAGCAGCTGAAAGACAAGCGTGTTCTTCCACCAGGCGCCAAGCTTCGTCCGCACCGCAAAATTCATGCACAGCGCCGTTCCGATAAAGGATATCACGGCCGCCGCGGTTCCCAGTATGATCAGACCTTCCGCTGTAAGATCCGCCATGCGGATGAACGTAAAGAACGTATAGAATATCGCCGCTGTCAGCGGTACCAGAACGAATTCAAATGGAATCCGGTTCGTCCAGTCGGACACGATTTCCGTGTGACCGCGGCGGTGTCCGGCGGAGCACATCAGGAAAACAAAGCTGGCAGAAAGAAGAATCAGAAGAAGGATCGCGACGGCAATCAGGGCATACCGAAGCGAATAAATCTGATCATAAAATGCATTGACCTGCGCCAGCTCATCATCGATGGGAAATGCCGGATCGATAAACGCCGTCACCGTAAAGACAGAAATCTGATCCTCGCCGCCGAAAGAGGTCTCTTTGATCGTGTATGCCGTCTCTGAGAGCGAGCGGTAATCCTTCGCTTCGTAGTATTTCTTTTCGTAGCTGAAAATGTATTCATTTTCAGCATCCTTGGTATGGTTGGACCAGAGAAGCTTCTGTGCGTCATCCCGGATCTCATAGGTCGCATTCGTTTGGGAACTTAATCTCTGTGCCTTGTCCGTGTCATTGACAATCAGGACATCGCGCATGACCGTGAGGCTGCTGTCCATGGCTTTGCTTTCCAGTGTGCTTTCCTTGATTGCATGCAGGCTTTTCGTATAGAATCCATGTTCTGCAAGATACAGAATTCCGCAGAGTGCGCCCGTCAGGAAAACCGCTGACAGGATGACGATCAGGAAAGCCGCTGTCTTTGCGGCCATGCTGTTCATGATGTTTTTCTTATCCATTCTTTTTCTGCTCCTCGATTTTATAGCCCTGCCCCCAGACGACTTTCAGGCAGCGCGGCTCCGCGGGATTGATTTCGAGCTTCTCGCGGAGGTGCCGGATATGGACGGCAATCGTATTCTCGCAGTCGACAGGCGTATCCTTCCAGACCCTCCGGTAGATTTCCTTAGGACTTAAGACCTGTCCCTGATTCTCCATCAGCAGTTTCAGGATTTCATATTCCGTCGGCGTCAGGGAAACTTCTTCGCCGTCAAGTTTTACACATTTTGCCTTATCATTCAGTTCAATTCCGCCAATCCGAAGGACCGTCTCTTCCGCCGTGCCGCTTCCCAGCGTCAAATACCGCCGAAGCTGCGATTTCACCCGGGCTGCCACTTCCACCGGATTGAAAGGCTTGGTGATGTAGTCGTCCGCCCCGGCGGTCAGTCCCATCACCTTGTCATTGTCCTCGCTTTTTGCCGTCAGGAGGATGACCGGAACATTGCTGTTCTCCCGTATTTTTACCATAGCGGAAATGCCGTCCATCTCCGGCATCATGATGTCCATCAGGATAAGCTGGATCTTCTCATACTGCATGACCTCCAGGGCCTCTTCCCCCGAGTAAGCCTCGAAAATGTCATACTGCGGATCCGAAAGATAAATTTTCAGTGCATTGACGATGTCACGATCATCGTCGCAGATCAGGATGTTGTACATTTTCCGCCTCCTCACGGAACCATCATACCCGAAAAAAGATGAAGAATAAACTATGCAGGACCTTAAGATTTCCTTAAGATGCATACAAAAAAGGCTTTCCGGATTATCCGAAAAGCCTCAGATACTCTGTACATAAAAAACCGGTTCATGGGAAATTGTGAATAGCATAATAAAAGTACCCACTTTTGGCGGAGAAAATTCCCCACCTGTTATGCTGCTGACTGACAGATAAAAATAAGCTATCCTTATCAGCGTAACTA
>Ga0160425_1002487_pt1 | contig 14834 bp, 11 predicted proteins | sample BioMet8_FD_108193 | JGI IMG/M metagenome (GOLD analysis project Ga0160425, IMG submission 108193) | Microbial communities from bioreactor (seeded with sewage sludge) at Lawrence Berkeley National Lab, California, USA - Biofuel... | ecosystem: Engineered > Bioreactor > Anaerobic > Unclassified ...
CAATATGTCCAAAGCGGCGCTTTCTCATATCAGGTCCGAATGTCATGATTCCATTTGCCATGCCGGTGAGGCTGATTCCAATCATCCTGTCCCACTTTTCAAACGAATAGTCAAGGAGACCACGTTCCGGCATTGGTGTCATCGGGTCATCCATAATGCCTGCGCAGTTGATGAGAATACTGACCGGACCCAGTTTCTCTTCAACTTCTTTTTTTGCTGCTGCCCAGTTATCACGATCCATAACATTCAGCCTGATACCCGCCGCTTTTCCCGGAAAATCAGCAAGCGCTTTTTCCAGCTGCTCTGTATCAATATCGGCAAGTGCGACCTTGCATCCGCGTTTTGCGAGGGAACATGCAATCGCATATCCGATGCCGCTCGCTCCGCCTGTTACAAATGCGTTCTGTTCGTAAAAATTAAACATTTCAATATCCCCTTTCTTATTCAAAATATAAGTCTTCTGTTCCGTCGAGGCCATAAATGTGTACACGGGCCTTATCTTTTACCGGATCAGTTCCGGGTGTATAGCCCTGCGGAGGCGGCACCATAAACTCAATGCTGAGCTTCAGATCCGGATGGCGCATCCATATTTCCTGGCAGTTATAAATGCTCATCCGTCCCGTAACAATATAACCAGCTTTTTTTGCCGCGGCTATCGCAGCTTCTCCGTCAAAAACGAGAAAATCAATCGCATTCAGACCAAGCGGCTCATCCTTTAAAAGCCTTCCAAGTCCTATTTCCGGATCAATCACCTGAATGTACTCAACACTGACCGGCTTTGCCGTGACCATAAAAGCCATGCAGCCGTTAAAAGAACGGATATCATGTTCCTCCGCTTTTTCCACTCCTTTTACATCCTTATAAGCGGCTTCTACAGCTTTGATATCATCCACAAGAATGTGAATATGATGAACCATAACTGCAGGGATACCCCCGATAAATTCGGGTATCTGACTGACCATGTTTTCCTTTTCCATTACTGTTCCCGCACCTGCCTTTCTATTGAATTATCTGCTGCTTACTTAAATATATAAGCAAACACGGAAGAATATAATCCGCATAATAAATGAAAAAGGCACCCGCTATACCACTTTTCTGCGGGTGTCCGATGTATTCTGTTACAGACTGATTTACTTTTCTTCTTCCTCCATAATACGCAGCAGAATCCTGTAAAAAAGCTGTTCATCCGGCGTCTCAAGACTTGTTCCGAGTAGTTCAAATATTCTGTCAAGCCGCTGTGAAAGTGAACTTCGATGCAGGTATAGTTCACGTGCCGTTCTTGCACTGTTCATCTGATTCGTTAAAAAACTTCGCAGGGTTTCAATATAACTGACATTTGACTTTTCATCATGATCCATAAGTCTAATAAGTCCGGACGGCATCAGATCTGTCGTTGAAAATTGCCCCTTTGCCTGATGCAGCATGTATGAAAACACCTGTTTTTGAAATACATAAAGCAGCTTTTTATCATCTTCCGCTGTACCGTTTACAATTGCACAGCACGCTTTTTCATATTCAGTCCGGATATCCCGCAGCCTTTGGAAACTGTCGCTGACTCCGATCCGGAAACCGGCTGCCTCCAGCATCGGCACAACTTTTTCCGTAACGGCCTTATATCCATCATCCATAGAAGCAGATCTGCGGATTATAACAATCCGCTTGCTGTATGGCAGGATAATACACTCCGGAAGCCGCTCTATTAGGGAGGAAATCATGTAATCCGTAATTCCAAGGCCTGTCTCATCATCCGGTATAAGTACAAAGCAATAATACGCCCTGCCATCTTCTTTTTCAAAAGGTGAAAGCTTTACCGCGTGCTCCATCTGCTTATCTTCGATATATGTTCCGTCAAGAAGGGCCTTAACCGCTTTTCTGACGGGTTCAAATGATGAGCGGCTGATACCGCTCCGGTACTGAAATGCCCGCTGGACATATTTTGCCAGATGCCGGAAAAGCATTAAGGCGTACTCCGGAAACGGCTTATATATTTCACGCATCGAAATACTGCCTCTGAATTCATTTTCCAGGAAAAAATTAACCGTATAAACCCGCTCATGGCCATGATCGTCATGCATATAAGGTATCTGGATCTTCGTATACTCATAAACACTGCGCAGACGCTCGATGCAGTCAACCGGCACACTCCGGTAATCATCCAGTTCCCACCTGCCCGACGCGCCTCCTCTGTAATCAACAGATCCCAGTATTTCAAACCGGTCGTTTACTACAGTGACGGGGTTTTCAAGAATCGGCGCACTGATCAGCAGCATTTGCTCAATATCGGCACCTGTTTCCAGAATGCTGATAAGATCTGCATCCCATTCATTGAAGCGGCAGAAGATTCTCTGTATCCCGTTAAGGACTTCAATAATACTATGTGTTCTTTGAAGAAGATAAACCGGAACCGATCCATGTATCCAGCAATCCGGAATAATGCAGTCAGGACATATAACAAGACACTGCAAGTCTTCCGGTACTGTATCCGGAAAGCTTCCCTGAGGCATCAGATATACATAGCCGTCTTCCATAATCATTCCACGTTCAAAGCAAAGTACCGCCTTAAGCGCAATATCCTCACGCGCCATGCCATAGCTTTTTATGCTGTAATGCTGAGAAAGCTGTTCATATAAGAGATCCTGATTCAGATTCATAATCGTTCTCCTCTTCCTTTATGTACTTTGACAGCGATGATACTGAAAAAACGGGAAAGGCACATCCGCCTTTCCCGCCTTACTGCTGTTTAATGATTTCTTTCCCAGTTTTCCACTATCTCTGCCGCTTTATCGAAATTCTTGAATTCAATCGCTTCACAGAACGCGCCGCAGACATGAATGTCATGCTCAGCGGCATACGCGCCGAACGGACAGTGTACACAATTCTCCATTGTCTTGCACATCACGTCCTTGCGCTTCCGGTAATCTTCTTCCTCCGTCATAGCCTGCCGGTTATTTCGGCCATGGATAAAAGCCTGACGGTGCCTCGTTCAGATCGATAAAGATATTCTTCTTCTGTGTATAATTCTCAAGGATCAGCTTATGCGTCTCACGTCCTATGCCGGACTTCTTGTACCCGCCGAACGGAGCCTGCTCAGGAAGAGAATTGTACGTATTAACCCACATACGTCCGGTTTCTACGCCTCTTGCCACACGGATCGCACGATTGATATCCTGTGTCCATACAGCGCCGCCAAGACCATACGCGCTGTCGTTCGCCATATCGATAACTTCTTTCTCATCATGGAACTTAATCACAACGGCTACAGGCCCAAAGATTTCTTCCTGGGCAACACGCATCTTATTATTCGCGTCAACGAGCAGCGTCGGCTTCATGTAAGCGCCCTTTGCAAACTCGCCTTCTGTATATCTCTCACCGCCGCAGGCAACACGGCAGCCTTCCTGCTTGCCGATTTCAACATAGCCCATGATCTTCTTTGCCTGACCCTCATTGATCTGGGAACCCATCTGGGCATCCTTATCCCACGGCATGCCGATCTTCACTTTATTGAACCGCTCAGCAGCTTCTTTTACAAATTTATCATAAATCGTATCCTGAACGAAGATTCTGGAACCTGCGCAGCAGACCTGGCCCTGATTGAACAGAATACCAAGCTGGATGCCGTCCATTGCCTTCTCCCAGTTGCAGTCATCAAAGAAAATGTTTGCCGACTTGCCGCCGAGTTCAAGCGTCGCCGGAATCAGCTTCTTCGCAGCTGCGTCCGCAACAGAATATCCAATCTCTGTAGAACCTGTAAATGCCAGCTTCCGGAGATCCGGATGATCCAGCAGATACTGGCCTGTCTTGCTTCCTGAACCTGTTATAACCTGGAAAACGCCTGCCGGGATAACGTCCTTCGTAAGTTTTGCAAATTCCAGTACAGAAAGGGAAGTCGCGCTTGACGGCTTGAATACTGTACAGTCACCGGCTGCAAGCACAGGCGCCAGCTTCCATGCCGCCATGCAGAACGGGAAGTTCCACGGAACGATCTGTCCTACAACACCGATCGGCTCTCTTAATATAATACTGAGTGTATTGTCATCGATCATTACGGCTGATCCCTCATCCGCGTAGATGCAGCTGGCGAAATACCGGAAGTGTGCCGAAGAAAGCGGAATATCAATATTGAGCGTCTCACGGATCGGCTTGCCGTTGTCCATGGACTCAACCATTGCAAGATGCTCTGCGTTTGCATCGATGATATCAGCAACCTTGTTCAGAAGTGCTGCCCGCTCCTTGGCAGAAGTATGTTTCCAGGATTCAAATGCTTTCCATGCTCCCTTTACGGCATCGTCGACATCTTCCTTCGTACCGGCGGCACAGATCGCAAGATGCTCCCCCGTAGCAGGACACGTTGTTTCAAACGTAGCACCGTCTGAAGCGTCTCTGAATCTTCCATTAATAAACAACCCGTATTTTTCTTCCAAATTCACATGCTCAGCCATCAAAACTCCTCCATTCCTTTAATAAGGTTATGGTACTTACACAGCTATCTGTTACATTATTAATTATAGCCGCTATTGTCAGATTTTCAAGAGATAACATGTGCATTTTCTCGGATTATTGCCTTGACAACTTTCTTGTTTTCTTTCATCCCAGAAAATGAAAAAGGAAAAAAGCGGAAAACGGTATCAGAACGATAAGCAGCGACGGTATCAGACAGCAGCCTCCTCTGCCGCGCTTCTCCACCTTGTCCTTCGCGTATTCCTGATCCATATAGTCAATATCTTCCAGTTCATCCAGCATTTCATCTATGTCATCCATAACAAAGCCTCGATTCTAATAAACTGCCTCACGATTATATCCGCAGCTTCAATTCTCAGTATTTCGGCAGAATCAGTCTTTTTTCCACAACATCGGCAACAAGCTGCAGTGTACTCCGGTACCCGGTTTTCTGCATCAGATTCTTCACATGGTATTTTACGGTATTGACCGTGATGCCCAGATTTTCCGCGATTTCTTCATAACGGCACCCTTGCGCAAGTTCACGGACAACTTCCAGTTCCCGGTCAGTGAGCTCACCGCTGTCCGCATTTCCTACCCGGATCACCGGTGTCCTCTCCGGCCAGACCGGTTCGCCGCGCATGATACAGTCGCAGGCCGTAAGCAGATCGATGCTTCCATATTCCTTATACCAGAATCCGTCACAGCCGCTCTCACGTGCCTTGCCAAGAAATGAATGCTCCGGCATAGAAGTCATAATCAGGATTTTGATCCGCGGATAATGTTTTTTGATTCTTGCGGCAGCTTTGAGGCCGGATTCATCATCCGCTGTACACACATCCATCAGAATCAGATCTATTTTCCCCTTCATGCAGGCAATTTCAGCGTTTGCAGCGTTCTCGATCGAGGCAATAACAAGATAATCCTGTGAAAGAGCAAGGCGGCTTTGAACATTTTCTCTTGATATTTTAGAGTCCTCTACGATAAGAACATTGATCATTCTCTTTCGTTCCTCTTTTCTTCATCCGGTATGTCCACAATAAGCACAACACCGCCATCGCACCGTATCGAAAGCGATCCGCCCTCCTGCTCCAGGCGGCGTCTCAGATTTCTAAGCCCGTCACCCTCCCTGACCGAATATACGTTTTTTGAACCGTTCCCGGATATTTCAGCGTGACAGCCTCTTTCTGTCTTCGTCAAAGAGACAATCAGGCAGTCCGCACCGGCATGACGGACTGCATTCGTCAAAGCTTCGCGCACAGCCGCGTACAGCATCAGAAGCGCTTTCCGGCCGACAGGCTGTTCACCGAGAAATTCTATATGACATCCTATCATATCAGCTACCGAAAGAAGCTCTGCTTCCGGCGAATTTTCTGTCTGTGAAGCAGCCAGCGGAATGTTGGTCAGATCGCGGATCGCGTCCTCCCAGCCTCTGGCAAGCGATGTTATATCTTCATCCAGTGTATGTGAAGACAGCGATTTCTTTGTGGCTACGAGGCATCTTCCAAACTCATCATGAATACGCATTTTCGTCGCCAGAAGCTCCTTGTCGTGATTGATCTGCATAATATTGGCAAGCAGATTTTTCTGACGTTCATGGAGCATGGACAGACGTTCATTATTCTCATACAGCTTCTCGCTTAAGCTGTACAGTTCCGTAAAATCCGCCGCTTCGATCTGAACGGTCGATGGAACCTCTTCATCCATTACATGACGTTCGAAACGCCAGACTGTGCCATCCGTCATTTCATATACTACGCGGTCTTCTGATATAGCGTCATCCGTATTTTCACTGAACCAGGGCTTGCACAGTCTGACCGCTCCCGTTATATGATCCGAACGGAGCAGTTTGTACCATAAATCATTCGCATCTAAAACCGTTCTGCCTGTCATGACAAATGCCAGATCATTCATCATCTTATTCACAAGAATCGGCCTGCCATCCATCGTAGAAAACACAAGCCCGCCGGGGTATGAATCAATTGCTTCACGGACCGCACTTACTGCGTGCTGCCTTTCACGAAATCTAAGATGCATACCGGTCCGCCTCCTCTCGAAGAATAAGTCTGTAACCTCCGGGAATCATCTGCCAGTCCGTATCACAGCATTTTATACCCAAGCGTTCTGCCGCCTCCACGGGCGGCTCCGCAGGGATCTTTCCGCCTGACTGAACCGATATTGAAAAAGAAGACGGACTTTCCACCGCCGTCAGAACACAGGCAGGCGCAAACCGCTCATATTCAAGCAAAAATTCCAGCATGTCAAACAGATACAGTGAAAATTCCGATGAAAAAGCAGTTTTCCCTTTCCAGGTCATGGCTGCCCTGATTCCAAACTGGTTCAGGCTGCCGATCATATCCCGAAAGCTGAATTCAAGATCTGCTTCATCCAGATGTCCGTTCTCCTGCTCGAGAAGGCGCAGATTGCACCGGCGCTTAACGTATGTACCGATCAGGCAGATCTGGCAGAACAGCAAATCCTTATCCACTGCGGTTTCCCGCTTTCTTAAAAGCTCTTTAAGCAGCGAAAGCTCTCCTCCCACCTCTTCTGTAAGCAAGTCGTAGATATGATTCTGAGCCTGAATTCTGGCTTCTTCCGACTTTGTCTTCAGTTCCTCGCTAAGCAGGGTACTCTCCTGCTCAAGCTCCCCGGCAGTTTTATTCAAATCCGCTATTACCGGGCGGATTCTTGAAACATCCTTCTGCCAGATCAGGTAACCGCCATGAATCCGGTACGAATGATATTCCACCGTATTGCCGGCAGATGCCGTTCCGTCCTCCTTAAGCCTTTGAAATATATTCTCATCCAGTACCGGCGCATGCCGTGATTTCAGAAAGACACTCCCGTCCTCCCGTACGATCTGCATTGCAACCGTAGAACGGTCAAAAACCATATCGTACTGTGTGTTTACAGGCACAAGTCCTACAAAAATACACGCTTCCCATTCCATTACTTCAATAAAAAAAGCACCCGCAGAAAATTCAATCAGTTCAACCGTAACAAAAAACGAAGAAATTGTATATGGGATGCAGAATGCCGGCAGCAGAATAACCTCACAGAGCGGAAGCATTTTATACAGAAGCGACCTTTCATGCAGGAACATATTTCTGCGGAATATCACGGCAAGCCTGGCAGCGATCAGGCATCCTGCCCATATAAACATTATAAAGGTTCCGGCATTAGGATGAAAATACAAATTTGGCTGCGGTTCGCCGGCTATTGTATAATACATGAAATGATGGTATTCATTCGTAACCGCCAGCAGTATGAGCAGTGCCGCAGGCAGGGCAAGAAAATACCATTGCTTCCGGAATCTGTAGCTCTCCGCCTTTCCAAGACCAAACGCGGCAAACAGGCCGAACAGAGGAATGGTTACTGCCGGCACGCTGATTAAATACCCGCTGATCCGCAGCATATAAAGATTTTGATATAAAAAAGCTTCCTGCACAAAACGGACAGTCAGCCAGAACACCATTGACAGCATCTCCGCGTACAGGAAAATCCGCATTGTCCTCTGCATAACCCTGCACCGGATCAGATACCACCAGAACGCAACAAGCAGCAGATAGACACCATAGACAACCACCGCATAGAAATGGTCCGAAGGATAAAAATTCCTGCAGATCTGCCTGTATAAGGAAACAGCACAAAGAATCAGAAACGCTGTGCCTGTGTATAAAGTTGTTTTTCTGCTTTCCTTCATAACATAATTCCTCAAAATCGGTTTGTAAAATTTATCCAGATTGCATATCTGCTGTTATTATACCATACTGAAAAGCATGCCTGCCCTACCCGATCAGGTAGTTTTCAGTTTTTCAGGGCAAAAAAAGGAGAAGAGACAGCCTGCTCTTCTCCCAGATAATCATTACTTTCCCATTTCACTTGTAACAGGGCCCTGTTCCCATGGGACCGATTCACTGACCATATCACCGCCTGCCCTGCATATGGCATCAATAAACGTCCTTCTGGCAGCCACATGGGCTGTATGCAGCCGGAATTCCTTTGTTCCGCGCATATCCGTCCGCGGTGAAAGTCCTTCGATCGACTTGTCGGCAATCAGCTTCACGGTATCCATACTCACTGTGCTTCCCGCCGCAGCATGCTCTGCCGCAGCCGCACGAATCGGCGTAGGACCCATAACGGCAAATGCCATGCGCATATCCAGAATCGTTTTCTTATCATCACTGAGCTTCACATTTGTGGAACATCCTGTAATATCAACATCCATTGCATTGCGCAGACCATATTTCCAATGGCTTCCGTAATAGCCGCTGTAAGAAGCCTCCGGTATCAGAAGTGCTGTCAGGATCTCTCCTCTTTCAAGCCTGACGCCTGTTCCGTCAGTACGGTAGAACTCGGCAATAGGCATTGTTCTTACCCCGTCCGGACCGGTTATTTCCGCAATGGCATCATATGCAAAAAGCGTCGCGCCGCTGTCCGCGCCCGTATGAGCGTTGCAGACATTGCCGCCGATCGTTCCGATATTGCGGATCTGCGGTCCGCCTACCTTATCGACAGCTTCTCCGAGAGCCGGTACGTACTTCCGGATCACTTCACTGGCTGTTACATGAGAAAAAGAAGTCAGCGCGCCAATCCGGATCGTATGATCAGCCTCCAGTGTCACACCGCGCATTTCATCTGCCAGATAAATGCTTATTATATCACAACCCGCAAAAAGGCCGCTTCTCATCTGTATCAGCAGGTCGCTTCCTCCCGCCAGAATCCTGGCTTCCGGGTGCTCAGCTTTCAGCTTTACAGCTTCCGCAACAGTATTGGCCTCATAGACTTTTCCGAAATCATACATAGTCCTTTACCTCCTCAAAGATCCCTGCCTTTGTAAAGGCATCAAACAGCCGGTGAGAATTTACAGGCAGATCATCGAATTCAATTCCTGTTGCCTGAATCAGCGCATTTCGAATAGCCGGAGCGCCGGACAATGTCGGCGGTTCTCCAAGTGACTTCGTTCCATATGGCTGTGTCGGTTCATAATTCTCAACAAACTGCGCATTAAGACGAGGATGATCCATAATCGTCGATATCTTATAGTCAAGGAAATTTCCGTTGACCGGCTGCCCCGTACGCTCATTATACAAAAGCTCTTCATTGCTGCCGAATCCGATGGACATGCTTATTCCGCCATGAACCTGAGCTTCCGCAAGACTGGGATTAATTAAACGGCCGCAGTCATGAACATTGATAATATTTACAACACGGTACTTGCACATCGGGATATCAACCTCAACTTCCGCAATGCTGCATCCGAAGGAAAACGCGTTGCTTCGACCCTCATGGGAGCATTCAGCTGTAATATGCACCGCCCGTCCCTTGTCATAATAAGCGTGCATAGCCAGCTCGGAAAGCGGCATAATCGGATCGCGTGTATCATTGTTGACAATGATTCCCTCATCGATGTCCATCATATCCCTTGAGTATTCTGTCAGTTTTTCAGCAAATGCCAGTATCTTGTCCCGCAGCAGCCTGCCGGTCTCCCAGATACTCTTACCTGCCATAAAGGTTCCGCGCGATGCATAAACACCGAAGCCATACGGCGAAATGTCAGTATCCTGTGTCGAAATCGTATGAACCTGCTCAAACGGAATGCCTACAGCGTCAGCTGCCATTTGTGCATAAACCGTATCGGCGCCCTGTCCTATTTCTGTTTCCGCAAGCTGTATCTGAATACTGCCGTCCTGGTTTAGAATCATCCGGCAGCTTGACATCTCCAGGGCAATCGGGTAAACACTCGTATTGTACCAGAATACGCCCATCCCGATACCTCTCCGGATCGGACCCGTCTGCTTCTTATTATATAAATTCCACTTTCTGTCCCAGTCCATGAACGCCATGCCCTTCTCAAGGCACTGGATATGGCTCGGCCAGCGGTTCACATTGCCTGAAAAATTATCCTTAAAGCCTACGCGCATCAGGTTCTTCTTCCGTATTTCAAACGGACTCATGCCAAGCTCATGCGCAATATCATCAACATGAGCCTCTACCGCAAAGGAGATCTGAGGCATTCCATAGCCACGCATTGCGCCGGCAGGCGTCGTATTTGTAAAAACGGTATAAGCGTCTGACTGATAGGAAGGCGATGTATAAAGCTGCAGAAACGCTCCTGCCTCCTTGGCAGCAATTGCATGTCCGTGAGACGCATAAGCTCCCTGGCGTGAATACGCCTCATACTTCCGGGCAACAAATGTACCGTCTGTTCTGTACCATGTTGTAAAATGAAAATACAGATTGTGACGGACACGGTTGTTCCAGAATGTTTCCTCTCTTGAAGCCTCCAGCTTCACCGGACGTCCGCCTACAGTCGTCGTCAGAAATGCGCAAAGCGGTTCATAAAGAGCATCCTGCTTGTTGCCGAATCCGCCTCCGACATACGGCTTGATGATTTCGACCTGCCCCCAGGGAATGCCAAGTGCCTGTCCCACAATTCTTCTGATCATAAAGGGAATCTGCGTGGAACTCGTGACAATTACTTTTCCCTTCTCAATACGGGCACAGCAGACATGATTCTCAATATGGGCATGCTGCACCGTCGGTGTTCGGTACCACTTGTCAATGCAGTGAAGACCGGGCTCCTTGATCGCTTCCTCCAGGTTGCCGCCCTGAAGCGTTGTATGACTCAATATATTATTCGGAAACCTGTCATGCAGCTGCGGCGCGCCATCCTTGATTGCATCGAGCTGATCAAGAACAAAGGGCAGTTCCTCATATTCTACCTTAACAGCCCTGACTGCCTTCTCCGCCGCAAAATCGTTCTCCGCGATTACCGCCGCGATATCGTCCCCATAGTACCGTACATGCTTTGTAAGCACCAGTCTGTCGGCAACATCCTGATGAGCCGGATCCAGTGTCCAGGGATGACCTGCTGTCGGAAAATAATTCTCCGGAACCTCAAAGCAGGTAACAATCTTTACAACACCAGGTATCTTCTCCGCCTCTTCGGTATGTATTTTCTTAACATACCCATGTGCAATTGTTGCATGTACGATCTTAGCCGAATATGCTGCGGTACCGACCAGATCATCCGTATACTGTGCACGCCCCGTGACCTTATCGAAAGCGTCCACTCTCAGTTCTCTCTTTCCTACGCTTTTAAATTCTGCCATGATCGTTCCTTTCCCGAAACAGGAAGCTGCAGCTGCGCCAAAAAAATTTTTAGCTGTCTGCCAATTACAATTCCATAGTTCCATTGCATAATATAAATTCATATGAAAAAAAGTTTGCAGCCTTTTCGAGGAAAAGTTGTCAAACTTCATTCAACAAGAGTATATCAGAAAGCTTTAAGAATGTCAATTCAAGACTGCGGTCTGATGCCGTTCAAAAAAATTTTTTGATCCGGTTTTCAATTTCCTTACGGTAAAAAAAAGGGAAGAGATAAATGATCTCTTCCCTAAAAAAAATTGTTCTCTTATCTGCCGAATATTTCTGCCGGCCGAATGCTTCCGGACACTAATTGCCCATCTGCTTCGCAACTTCCTCCGCGAAATTCTCCTGCTTCTTCTCGATGCCCTCACCCGTCTCATAACGAATAAAGCGTTTGATCGAAAGAGCAGCTCCGGCTTCCTTGCCGGCCTTTGCAACGTACTGCGCTACAGTTAACTCACTGTCCTGTACATAGATCTGATCAAGCAGGCATACTTCCTTGAGCTCTTTGTTGAGACGGCCGCCGATCATCTTCTCGATGATATCGTCCGGCTTATTTGGATTCTCGGTCTTAGCCTGCGCAAAAAGGATTTCCTTCTCATGGTCGATATAGTCCTGCGGCACTTCACTGTCCGATACATACTTCGGAGACATGGCAGCTACCTGCATAGCGACATTCTTCAGACATTTCCGCACATCGTCATTAATAACATCCGTGCTGCCTTCGACAAGAACGCCGATACGGCCGCCGCCGTGAATATACGAAACGATGCAGCCGTCTGTGGAAAGCTTCTCAAAACGACGGATTTTCAGGTTTTCTCCGATCACTGCGATCTGCTCTGTCAGGACCTCCTGAACGCTCTTCGATGATTCAGCCTTCCATGGCTCAGCAAGGAACGCGTCAATATCATCTGCGCCGGAAGTCAGTGCCTGATCGGCAACTGCTTCTACATACTTCTGGAACTTCTCATTCTTTGCGACAAAATCTGTTTCGGAATTGACCTCTACGATCGCCGCCTTCTTATCGCCATCCATTGCAACTCTTACAAGACCTTCCGCTGCAATTCTGGCTGCCTTCTTAAGTGCCTTCAGTGCTCCGCTCTTACGAAGGAATTCCACTGCGGCTTCCTTATCACCATTCGTCTCTGTAAGAGCCTTCTTGCAGTCCATCATGCCGGCCCCTGTCAGTTCTCTTAATTCCTTAACCTGTGCTGCTGTAATAGCCATATAATTACTCCTCCGATCCTGCTTTCACTTCTTCTTCGGCTGCTTCGCTGTATACTTCTTCCTCCGGTGCAGACGCTTCGCCTTCGCCCTCAAAAGACTCCTCTGCCATCTGAGCTCCCTGGTTTGCCGCGATGACAGCATCCGCCATCTTGGAAACAATCAGCTTGACGGCACGGATCGCATCGTCATTCCCAGGGATTACATATGTAAGCTCCTCCGGATCACAGTTTGTATCCGCAATACCTACAAGCGGGATATTAAGCTTATGTGCTTCCTGAACGCAGATGCGCTCCTTCTTCGGATCTACTACAAAGATAATATCCGGAAGCCGCTTCATGTTCTTGATGCCGCCCAGGTTCTTCTCAAGCTTCTCCCATTCCTTGCGGAGAGCAATAACCTCTTTCTTCGGCAGTACTTCAAACGTACCATCCTCAGACATGCGCTCGATCTCTTTCAGACGGGCAATTCTCGACTGAATCGTCTTGAAGTTGGTAAGCATTCCGCCGAGCCATCTCTCATTCACGTAATACATGCCGCAGCGGTCTGCCTCTGCCTTGATCGCGTCCTGTGCCTGCTTCTTCGTGCCTACAAAAAGTACGGAACCGCCCGCTGAAACCGTATCCGCAATTGCATCATATGCATCATCAATCATACCGACTGACTTCTGCAGATCAATGATGTAAATACCATTGCGCTCTGTGTAGATATACGGAGCCATTTTAGGATTCCATCTTCTCGTCTGATGTCCGAAGTGAACACCTGCTTCCAGTAACTGTTTCATTGAAATTACACTCATGTTCCAAACCTCCATTTGTTTAAACTTCCGCATGCTTCATTCAGGACGAAACCGCTCTGCAAAAATACGGAACCTCCGTCCGATCCGCATACGTGCTTTTTTGCGACTTTTTGATTTTATCACAAGTATCGTGTTTTCGCAAGGCTTTTTACCGTGTTTTGCTCTGTTTTCGATACCGTCCTTTTCGCGGTATTCTCAAAAGCTGTTTTCAAAAAAGGAGACAGGCTTCTGCCTGTCTCCTGTGAATCCATTATTCAATTCCATCAGAACCGCAGATAATATGTAACGCGGACACTGCTTATACAGATTGGAACACCTGTCTGCTGAGCTTCAATCATCTGGCCGCCGCCGATATAGATGGCTACATGTCCCGGTGTCCAGCAGATATCACCCGGCTGCGGGTTTGATACCTTCGTGCCTGCGGCAAGCTGGTCGGAGGAAGTTCTCGGAATACTGATTCCTGCACACGCGTAGCAATACTGGGTAAGGCCGGAGCAGTCAAGTCCGACATAAGGTGTTGTGCCTCCCCAGACATACGGTACGCCAAGCTGGCTGTATGCCGCGCTTACAATGGCATTGCCGGAAGCCGCGCTGTATGATGCATTGCCGCCCGAGCTGGAAGAGGACGAATTCGATGAACCCGTATCCGAACCGCTCGACTTCGAAGCAGCTGCTGCTGTCGTTCCGGAAGCTTTCGTTGATGTCGAATTCGAGCTTGCTGTAACCTGCTGCTGTGCCGCCGCCTTGGCCGCTGCCTCCTCGGCTGCTTTCTTAGCCTGTTCCGCCGCGACTGCCGCCTGGAGCTGTGAATCAAAATCCGCTACCTCAGCCTGCTTCTCAGTGATCATGGAATCCAGGCTGTCCTGCTGTGTCTTATAATCCGCCTGAAGCGATTCCAGCTTCTGCTGGTCCTGCTCAAGACTGTCCTTCAAGGTTGCTATATCGTTCTTCGTCTGAACGTATTCCGTCAGCATGTCCCGGTCGTACGAGCTGATATTCGACGCGTATTCGACTCGGTTCATGACATCGGCCACATCCGTTGATGAAAGAACTGCCGCGATCAGTGATGCATTTCCGTCTTCATACATATACTTAATACGAAGCTTCATCGCGGCGTACTGCTCGTCTTCCTTGTCTTCCGCCGCCTTCAGGTCGGTATTGGCCTGATCTATTTCCTGTCCCTTCGCAATAAGGTCATTCTCCAGCTGATCGATGTTTCCAA
>Ga0160425_1002491_pt1 | contig 14824 bp, 13 predicted proteins | sample BioMet8_FD_108193 | JGI IMG/M metagenome (GOLD analysis project Ga0160425, IMG submission 108193) | Microbial communities from bioreactor (seeded with sewage sludge) at Lawrence Berkeley National Lab, California, USA - Biofuel... | ecosystem: Engineered > Bioreactor > Anaerobic > Unclassified ...
AGCATTATTAATTATGTGAGATTTGAAGGTGAGAGGAAAACCGGGGATAAGGTCAGCAAATTTGAACCGGTATTTCGCCAGGACTCCCTGTTCCTGTTACTGGATAAGAAATTGCCTGAATTCAGCTTAAGGGATTTGGATGGTAAACTATTCAATTCTTCCCAGCTTTTGGGTAAACCGACATTAATCAATCTTTGGAATTTGCATTGCGGCCCATGTATTGCCGAATTTCCCTTTTTGGATCAGTTAAAAGAAAAGTACGGTGATAAAATGAACTTTATTTCAATAACGGATGACAATAATGATTCTGAGCGGCTTTCAAAGTTTTTCATGAAAAAGAGCTTCCATTTTTATCACCTCCAGGATGCTGAGGCCTATGTTAAAAAAATAAAACGAGGTGCAGTCCCCCGAAATATTTTTATCGATAGAAATGGGATCGTCAGGGATATACAAGGCGGTTTGCCGTTTGAAAAAGATGAAAAAACCGGAGAGATAGCAATTAAGAGCAGCAAGGCTTTTGAACCAATCATTGAAAGATTGATCAGGATGTAATTGATAAATGGGTCTTGTTTATATTCATCTTCAGAAATACAAAAAAATCTTCATCCTGGGAAATGTACCCTTTTATACCCCTGTAAGAACCCAACTGTTTGCAGCATCTTTATTAGGTTTGCGCGGGATCGTTCATATTCTTATTGGGCACTCCGAAATATTATATAACTAAATAATCTTATAAATAAATGAAGAAGCAACTTGCCTTAGTGATTTTCACTGTTATTTTATCCTTTACAGGATATTCCCAAAAGATTATCGAGAACCCGGTTGTAGGATTAACGATCGGTCCGGATTTGAAACTTAAAAAAGTTGAATTAAGGGATACCGCGACTATTCTCTCTTTTCACCTTAAATACCAACCCAATGGGGTGATCATTATACCCAAAGAGACCTATATTCAGCCTTTCAACGGGAAAGAAAAATTATTCATTAAAGCCGCAGAAGGAATTTCTATTGGGAAAAGTTTCAAGATGCCGGACTCTGGAGAGGCGGATTATCAACTGATATTCCCCAAGATCGATTCAACTGTCAGCAGAATAGATTATGTCGAGACGTCCTGGTTTCTTTATGATATATGGTTAAAGCATTATCGCGATCGTGCTGTGGCTAAAGAGATAAAGGGTAACTGGTTTAATAAAGAGAACGGCAATTGGGAAGTGAGCTTTTTGGATACAACAGCTGTCTACAAAAATAAAGTATGGCAGCTTGGTATTGAGAAATTCAGAAACGGTGAGGGTTCTGTATCACTTAAGAACAAGAAAGATAAAATTATGCTGTATTTAAAGAAAGGGAATAAAGGATCTTATCTGATCGGGGAATCGCCAAAACTATTAAAAGAGTTCTGTTCAAATATAGCAGGACTTGACTTCAAGAGCAGCGATGAACCATTTAAACTGCCTGTATTCAAAAACGATTCTGCGGTAATAAGGGGCTATATTAAAGGCTACCTGCCAAGAATGGGCGTTAAAACTGCAAAGTTATATGTAAATGATATTCTTACGGGTCAACAAAATTCTTTTTTACTGAAGATTTCGGAGGATGGCGCCTTTTCAGTAAAAGTGCCATTATGTTATCCGCATACCATCTATATTCAGTCCAATATGTTGGGATCATCGGTGTACCTCGAACAGGGTAAGGAATTATTCATGATGCTCGATCTGAGCAGCCGCCCATCTGAAAAATTGTTTATGGGTGAATGTGGCAGATTGAATACGGACTTGCTCCGAATGGAAAAGATCAACAACTTTGATTACTACGAGATGCAAAAGAAGGTTCTGGAGCTAAAACCCAATGAATACAAGAAATGGCTGTCGGATTTGAAGCAAAAGGATTTGGATGCTCTTGAGACTTTTTCGAAAGAACATTCTTTAAGCGCCAAAGCATTACAGGTTAAAAAACTGGAACTTGAGTATTCATACGATGTTCAGTTAATGAGCTATGCAATGGAATTTGACCAGGCATACAGAATCAAGAATAAAGTTCCGTCAACACAAAGAACTCTTCCTGTAAATCCTGAGGAACTGAAAGCAGAATATTATGATTTTCTGACTGATGAAATGGTCAATAATCCATTTGCTTTAATTGCCAACGATTACTTTTCTTTTATAAATAGGTTGAAATATGCTGAGATATTAACAAATCAGCAAGTAACAAACCTTACTGCTTTAGACATTATGGATGCCCTTGAAGCATCAGGGACTCCGTTAAGTGAAAAGGAAAAAACTTTATATGAGGCAATGAAGAAGATTTATGTGATGCAGACCACTGCATTAGAAAAGGAGTTCCAGGAAAAATATGCAAAAAAAGGCAGCGATTTTTCTCAAAAATACATGGATCAGATAAGAGCCTTGAGCAAGGAATTGAAAGGCGAGCCAATTACGATGGAATTAATTGAAAAATACTTGATTGACAAAGGAGTGATTTTAAATGATGAAGAAAAAGAATTCATTGCAGCCACGAAAGAATTCAGTAAAGACGAAAGTGTAGTAAAAAAACTGGAATTTCAAAAACAATACAATGCTTCTATCCAAAAACTTTACAAAGAGCGGCAAAGCTTTATCAGTGGTTTATTCAATTCAAAGAGAAGGATTGCCCGAGATGAAAATCTGGGAAAAATCTTTCATGTGAAAAAAGGTATTGCATCCGATATTATGGCTTCCCAGGATTTTAGCGGACCTATTGTTTCTCAGTTGACTCCTATACCTGATAAGGAACTAAAAATGGATCAGCAGCAGATTTCGACTTCATTTATTGCCGAGTACCTTGATTTCTGCAATAAAGCAACAATAGCAAAAGTCGAGGCCAATAAAAATAAGACCGGATATGCTGTTAAAGAAGCTCCAAAAACAGAAGCCGATAAATTGTTTGACGAGTTGATGAAGAATTACAGGGGGAAAGTAGTGCTGGTTGATTTTTGGGCAACCTGGTGCGGCCCCTGCCGCCAGGGAATTGAACGAATTAAACCCTTAAAGGAAGAAATGGCCGGTAAGGATGTGGTATTTGTCTATATCACAGGGCCTTCATCGCCTGAGCAGACCTATAAAAACATGATCCAGGATATTAAAGGAGAGCATTACAGGGTGTCGAGTGACGAATGGAATTATTTATGCAGCAAATTTAATGTTACAGGCATCCCTCACCAGTTGATCGTTGATAAAAAAGGAGTTGTGGTTAATCCGCACCTGGATCTGGGGATTAGTAATGAATCTTTAAAGGGAGCACTGGAGAAATATTTAAAGGAGCTATAAATGTTTCTTTTAATTTGTTCAATAACATTCAATAAAAGATCAAACTAATCTTATAAATGATGAAGAAAAAACTTGCCTTAGCGATATTCACTGTTATTTTATCCTTTACAGGATATTCCCAAAAGATTATCGAGAACCCGGTTGTAGGATTAACGATCGGTCCGGATTTGAAACTTAAAAAAGTAGAATTAAGGGATACCGCGACTATTCTCTCGTTTCACCTTAAATACCAACCCAATGGGGGGATCATCATTTCAAAAGAGACCTATATTCAGCCTTTTAACGGGAAAGAAAAATTATTCATTAAAGCCGCAGAAGGAATTTCTATTGGGAAAAGTTTCAAGATACCAGCCTCGGGTGAAATGGATTACCAGCTTATCTTTCCCAAAATTGATCCTTCAATGGAGAGAATCGATTTTGGTGAGAAACAAGGGTTGCTTGTTGATATCTGGCTGAAGTCTTTTGCCGGATGTACAGTGCCAAAAGAACTGAAAGGTAATTGGTTTAACAGGAAAACAGGCGATTGGGAACTAGGTTTCCTGGATACAACCGCTGTCTATAAGAGTAAAGTATGGCAGCTTGATACTGAAAAATTAAAAGACGGGGAAGGAGTCGTTTGTCTGAAGGATGATAAGAAAGCCATCAATCTGTATCTAAAAAAAGGAAAAGAGGGCACTTACCGGATAGGCGAATCGCCAAAATCATTGAAAGAATATGTTTCAAATATAAAAGGCATTGAATTTAAGAGTCATGATACTCCTTATCAAGTGCCGGTATTTAAAAACGATTCTGCCATTATCAGCGGGTGCATAAACGGCTTTTTTCCAAGAATGCAAATGCAACTCGCCAATATCAATGTCGATGATATTCTTACCGGCCAACAAAATACTTTTCCCCTTAAGATTTCTGAGAATGGCACTTTTTCTGTGAAGATTCCTTTTAATTACCCTCATATGATATTTTTGAGTTCTGATTCGAGGTGTAGTCTTTTCCCAGAAGTCCATAGAGTATTTCTTGAACCGGGGAAAGAATTATTTGTAATGCTAATGCCTGAGTTTAACAAATTCAGAATGGGAAAAACGTTTATGGGCGAATTGGGAAGACTGAACACTGACCTTCTTCGGTTGGGAAAGATCAATAGCTTGGATTACTCTGAGATCCCCAAAAAAGCTTTAGAGCTAAAACCCAATGAATACAAGAAATGGCTGTTGGATTTGAAGCAAAAGGATCTGGATGCTCTTGAGGCTTTTTCGAAAGAACATACTTTAAGCGCCAAAGCTTTGCAGGTTAAAAAGCTGGAACTGGAGTATTCATACGATGTTCAACTGATGAGCTATGCGATGAATTTTGACCAGGCTTACAGAACAAAGAATAAAGTTCCGGGGGATCAAATAACGCCCGTAAAACCTGAGGAGCTCAAGGCTGATTATTACGATTTTGTGACCGATGAAATGGTCAATAATCCATTGGCTTTAATTGCCAGTTATTACTCTTCTTTTATAAGAAGATTGAAAAATACTGAGATATTAACAAACCAAATAGATCCTACGCCTTTAGATATTTTGATCTGGATGGAAGCCTCAGGTATTACTTTCACTGAAGAGGAAAAAACTTTATTTGCGGCAATGAAGAAAAATGGCGGGATGGAGACCACCAGATTGGATAAGGAGTTTCAGCAAAAATACACAAAACAACTAAATGAATTTCAACGGAAATACACGAATCATATCGGTGAATTAAGTAAAGAAATGAAGGGAGAAGGGTTCACAACAGCGGTAGTTGAAAAATACTTGCTTGATAAAGGTATAAGTTTCACAGAGAAAGAAAGAGAATTAATTGCTGCGATGAAAGAAATGGAGAATGATGAAAATACGAAAAAAAAACGTGAATTTTATAAACAATATGATCCTTTGATACAAAATTTTTATAAAAATTCGCAACGTCAAATTCGCAGGTATCTTAGTTCATTGGGAAGAACTGCCATAGATGAAAACCTGGAAAAAATCCTCCACGTGAAAAAGGGTATTGCATCCGATATCATGGCTTCCCAGGATTTTAGCGGTCCTATTGTTTCTCACATGACTCCTGTTACGGATGAGGAGATAAAAAACGATCAGAAACAAATCTCCATCCCTTTTATTGCCGAATACCTTGACTTCTGCAATAAAGCAACTATAGCTAAAGTCGAGAGAAATAAAAGCAAGGCACGATATGCCGATAAATTGTTCGACGAGATGATGAAAAATTACAAGGGGAAAGTAGTGCTGGTTGATTTTTGGGCAACCTGGTGCGGCCCTTGCCGCCAGGGAATTGAGCGCATTAAGCCGTTGAAAGAAGAAATGGCCGGGAAAGATGTTGTATTTGTCTATATCACAGGGCCGTCATCGCCTGAGCAGACCTATAAAAACATGATCCCGGATATTAAAGGAGAGCATTACAGAGTGTCGAGTGACGAATGGAATTATTTATGCAGCAAATTTAATGTTACGGGCATACCTCACCAGTTGATCGTTGATAAAAAAGGAGTTGTTGTTGACGCACATCTCAGGGTGATAGATAATGAATCGATAAAAAAAGAACTGGAGAAATATTTAAAGGAGCTATAAATGGCAAGACTGAAAATCAGGAGGACAAACCAATATCTCAACAGGTACAGGAGTTACCAGATCTTTATTGACGGGGAAAGAGCGGGCAGCATACCAAACGGAGAAACAGGATCTTTTGAGATTAACGGTGGAAAGCATAGAATATTTGCACAAACTGGGTTTGGCAAGAGTTCCGAAATTCTAATCGATATTGATGAAAACGAGGGAAAGGAATTAAAACTAGGCGGTTTCAAAAATGCAAACGTGGTAGTACCTGTTATAGCTGCGATTTTCATTTTAAATTGTCTATTAATCTATTTAGTTGGTTTTGAGTTTGGAAAAATCATAAACTGGTTATTGATATTGATTATTCTATTCTTTATAGGATTTGGACGAAACAGATATTTAACATTAAAAGAAATCAGAAAAATATGAAGTGGGAATATAAAATTGTGTACATCGATGCAAGGTATCCATCAGAATCCTGGATGCCGGAGGATGTCAATATAAAGTTTGACGAATTTGGCCGTGAAGGTTGGGAACTGATTAAGGTTGTTCCCAAGCTAAAGGGCGGATTTTACGCCTTTTTTATGGGCTGGATTACCCTTACAGTTGGCTATACTGCTTATTTCAAAAGGGCTTTGGAGACAAGTTGATATGAAGAAAACTTGCTTTAGATTGACAATCATTATTCTTGGTATGTCCGCTTTTGCAATGAGCAGTTTTGGACAGACTGAAAGATTTGTTGATATCGGCGGAATATACAATTCAAATGATTAAAAGAATTATAATTTATTGCCGTCAGCTTTAGCTGACGGATTAAAAGCATGAATAACAGTGGCTTTAGCCACATTTTTAATCAAAGTGCTTGAACTAAATGTGGCTAAAGCCAATTCCAGATTCAAAATCATCCGTCAGCTAAAGCTGACGGCAATGGAGTCAGGCTTGAAAATAAATAGTTAAAAGTTTCTTAACTGAACGAATTATAACGCAAAAAGATTGAAAATATGAAGTGGGAATATAAAATTGTGTACATCGATGCAAGGTATCCATCAGAGTCCTGGATGCCGGAGGACGTCAATATAAAGTTTGACGAATTTGGCCGTGAAGGTTGGGAACTGATAAAAGTTGTCCCCAAGCTAAAAGACGGGTTCTACGCCTTTTTATGGGCTGGATTACCCTTACAGTTGGCTATACTGCTTATTTCAAAAGGGCTTTGGAGACAAGTTGATATGAAGACTTACTTTAGATTGTCAATCACCATTCTATATATTTCAGTTTTTGGAATGAGCAGTCATGGACAGACTGAAAGATTTGAAAGAGTCGGAATCTACAATTCCAATTTGGTAAAATACTTGCTGCCGGAAATCAAAGGACCGGATACTGTTGAAATCATTTCATTTATCGCGAAGCCTTCATCCGACCCTGAATCTGCTTTTCGCATTATCAGGTATCGTGATCAGTTTACTCTGGAGGGGAGGTTTTGTAAGAAGAACTATTGGGAGGAGATTTTCCCCTATTTCGGAAAGAATAAAAAAATTCCGCTCCCCGAGGTGTCATTTTATACGATTAACATCAGTAATGAATTTGCGGACAAATTAATTTCAGCATTCTATGACGAGGTGAATAAAGGTCAAAATAAAATTTACGAAACCGTAGAAGGGATTTGTTATGTTCTCAGGTATAAAACTTCGGGTAGAACAATTTCCAAAACTATCGACAATCCAATGAATAATGGGTTCAAATTGTGTGAGACCTCTTCAGAATTGGCCAGGGATATAAAAAATCAGAAGATTGATGAATCAAAATATCTAAATCTGATCAAAAGAAACCCGATCAAAAGAGTTAATAAAGGCGAAGTTTACGATTCGAATCTTGTAAAATACCTTTTGCCTGCGATCAAAGGGTCTGACACAACGGAGATCATCTCATTTGTGGAAAAGCCTTCTTTTCAAGGAGAATCTGCTTTTCGCATTATCAGGAGCCACAACAAGTATTCTCTTGAGGGGAGATTTTGTAAGAAGAATTACTGGTACGAGATACATCCCTATTGGGAAAAGGGTGAGACAGTACCCGCACCTGAAATATCAATTTGCAGTTATGATATTAGCGATGAATTTGCCAATAAATTAATTTCGGCATTTCATGAGGAGGTGAATAAAAAGGAAAAACCTGAACCTGAAAAAGAAATTTATGAAACAATAAATGGGGTGGTTTGCAAAGTGGTAAAGATAACGATAAAGGCAGATGGGGTTTTATATGTTTTTAGGGATAAAAGTTCCGGGGCAACATCTTCCAAAACTTTTCACAGTCCCTTTAAAGATGAGCCCGGATATAGTTTATGCATGACTGCTTCAAAATTGGTAAGGGATATAAGAAATCAGACATTTGAAGAATCAAAATACATCGATATGAAATAGCATTAAACAATTCTTTCTTTTTATTTTCGTATATTCACGAAATATTTGATAATTAAGATGCCAACTGTTTTACGAATTGGGCCTTATCGATTTCATTTTTATTCGGATGAATACAATGAACCGCCTCACATTCATGTTGAAACAGGGGATGGAGAATGTAAGTTTTGGCTTAATCCTGTGAAATTGGCAAATAGCAAAAATTTAAGTCCCAAAATTATCAGAGAAATAGAAAGATTGGTTTTTAAGAACAATGTTTTTTTATTTGCAAAGTTTCAGGAATATCATGAGCGTTGATTACAATATTATTGCAGAACCTATAGCCCAAAATGTCTGGAGTACAGGACGGACCATTGTCATTGAGCTCACCGATGGCAGAACAGTCAGCTTTCCCGCCGATCGGTTTAAAATACTGTCAAAAGCCACGGATGAACAATTAAAAGAGGTAAAAATCAGGTTGAACGGTTATGCTCTGCGCTGGGAAGATATTGACGAGGATATCACCGTTAAAGGTATTATAGCAGGTAATTTTGAGTTGCCCTTACCGGATTGAAATTTATGACGTATAAATTTTCCAGTTTCCCATTATCTCTTTCAGTTTATTCACAATATTCTCTTCATCACTTCTTCTCTTTTCTGTCGTGAGATGGGGACACTGCTTCCATCTGACATCGAGATATAACCTCCGTCGATCTTGATGTAGGCTGTTATTTTGCGGCAATTGATTAGATGAGATTGATGTGTACGCAAGAAATTATGGGGTTCCAATATTTCCTGGTACTCTTTGAGTGTTTTACAAACAAGATATTCTTTTTTGCTCTCGAGAAAGATCCGGGTATAATTACTGTCAGCTTCAAGGCGGATGATCTGGTTGATGGCGATAAACTCGATTTTCTCCGCCAAAGGGAGGGCAATTCGCTTTTCGTCTTCGGAGCGGTCAATATTGGCTACCAGTTCCAGTAGACGCTGGTTTTCTTTCTTCCGGGCAATTTGAACCTGAGCTTTTTCCACTGCCTTCGATAATTCAAAAATATCAATAGGTTTTAAAATGTAATCAATAGCACAGAATTTTATGGCTTGTATCCCGTACTTATCAAAGGCGGTTACAAAAATTACTTCGAAGTTCTGGTTTTGAAGTGACTTTAATAAATCGAATCCTGAACCGCCCGGCATTTCTATATCCAAAAACAGCAGGTCAGGTTCTTCTTTTTTGATCAGCCGTAATGCTTCAAAAGCAGATGATGCTTCACCTGCGATTTCAATCTGACAATATTCCAATAATAAATCCCTCAGATTATTACGGCTTTTCTGCTCATCATCAACAATAATACATTTCAGCATAGTTATTCAATTGGAATAGTAAGTTTTGCAAAAGTTCCAGGTTCATTGTCTTTGTTTTGAATGGTAAGCTTTGCCATCTTCCCATCCAGATTTAAAATATTCAATCTTTCTTCTACCAATCTTAAACCGAATCCTTTCTGGCTAAGCGTGTCGTTTGCCTGAGAAGATAATCCCACTCCATTGTCCGAAACGCCAACACAAAGATCTCCATTATGTCTTTCAATCTGAATAGATAGTTTTCCCTGATTTCCTTTTGGGGATAAACCATGTACAATGGCATTTTCGGCCAGAGGTTGAATAATCATTCCGGGGATTTCAATTAGATCACAATTCACTGCAGGATTAATGTTTATTTCAAACTTAAATTCAAAACGCAATTGTTCCAATTGGCAATAGAGCTCAACAGCTTTTAGTTCATCGGAAAGCGAAACCATGCTCTTCTCTGAGTTATTCAATACTCCCCGAAGAAGCACGGCGAATTTCGAAAGATATATATTTGCTTCCTTAAATTGATTGCCGTTGATCAAAGATTGAATCGAATTTAACGCATTGAAAACAAAATGGGGATTCATTTGAGAGCGAATTGCTTTGATTTCCAATTCTTTGATCCGGCGCTTAATGGTTTCCTGCTGTTTAATGCGGCGGACCCGAAGCCTGTAAATCCACATGCCGATCAGCAATGTCAAAAGGATGGAGCCGAAGCTCCATCCTACAATTTTATAAACACTTGCTTTTTCTTCCTTTGAGAAACGACTGGTTTCAATGGTTTTTTTAAGAGATTTTTCAAATTCTGAAATTTTTCCGTAATATCTATGGGTTGTAAGATCCTCTGCATCGTTTTCCACAATTCGAAGCCATTTGTCCAGCATCAATATTCTCGTCCCATTTATCAATAATTTATCCAGTTGATCCTGTTCCGCTAATTCAATAAATGTTACGTTGGACTTTCCCAAAATGGTACTTTCGAATTTCTTTTTATTATAATCCTTAACAGGAAGTCGGGCAAATATAAACTGGACTTCATCCTCTTTAAATTTTAAAATTGTTTGTTCGAAATCAGCTGTGTACCAGACTCTACCATTGAGCAATATTAAACAGACAGATTTCCCTTTAAACTTACTCATTTCAAAAATCGAACTATCCTGAAGAACGAACGATTTAACGGGGAATGATTTTCCAATTTCTAATAGAATTGATGCTTTTTGAATATTTTTTAAGGGTTCATTCAAAACGGGGTCAGAACAATTATTAAGAAAATCTGAAAAATAGAATTCTATTATGGCATTGTTTGTTGATCCTGTTCTAAACTCATTAGCAATATAATTGGCTAACGTCTTATACAGAGGATATCCACTAAGAGTCGCTAATGAAAAGTAGTAGTAACGCCTTTTATTATTGATTTGCCCAAAACGGAACTGTTTGTAACCTTGAGAGAGATGAAGAAAACTTTGGTACGAATAATTCCATTCAAAGGGGTTCATTAATACAGGCATTGTATCGACGGCTAAAAAATAATCGCTAGGATAGTCTTTTGAAATAATGGCATTAAATGGTGAAGTTGGTTTAATGTCTCTTTTTGAAAAATCGAGTTTGGCTGAGGTTATAAAGTAATCCCAATCACGTTTGAAATATTCAATACAAGTTACCGAGGCCTTTCCGCGATAGCTATCAATTAATTCATTTACTGCTTTTGTTGTTTTTTGGCAATATGAAACAATCGCTGGTATTGAATCAGGATAAGGAAGGTTTTCACGATATTGATCGATTTCATTGGAGAGCATTGTGTTATATGCCGCACTTCCTGTAAAGTAATCCGATTTTCTAATCGAGGTATCAAAATACCCGTTTGGCTTTGTATTACGGTAGTAATCTTTTTCTAAATACAGAGATTGATGACCTATCGTAGAGATATTAAGGGTATCTCCCGGTTCCATAAAAGTGGTCAAGTTTTTATTTCCGACCTGAATATTTAAACGTAAGGGCCTTTTTAAAAATATTGGACAGGTAAAGGAGCCATCAATGTTTGATTTAAAGTTTTTCTGCGGAAAATAATATTCCGGATTATCCCCCAGCATGCTGATTTTAATCTCCTTATTTTTCTGATCGCTTACTTTTCCCTGAATGATCGTATTATTTGTAAGCGGGAATGATGCATTTGTTAAAATAAGTTGAAATTCTGACATTTTTATCGATAAAGGCACTCCGTTTTCTTTTATATATGGAACTTTTATGCCTATTGAATCATTTTTAGTGATCTTTTCAAAACAGGTCCCGATGGAATAATCAGCATTTCGATTCTCAGAAGAATAAACAGGAGACATTAAATGAGTTGAAATTCCACTGATTGTGAACGAATCCTGCATATCCGGCATTGACTGATAATAATTATTGGAGCCGTCATGAGGATTTATTTCTGTAAGCACAACATTTGAGGATGGGTTATTTTTGTCAGAATTAAAGTTTACTATTCTTCCTTCAGGTGTTACTTCAAGAGTAAATTCTTTTTTCTTTTCAGGAATCTGCTTATTCTCCTCAAATGTTGGATAGTATGAATCATAGCCAACGTAAATCTCTTCATCTTTCATACTGACTTTGAAATGATCTATACGGATCTTGTATTGTTGATTCCTGTTTGGTAATTGTTTTTCAAGTTTGTAATTGAGTAGATAGGTCGAATTAAAAAGCTGATTGTGTAAATTATTCCGTAATTTAAAACTCTCGGGATGATTTTGCTCAACATGCACTTCAAACCAATCTCCCTCTTTCAGGCGAAAGCGTCCTTCATTGTTTTGCGCCATCAGTCCGGCAGACAAAAACTGCAGCAAAATGAGTAATAGTGTAAACGTTTGTTTTTTCATAGCTTATAAAGTTTTAAAATTAATACTTTATTGCAAAGGACAACAAAGAGAATTATTTTAGTCCTGATAATTTAGTAAACGACAGGTGAGAGCTACTATTTGGGAATAAAAAATGGGAAAATGGTAAACAGGGTGGATGGGAAAATTCGTAAGTGACTTTAAGCAAATTCAGGAACATCTCTCTCGTACCAGCCTCGATACATCTTTATGATGTTGATCTTTTAAAATGCCTATCTTAGCAGTTTGAAATATTTCTGTCTATAATGGAAGTAAAAAGAAAACCTGCCTGGCTTAAGATAAAGGTGCCGAAGGGGACCAGTTACAGCAAATTAAAGGGGATTGTTGCGGGTTACGGATTAAATACGATCTGTTCCAGCGGGCAGTGTCCCAATATGGCGGAGTGCTGGGGTGCCGGGACTGCCACCTTTATGATTGCAGGTGAAATCTGTACAAGGGCCTGTAAGTTTTGTGCCACCCGGTCCGGGAAACCCTTGCCTCTTGATCCGGCAGAACCTTCGAATGTGGCTGCGTCTATCAAACAGATGAATCTCCGGCACGCTGTTATTACCTCGGTCGACCGGGACGATCTGAAAGATGGTGGTGCAGCACATTGGGCTGAGACAATCATGGAAATAAAAAAACAGAATCCGGGAATCACTATCGAGGTGTTAATCCCTGATTTTGATGGGAGGAAAGAATTAATCGGGCAGATTGCGGATGCAGGGCCCGAAATCATTTCGCATAACCTGGAAACGGTGGAAAGACTCACTCCTTTGGCAAGGAGCCGGGCGAAATATCTTACCAGCTTAGAGGTCATAAATCATATAGCGGGTACAGGGAAAGTGCCCAAATCGGGAATTATGCTTGGGCTTGGCGAAACCAGTGAGGAGATTTACCAGACCATGGACGACCTTGTCAGAAATGGATGCGAGATTTTTACCATGGGGCAGTATCTCCAGCCGACAAAAGCACATATAGAGGTGGCTGAATACATTTATCCGGATGAATTTGCAAGACTAAAGGAAGAAGGACTGAAACGTGGCTTCAGGATTGTTGAGAGTGGCCCGCTGGTGCGTTCTTCTTATCACGCAGAAAAACACATCCGCTAAATTCTGATGGTTATGAAAAATCATGATATTAAATTCCTGGACTTTGGCGTGGCGGAGTATAAAGAAACATGGGACCGCCAGAAAAAGTTAATGAAGGATATAATAACACTTAAATTGGACGGCGATTCTTTGCCTGACGATCAGAAGCCTGCAACATCAAACTGGTTGATTTTTGTCGAACACCCGCATGTATATACTCTTGGTAAAAGCGGTGACGAAAAGAATCTCCTCATAAATTATTTGCAGCTGCAGGCAAAACATGCCACTTTCTTTCACATCGACAGGGGAGGGGATATTACCTATCACGGACCTGGTCAGATTGTGGGATATCCAATATTCGATCTGGAGAACTTTGGTATTGGATTGAGGCAATATATATACAATGTTGAGGAATCGGTTATTAAGGCTATAGCGGAATTCGGGATTAAAGGAGATAGAGATCCGAAGGCTACCGGAGTTTGGCTGGACGTAGGTAAAGCGTCACAAAGAAAAATTTGTGCCATAGGAGTAAAAAGTTCGCGGTTTGTGACCATGCATGGATTTGCTTTAAACGTCAACACCAACCTGGAATATTTTAATTACATCAATCCCTGCGGCTTCACCGATAAGGCGGTTACTTCGATTGAAAAAGAAACCGGAGAAAAACAGGATTTTGAAAAAGCCAAGAAGATTGTCCTCTCAAAAATAGCTGAAGTCTTCGACGGGCATATAATATAATACCTGTTTCAAGATGATTTTTCGGTGATGCCGGATTTTTATTAACATTTGCACAATTTTACATCGTTCTGAGGTTCTTTGTTTTAGGAAGGGGCTTCAAAAATTATCAACAATTTTTGCAAAAATATTTGTTTTTATAAGATAAAACCCATTATCTTTGCGCTCCCAAACCGAAAGGAAATGACCTTGAGAGGAGCGGGAAAAGAGTTCTTGGAAATGTTGGTGAAAGGGGGTTTAGAGACGACGATTTATCGCGTCTTGGACACCAGAAAAAATCTTTCAAAAAAATCTTCGAAATAGTTTTGGAGATTAAAAAAAGGGTATTACTTTTGCCACACTTTTCGCCGAAAAAATACGGTGGGAAGGAAAGAGAAAAAGAAACGAGTTCATTGAAGATATTAAGAAGGTAAGAAGACGAGCTTCTAAGTAAAGTTCCGATTTTTAAAGAATAGATTCGGTTAGTGAAAAGCCGGGCCAGGATGAAGGAATAAACAA
>Ga0160425_1002493_pt1 | contig 14811 bp, 13 predicted proteins | sample BioMet8_FD_108193 | JGI IMG/M metagenome (GOLD analysis project Ga0160425, IMG submission 108193) | Microbial communities from bioreactor (seeded with sewage sludge) at Lawrence Berkeley National Lab, California, USA - Biofuel... | ecosystem: Engineered > Bioreactor > Anaerobic > Unclassified ...
ATACGGGAAGACGATTGAAGATATACTTGATTACAGGGCCGCCAGGGAAGAGGAATGCAATAGGCTGGCGCATTATGAGGAATACTGCAGAGTAATAAAACAGAAAACAGAATCTTTGTACAGGGAGCTATGCGGGGCTTGTGAAAGCCTGTCAAATGTACGGCAGAAATATGCCGCGGCGATGGAGAAGGAGATCACGGAGAATCTGCGTAATTTAAATTTTCCAGACGTACGTTTTCAGATTGTACTGGAGCATAAGCGGGAACCGGGACCCGACGGTGCCGAGAATGCACAGTTTATAATTTCCATGAACCCCGGAGAACCGCTTAAGCCGCTGGATAAAATTGCATCGGGCGGTGAACTTTCGAGAATCATGCTTGCTGTCAGGACGGTAATGGCGGACAAGGATGATGTGCCTACTCTGATATTCGACGAGATCGACGCGGGAATCAGCGGGCGGACGGCACAGCTCGTGGCGGAAAAGCTGCATTACATTGCCGGACACCGGCAGGTGCTGTGCATTACGCATCTTGCCCAGATCGCGGCGATGGCAGATCAGCATTATGTCATAGATAAGCAGACTGACGGAACCCGAACCAATACGCACGTAAGAAAGCTGGATTACGGGGAATCCGTCGAGGAGCTTGCCAGAATTCTCGGGGGCACGAGGATAACCGATACAACACGCATGAACGCACGTGAAATGAAGGAACTTGCGAAATCAGCAGAGGTTCGTGTATAATACACAGTGTACTTTTGTCAGTGAATATCTTTTAAGATCGGAGGATTACGATGAAAAAGATATTATTTGCGGCATCAGAGGCCGTTCCATTCATTAAAACAGGAGGTCTTGCGGACGTGGTCGGATCCCTGCCGAAGTATTTCAGCAAAGATGAGATTGATGTACGCGTAATATTGCCGAGGTACCTCTGCATAAACAGCAGATTCCGGGATAAGATGCAGTACAGGGCCCATTTTTATATGGATCTTTCCTGGAGAAGTCAGTATGTAGGCATTTTTGAAATGGAATATGAGGGGATTACCTTTTATTTCATTGATAATGAATTTTATTTCGGAGGATTTTATCCATACGGCGAGGCATATACAGATATTGAAAAGTTTGCTTTTTTCTCAAGAGCAGTACTTTCCGCACTGCCTGTTATAGGGTTCCAACCGGATATTATTCACTGCCATGACTGGCAGACGGGACTGATTCCGGTCTATCTTAATGATACATTTCATGCCGGTGAGTTCTACCAGGGAATCCGTACCGTTATGACAATCCACAATCTGAAATTTCAGGGTGTGTGGGATACAAAGCATGTGCGAGATATAACAGGACTTTCGCCGTATTATTTCGCGCCGGATAAGCTGGAGGCATACGGCGATGCCAATTACCTGAAGGGCGGCATTGTCTACGCGGATGCTGTAACGACCGTCAGCAAGACATATGCAAAGGAAATCCAGACACCTTTTTACGGTGAGAAGCTGGACGGACTGATGCGTGCAAGGTCGAATATGCTTACGGGAATTGTAAACGGCATTGATTACCATGAATATGATCCGGAAAATGACGAACATATTTACAAGAAATACTCTGCTTATACATTCCGCACCGGGAAGAAAAAGAATAAAAGCAGCCTCCAGAAAGATCTGGGTCTGGATGAAAATCCGCAGTGCATGATGATCGGCATTGTTTCACGGCTTACCGACCAGAAGGGATTCGATCTGATCGCGTGTGTCTTTGATGAGCTGTGTCAGGATGCGCTGCAGTTTGTTGTGCTTGGAACCGGTGAGGCCAAGTATGAGAACATGTTCCGGCATTTCGCGTGGAAATACCCGGGGAAGGTCGCTGTGAATCTTTGCTATTCCGAGGAAATGTCGCATCGGATCTATGCCGCCAGTGATGCCTTCCTGATGCCTTCGCTTTTTGAACCGTGCGGACTTAGCCAGCTGATGAGTCTTCGGTATGGTGCGCTTCCGATTGTACGTGAGACAGGCGGGCTGAAGGATACTGTTGAGGCATATAATGAATTTGAAAAGACAGGAACAGGTTTCAGCTTTGCAAATTACAATGCCCATGAAATGATGGCATCCATTCGTTATGCGGAACGGATTTACTATGACAAGAAACGTGACTGGAACAAGATCGTGGAACGGGCGATGAACTGCGACTTTTCCTGGACAAATTCAGCAAAACAGTATGAAGAGCTGTATGGCAGACTTGTACCGGATGACGGAAAATAGGCACAAATGAGGAGGATATGGAGCAATGGAGAAGTATGGAGTTAATGAACTGCGGAAGATGTTTCTGGATTTTTTTGAAAGCAAGGGACATCTGGTGATGAAGAGTTTTTCACTTATTCCGCATAACGATAAGAGTCTGCTTTTGATAAATGCCGGAATGGCTCCGCTTAAGCCATATTTTACAGGTCAGGAGGTACCCCCCTCAAAACGTGTCGCAACATGTCAGAAGTGTATCCGTACTGGTGATATTGACAATGTGGGAAAGACGGCGCGTCACGGTACATTTTTTGAAATGCTCGGGAATTTTTCATTCGGCGACTATTTCAAGCATGAAGCTATCGCATGGTGCTGGGAGTTTCTGACGGAAACTGTAGGCCTTGACAGGGACAGACTTTATCCGTCTGTTTATGAAGATGATGAGGAAGCCTACAATATATGGAAGGATGAAATCGGAATCGCGCCGGAACGTATTTTCCGCTTTGGAAAGGAAGATAATTTCTGGGAGCACGGTGCGGGCCCGTGCGGACCCTGCTCAGAGGTATATTATGACCGCGGGCCTGAATACGGATGCGGAAAACCGACGTGTACCGTCGGCTGTGACTGTGACCGGTATATTGAAATCTGGAACAATGTTTTTACACAGTTTGAGGGTGACGGCAAGGGAAATTACGAGCTTCTGGAGAACAAGAATATTGATACAGGTATGGGACTGGAGCGTCTTGCGGCGGTTGTTCAGGATGTTCCGTCGATTTTCGATATTGATACGATACGGGCACTGCGGGATCATATCTGCAGCATAGCAGGCAAGAAATATATGGGCGGTACGGGCAAGGATGATGTCTCGATCCGTGTCGTCACGGATCATATCCGTTCCGTGACGTTTATGATATCGGACGGGATACGGCCGTCAAATGTCGGCCGCGGCTATGTTCTGCGGCGTCTGCTTCGTCGTGCGTGCCGTCACGGAAGACTTCTCGGCATTCAAGGTGCGTTTCTGACACAGCTTGCCCAGACGGTAATTGATGGTTCAAAAGATGCCTATCCGGAACTGGAAGAGGAAAAAGACCGTATTTTCAAGGTTATTACCGAAGAAGAGGAACAGTTTAACAAGACAATTGACAGAGGCATTGACCTGCTTGGAACCCTGCTCGATAAAATGGATCAGGCCGGCATCAAAGAGCTTGATGGCAGTGAAGCGTTTAAGCTTTACGATACGTATGGATTTCCGCTTGACCTGACGAAGGAAATTCTGGCGGAACGCGGATATTCTGTCGATGAATCAGGCTTTGACAAGGCAATGCAGGAGCAGAAAAGCAGAGCCAGAGGAGCGAGACGGACCACCAATTATATGGGCGCCGACGCGACTGTCTACGAATCAATCGATCCGTCTGTTACAACCGAATTTATGGGTTACGATTTTTCAGAATATGATTCTGCAGTTACGGTAATGACGACAGATATGGGAATTACCGATACACTTAACGAGGGCAGCAACGGAACAATTTTTACGTCCAGAACGCCCTTTTATGCCACAAGCGGCGGCCAGGAGGGCGATACCGGAACGATTACAACAGAAGACGGCTGTGAGTTTCATGTAAGTGATACCATTAAGCTGCCGGGCGGGAAATTCGGGCATGTCGGAACGGTTGTCGAGGGAACGTTTCATACAGGAGACGAAGTTCATCTTGTAATTGACAAAGACCGCAGGCTTCTGTCGGGAAGAAACCACAGTGCGACACATCTGCTTCAGAAATCTCTTCGCCTTGTCCTTGGTGATCATGTTGAGCAGGCAGGCTCTCTCGTAACGTGTGACCGTCTTCGCTTCGATTTTACCCATAATGAACCGATGACGGCGGAGCAGATTGCAGAGACAGAACGTCTTGTCAATAAGGAGATCGCGGCGGCACTGCCGGTCAGAACCGATATCATGCCGATTGAGGAAGCCAAAAAGACAGGTGCGGAGGCACATTTTGGAGAAAAATACGGAAGTGTCGTGCGAGTCGTCAGTATGGGCGATTTTTCAAAGGAGCTGTGCGGAGGCACGCATGTACCGAATACATCGACAATACAGGCATTTAAAATACTGTCAGAATCCGGTGTGGCAGCAGGAGTAAGAAGAATTGAGGCAGTGACTTCAGCCGGTCTTATTGGATATTATGAAAAGATGGAGAGCATTCTGAATGAATCCTCCCGACTGCTGAAAGCTCAGCCTGAAGTGCTTACGGAACGTGTCAGCCGTCTTCTTGACGAGGTTAAGGAGCTGCAGGGTGAGAACGAAAAGCTGAAGTCGAAGATGGCATCGGAAGCAGCGGGCGATATCATGGATACGGTTCGTGAAATAAACGGTGTCAAGTACATTGCAGCGGAGATCGACGGGGTTTCTATGAATGAGCTGCGGGAACTCGGCGATCAGTTCCGAGACAAGCTGGGAGAAGGTGTTGTGGTTCTGGCATCTGCTGCCGATGGGAAGGTCAGCATGATGGCAGCCGCAACGGACGGCGCGGTGAAAGCAGGAGCTCATGCGGGCAATATTCTTAAGGGAGTTGTCGGACTTGTCGGCGGAGGCGGAGGCGGAAGACCGAATATGGCATCAGCCGGCGGAAAGAATCCGGAAGGCATAAAAGCAGCACTTGAAAAAGTACCTGAGGTGTTATCATCACAGCTTTTGAAATGAGGATGACGATATGGCGGTAATAACGTATAAGTGCCCGAAGTGCGGCGCAGATCTCAAGTATTCACCGGAATCGGGGAAGTACAGATGTGAATACTGCGACAGTGAATTTACACAGGAAGAACTCGGAAAACAGGCCGAGGTAGCTTCCTCCACGGATCAGAAGTCGGATGCGGCACAGACACAGACCGGAAGTGCAGTAATTTACACATGCCCGAGCTGCGGAGCCGAACTTGTGACTGATTCTACAACAGCTGCCACGACATGCTTCTACTGCCACAATCCTGTTATCCTGACGGGACGGCTGGAGGGGGAGTATCTCCCGAAGCATATCGTGCCGTTCGAAATCGGTCAGGAAGAGGCAAAGCAGAAATTCATCAAATGGGTTTCCAGCAAGCGTTTCATACCGAAGGATTTTTCTTCTCCAAAGCAGATTGAGAAGATGGCAGGTGTATATTTTCCGTACTGGATCGTGGATGAAGACGTAGATGTTGACGCGGATGCAACCGGGGTTCGTGTCAATGTGATTCGTGCCGGTGATATCGAAACAACGGAGACCAGCTATTATCAGATCGAGCGGAAGGGGAAAATCCATTTCGAGGACTTAAGCAGAAATGCATTGAAGAAGGCCGATCATAAGCTGGTTGAAGGCGTTATGCCGTATCACACGAAGGATATGAAAGAATTTTCGATGGGCTATCTTTCCGGCTTTCTGGCAGAGAAGCGGGATATGGAGCAGAATGAGGTTCAGCAGGACATCGATGATGAGATGCGCAAATACTCGGATATCATCATAAAAGAATCCATACCGGAATCGTATTCTTCTCTGGAGTTCCATACATTAAACCTGACACCGCTTCATTCCGAGTGGGAATACGCATTGCTTCCTGTGTGGACCGTTACGTACAGACAGCGCGGGAAGGATAAGATATACTATTTCGCAATGAATGGACAGACGGGTAAAGTATGCGGCGAGCTTCCGCTGGACCGCTTCAGGCTGGCACTGCTGTTCCTGGGCGTTGCTCTGCCTGTATTATGTCTTTGCTTATTAGGAGGGTGGCTGCTGTGATACGAATCTGTAATATCCGTAAAAAAATTTCGTACCTGCTGCTTCTTCTGCTTTTTGCGGCATTTCTTTTGCCAGCGGCAGTGCTTGCTTCTTCGGGAACACGTATAATCGACAACGCGAATCTTCTGACGGCCGATCAGGAGGAAAGGCTTCAGGAGCGTGTGCAGAAGGCAATCGACCGGATGGGCATGGATCTTGTTATCCTGACGATTGACGATGCGGACGGCAAAACATCAATGGCGTATGCCGACGATTATTACGACAGCAACGGCTACGGAACCGGGACCGATAAATCCGGAGCATTGATTCTGATCGATATGGACAACCGTCAGATATGGGTATCCACAACCGGAAAAATGATCGAAAAGATTTCAGACCGTGACATCGATACGATTATTGACAGCGGATATTCGGACCTGAAGGAAGGAGATTATTACAGCTGTCTGATGAAATGCACGGCATCACTTGAAAAGTACGGCAGAGGGAAATATATTTCCGCTGCTGAATGGCTCCTGTCTGTCGCCGTGGCAGCCGCCTGTGGCGCTGCGGCGTGCATTGCGGTGCATAGTGCATATAAATTCAAAAAGGTTCACGATATTTATCCGTATCGTGAAAACAGCACGGTGGATCTTCCTGTCAAAGAAGACCGTTTCGTAAATACCGTGGTGACGACGCACAGGATTCCGACTTCGAATGGCGGCGGCGGTTCCGGCGGCGGAAGTACACATATGGGAAGCAGCGGTACGAGTCATGGCGGCGGCGGAAGAGGTTTCTGATAAGAAAGTCACAGAAAAACTGTTGACGAACGACGAAATTATGCTATAATCTTTATAGTGCAAGAGGATACCCGATCAGTCGTATATGCACAATACAAGACTGGAGGGGAGGTTAGGAATTCGCTTATGTCAAATGTAATTGTGAAAGAGAATGAGACGTTGGACAGCGCTTTACGTAGATTCAAGAGAAACTGTGCAAAGGCCGGCATTCAGCAGGAAATTCGTAAGAGAGAGCATTACGAGAAACCAAGCGTGCGGCGCAAGAAGAAATCAGAAGCTGCCAGAAAACGTAAATATAATTAATCTTTCAGGAAAGGCCTTAGAATCTTCTAAGGCCTTTTGTACGATATGGAGATCACTATGGTTTTTCTTTTGATCATCGCGGCAGCAGTCTGCCTTATCTTGATTGAAAGCCATCGGGAACAGTCATCTTTCGTAATGCGTCATTATACGATCGAATCAGACAAGCTTAAATCAGACAGTGAACATTACTGTTTTGTTTTGCTTGCCGATCTTCACGGACATGATTACGACGCGGACAATCAGAAACTGACCGACGCAGTGCTTAAGGCGTCACCCGATATTGTGCTGGCGGCCGGCGATATGATCACAGCAAAGAGCCCGCAGGGCTTTTTGGCTGCGGAACACCTTCTTTCTTCCATAGCGGCAAAGTGTCCGGTTTATTACGGCCTTGGCAACCATGAAATGAAAATGGAGCAGGACGACACAGACGGAAGGGAAGCCTATTTTGAATACAGAAATCGGCTGGAAGCGGAGCATGTCAGGATACTGAGCAATAAGAGCGACGTTCTTGCGGTGCGTGGACAGTCTTTTACGATATCGGGTCTTACAATTCCGGGCGATTATTATAATCGTCTGAGAGCTCCCAGAACAAACGCTGATTTTATACGGGAGATGCTGGGTGAACCGGATGAGGACGGATATCAGATCTTAATCGCCCACAATCCGGCCGGTGAGAAGAGTTTTTCGGAATGGGGCGCCGATCTTACGGTATCCGGTCATTATCATGGCGGGATTGTTCGCTTTTTTGGAAAATATGGCTTGATAACACCGCAGTTCCGTTTCTTTTCAAAAAAGACGGCAGGCTGTTTCTTGAACGGCTGCGGACATCTTGTGATCAGCAGCGGTCTGGGAACGCACTTTATTCCCATTCGTCTCGGAAATCCGGCGGAAGCCGTGGTGATTCATCTGAGCCGTAAGAAACAGAACGAAGAGGCAGAATAACATGGAAATTTCTGTAAAGCTGAAGGCCTTTGAAGGCCCGCTCGATCTTCTCCTTCATCTGATCGATGAAAACAAAGTAAGTATTTATGATATCCCGATTGCCGAGATTACGGATCAGTATATCGATTATCTGCATCATATGGAAGATGTCGATCTGGATGTCATGAGTGAATTTCTCGTAATGGCCGCAACACTGCTGGATATAAAATGCCGTATGCTGCTGCCGCGGGAAATAAGTGAAGAGGGAGAGGAAATCGATCCGCGCGCAGAGCTTACGGAGCAGCTGCTTCAGTATAAGATGTACAAATATATATCGTATGAGCTTAAGGAACGTCAGACAGATGCGGACCGTTTTTTTTTCCGCAGACCGATGATTCCGGATGAGGTAGCGGCATATATTCCGCCGGTCGATACAGGAGAACTGCTCGGCGATCTTACACTCGGCAGGCTCCGCGGTGTTTTCGACGAGGTCATGCGCCGTTCTGTCGAGAAGATTGATCCGATCCGCAGCAAGTTTGGCAAGATCGAGCGGGAAGAGGTTACAATGGCTGAGAAGGTCGTTTATATCGAGAAGTATATCGGCACACACAGTCATTTTTCATTCTGTCAGCTGTTGGAGACACAGAGCAGCAGAACACAGATTATCGTTACATTTCTTGCTGTTCTGGAGCTGATAAAGCGCGGCAGGCTTAAAGTATGCCAGGATCATACATTTGCAGATATTCAGATTGAGGCGGCATAATATGGAAATCAGCAAGGCACAGGGCATTATTGAAGCAATTCTTTTTACAATGGGAGAGTCGGTTCCGCTTGATAAGATATCATCGGCGATTGATCAGGACAAGGAGACGACACGCAGAATTCTCCACACGATGATGGACCAATGCCGGGAGGAAAACCGCGGTGTTCAGATCATTGAACTGGAAGATTCTTTTCAGATGTGCACCAAAAAAGAACTTTACGAATATCTTATCAAAGTAACATCTGCACCGCGAAAGTATGTCCTCAGCGATGTCCTGCTTGAAACGCTGTCGATTATCGCATATAAGCAGCCGGTGACGCGGATGGAGATTGAACGGATCCGCGGTGTCAAGTCAGATCACGCGGTAAACCGTCTGATCGAATATAATCTTGTTGAAGAGGCCGGCCGCCTCGATGCACCCGGAAGACCGCTGCTTTTTGTGACAACAGAAGATTTTCTGCGCAGATTCGGCCTTTCTTCGGTTGAAGAGCTGCCGGCCCTGAAGGATGAGCAGATAGAAGATTTCCGGGAAGAAGCCTCGGAGGAGGCACAGCTTAAGCTGGATATATAATCTCAGAAGGAGAATATGATGAACGGCGAAAACAGCAGCAACGAGCTATGGAAACAGATAGAATCCAGATATCCCAGAATGAGCAAGGGCCAGAAGGCACTTTCCGATTATATCCGTAAAAATTATGACAAGGCTGCTTTTATGACGGCCGCTCAGATGGGCAGGGTAGTCGGAGTCAGTGAATCTACTGTTGTCCGGTATGCCTCTTCACTAGGCTACGAAGGCTATCCGGAGTTCCAGAAATCTCTGGCCGAGCTTGTAAGAAACCGGCTTGACTCGATACAGCGCATGGAAGTTACATACGGGCGGATCAGCCAGTCGGAAATTCTGTCTTCCGTTCTTCAGTCCGACGCGGAGAAGATCAAGCTGACACTTGCCGAAATCAATCAGCAGGCGTTTGAACAGGCGGTTGATATGATCTGTGATGCGGAGACGATCTATATAGTCGGCATAAGAAGCTGTGCACCGCTTGCAAGTTTTCTGGGACTGTATCTGAATCTGATTTCTGACAATGTAGTGCAGGTAACGACAAACAGTTCAAGCGAAACCTTTGAGCAGATGATACGAATCAGTGAAAAGGATGTTGCAATCGGCATCAGCTTTCCAAGATATTCGATGCGTACCCTGAAGGCCATGGAGTTTGCATGCAACCGGAAGGCCAGGGTGGTTACACTGACAGACAGCGTTCATTCGCCTATGACAATCTACTCCTCCTGCAATCTGATCGCCAGAAGTGACATGGCATCGATTGTTGATTCGCTTGTCGCACCGTTGAGCGTTGTGAACGCACTGGTCGTCGCGGTCTGCATGAAGAAGCAGGATAAGGTTGTTGACCGTCTGAGGACGCTTGAGAAGATATGGAAGGAATATCAGGTTTACAGCAATGATGAGCTGAATTATGCGGACGATGCCGTAAAGCTTAGGTATCAGGATACAAAGAATGATGAAGGAGCATCCGGAGAATGAGCAGAATATTGATCATCGGCGGTGGCGCATCCGGAATGATGGCGGGAATCGCAGCATCCTCCTGTGGTCACGAAGTTCATATTTTTGAAAAGAACGAGAAACTGGGGAAAAAGCTTTTTATCACGGGCAAAGGCCGCTGCAATCTGACAAATGACTGCAGTCCGGACTGCTTTTTTGATTCGGTGATACAGAATCCCAAGTTTCTGTACAGCGCTTATCATGGCTTTGACTGTTCCATGACAAAGGCTTTCTTTCAGGACGCAGGCGTGCCGCTTAAGACGGAACGCGGCTGCCGTGTATTTCCCTGCTCGGATCATTCATCCGACATAATCCGTGCACTTTCACGAAGCCTGGAAAAGGCAGGCGTCCGTATTCATCTGAACGAAGAAATAGCAGGCATCCGTCTGCAGGACGGCGCTTTTTCTTCACTGCGGCTTCGAAGCGGCCATGATGTCTGCGGCGACAGCTGCATTCTTGCAGCCGGCGGGGCGTCGTATCCATCGACCGGTTCGGACGGGACAGGTTACCGTCTTGCTGAAAGGCTTGGCCATACGATTGTTAAAATAAGGCCTTCGCTTGTACCTTTAGAAGTCCGGGAAACTTGCGTCAGAAGTCTGCAGGGACTTTCTCTTAAGAATGTAGGTGTGACGGTTTCCGACGGCACCAGGGTCCTTTACAGGGATTTCGGGGAAATGCTTTTTACGCATTACGGCGTAAGCGGGCCGCTTATTCTGTCGATGAGCAGCATTGCCGGGCAGACTCTGCAGGATCACCCGCTTGCTCTTTCGATTGATTTAAAGCCGGCACTTGACTATGAAAAGCTGGACGCGAGAATTCTGAGGGAATTCGATGCAAATGAAAACAAGAATTTCCAGAACGCGGTGGCGCCGCTTTTCCCGGCAAGCCTTCTTCCTGTTATCGTGGAAATGAGCGAAATTCCGGCTGATAAGAAGGTATATTCGGTGACGCGCCAGGAAAGGAAGTATTTTGAAGAGCTGATCAAGAATTTTCCGTTAACGCTTACGAAGCTTCGCGGCTTCGATGAGGCGGTTGTTACTTCAGGCGGTGTCTGTACCAGTGAGGTAAATCCGTCAACAATGGAATCCAGACTGGTTCCCGGACTTTATTTTACAGGTGAAATGCTGGATGTCGATGCACTGACGGGAGGATTTAATCTGCAGATTGCATGGTCGACCGGATATGCGGCCGGCATCCATCAGCGTTAGAAGGGAGAATTACGGAATGACCATCAATATTGCAATTGACGGACCGGCAGGAGCCGGGAAGAGCACAATAGCGAGGGCGGCAGCGCAGCAGCTGTCTTTTATTTATGTCGACACCGGTGCTTTATACAGGGCAATGGCAGTTCATTTTCTCAGAAAAGGACTGAGTACTGCTGACAGCAGCGGCATTGCCGCGGCATGCGGCGATGCTGAAATTACGATTTCCTTTCAGAACGGTGAACAGCATGTTTTTCTGAATAAAGAAGACGTTACAGGAAAGCTGCGGACAGAGGAGGTCGGCAACATGGCGTCTGCAAGCTCGGCAATCCCCGCTGTAAGGGCGAAGCTTCTGGACCTTCAGAGGCAGATTGCAGCGTCTTCCAATGTGGTGATGGATGGCCGTGATATTGGAACGTTTATACTTCCGGATGCACAGGTTAAAATTTTTCTCACTGCAAATGTTGAGACACGTGCACGCAGAAGATATCATGAGCTTCAGGAAAAGGGAACGGACTGTTCATTAGATGAGATCCGCTCTGATATCTGTGAGCGTGACCGGCGTGATACTACGCGGGCCGCCGCGCCGCTTAAGCAGGCAGAGGATGCTGTGATGATCGACAGCTCCGGCATGACGATTGCGGAAGTGACTGACGCGGTTCTTAAAGTATATGACGGATATATGCAGAAGCACCACTCTGCGGCGGGAACAGAAGCATGAGCGATGTACAGATAATCATGGCGGAAAGTGCCGGCTTCTGCTTCGGAGTAAAGCGGGCAGTAGACACGGTGTATCAGGAAATCACACGCTGCGCGGAAGAAGGGCGCGGCCCGCTGTATACGTATGGACCGATTATCCATAACGAGCAGGTTGTGTCTTATTTTGAAAAGCAAGGTGTAAAAGTTATCAAATCCGTTAACGAGCTTCGATCTGTCCGGAAGGGAACCGTAATTATCCGTTCACATGGTGTTTCTAAGGAAATCTGTACAATACTGGATCAGAACGGCCTTCATACGGTTGACGCAACGTGTCCGTTTGTCAAGAAGATCCACCGGATTGTTGAGAAAGAAAGCAGTAACGGAAAACGCATTATTATCATTGGAAATAATTCCCATCCGGAAGTCGAGGGAATCCGCGGCTGGTGCGGAGGAGACGTTACAGTTATCGAGACGCAGGAAGAAGCAGAATCACTCCGAATACCGGAAGACCGCGAGATTTGCATTGTATCTCAGACAACGTTTAATTCCAATAAATTTAAAGATTTAGTTGAAATCATAAGGAAAAAGCGTTATGATATACTTGTTTTAAATACGATCTGCAATGCTACGGAAGAGCGTCAGAATGAAGCACGGACGATTGCCGCACGGACAGATGCGATGATCGTGATCGGAGACGACAGGAGTTCCAACACGCAGAAACTATTTGAAATATGTAAGGCAGTATGCAGGCGAACATATCATGTACAGACGGCAGCAGACCTTCAACCGGCTTGGCTCATGGATATTAGAAGCATTGGCATTACAGCCGGGGCATCAACCCCAAATAATATTATTGAGGAGGTTCAAAACAATGTCAGACTTAACGTTTGAACAAATGCTTGAAGATTCAATCAAAACAATACGAAATGGGGAGGTTGTCGAGGGAACTGTAATCGATGTCAAAGAAGATGAAATCATCTTAAACATTGGCTATAAGGCTGATGGTATTCTGACGAAGAATGAATATTCAAATGACCCGAGCGTAGATCTTACACAGGTCGCCAAACCAGGAGATACAATGGATGTGAAAGTCCTTAAGGTAAACGACGGCGAAGGTCAGGTTCTGCTGACATATAAACGTCTCGCTGCGGAGAAGGGCAATGAGCGTCTTCGCGAAGCGTTTGAAAATAATGAAGTATTAAAGGCGCCTGTTACACAGATTCTCGGCGGCGGCCTAAGCGTTGAGGTGGAAGGTGCGCGTGTCTTTATACCGGCAAGTCTTGTATCGGATTCTTATGAGAAGGATCTTTCCAAGTATAAGGATCAGGAAATCGAATTTGTAATAACGGAATTTAATCCACGCAGGAACAGGATCATCGGCAACCGCAAGCAGCTGATTCTCGAGAAGAAGAAAGGCATGCGCGAGGCTCTTTTTGCAAGACTGAAGCCGGGTGATGTTGTAGAGGGCGTTGTAAAGAATGTTACAGACTTTGGTGCTTTCATAGATCTTGGCGGAGCAGATGGTCTGCTTCATATTTCAGAGATGTCATGGGGCCGTGTTGAAAGCCCGAAGAAAGTTTTCCAGGTAGGCGATAAAGTAAAAGTTCTCGTGAAGGACATTCATGACGAGAAGATCGCCCTGAGTCTCAAATTCCAGGAGACGAATCCATGGGCGAACGCGTCTGAGGATTTTGCTGTTGGTAAGATTATCCATGGCAAGGTTGCCCGCATGACGGATTTCGGTGCGTTTGTCGAGCTTGCGCCCGGCGTCGATGCGCTGCTTCACGTTTCACAGATATCCAGAACGCACGTTGACAAGCCTTCGGATGTTCTGAAGGTCGGTCAGGAGATCGAAGCGAAGATTGTAGACCTGAACGAAGCTGAGAAGAAGATCAGTCTCAGCATGAAGGTGCTTGAGAATGAGCGCGCTGCTGAGGAAACACAGTCAGCTGAGGAATATGCAGATGAGAGTGCTCCGGAAGAGGAAGCTCCGGCTGATATGACAGAGGAATAAGGGCTCATTGCAGAGAACGGAAGATTGCAATTCTTGGCAGGAGAAAATTTCAAATTTTCTCCTGCTTTTATGTTCGTACGCACAGTTATTTGAAATACAACATAACCGTGAAGTATTGGTAAAAAAGCATGAATATTTTCCTTAAAAATCTTTAGTATTTTACAAATTGTAGAAATAGTCTTGACAAAACATTTTGTCTAAATTATAATAAGAAAAATTTAATAAATAGGATTTATGGATTTAATGGCTATGTGTGGTGGAGCAGGCTTTCGCTGAATGAATGTCCTGTTTGAAAGACTCTTTTAAGAGACTCGAGACGGCTAGCCTTGTGTATTTACCAGAATTCTGCGATTTTGACTTGAGAAGGCTATGCATTTTTATGCATAGAGATTTGATGGCTGTTGTTATTTGCGGATGGGTGAACATACACTTGGTGCGGTGTATCTCTGAGTCACTTTTTTTGTGTACCTTTATATCCATTTCGTAAATAATAAAGCAAACAGCTGACGTTTTGGTTTTACCAGGCGTTTATTTGTCTGCTTTTTTTATTTGTGGGAAACCGGAAATACCGTTACCAGATAAATCATAATC
>Ga0160425_1002496_pt1 | contig 14787 bp, 11 predicted proteins | sample BioMet8_FD_108193 | JGI IMG/M metagenome (GOLD analysis project Ga0160425, IMG submission 108193) | Microbial communities from bioreactor (seeded with sewage sludge) at Lawrence Berkeley National Lab, California, USA - Biofuel... | ecosystem: Engineered > Bioreactor > Anaerobic > Unclassified ...
CAATGGGGACAAAAGGCCAGAACGTCGCCAAAAGTGCCAGGCACCAATGGGGACAAAAGGCCAGAACGTCGCCAAAAGTGCCAGGCACCAATGGGGACACCGCTGGGGAAACTATTCTTTGAGTAAGCGCTCGGCTTCGGCGAATTTGGCAAGGACTTCCGGAGCAGGAGGATTGTCCTTGAGACTTACTACGTAAATAGCAAGAGCGGAAAGAATGAATCCAGGAATAATTTCATAGACATTGGTGAAAGCCAGGAAGTTCTTCCAGACCAGGACGGTAACACCGCCTACTACAATGCCGGCTATGGCTCCGTTAATGGTCATACGCTTCCAATAGAGAGAGAAGAGGATTAATGGACCAAAGGCAGCACCAAAACCTGCCCAGGCGTAGGATACGATGTTTAAAATCATACTGTTGGGGTCTAAAGCCAGTAACAAAGAAAGCAGGGAAACTACAATAATCATAATACGGCTGACCATAACCAGCTCTGTGGCAGTAGCATCCTTGTGAATGAGAGTCTTGTAAAAGTCGGTAGTGATGGAAGAAGCTGCTACCAGAAGCTGACTATCAGAGGTGCTCATAATAGCACCTAAAATACCGGAAGTTATAATGCCGGCCAAAAAGGGAGAATAGAATTTATTGCTCATGGTCATGAATACTGTTTCTGCCTTATTGCCAACTAAAACATCTCCCAAATAAACTCTGCCTACCAAACCAACTAAAACAGCCATGCTAAGAGAAATAACTACCCAGACCATGGCAATTTTGGTAGCTTGTTTAATGTCCTTAGGAGAACTGATGGCCATAAAGCGTACCAGAATATGGGGTTGACCAAAGTACCCAAGGCCCCAGGCCAAGAGAGAGATAATAGCAATAATACTTAAGCTATTGCCGGTGGCATCTGTAAACATACTGAAATAATTGGGGCTGACAGCAGATAATCTTTCTATAGCCGGACTTACACCGCCAATATAGAAAAGAGCTGTAACAGGTACAAGTAAAACAGAGAAAAACATCAGAAAACCCTGAAAGAGGTCGGTCCAGCAAACAGCGGCAAAACCACCTGCCAAGGTATAGAAAACTACAATGCCTGCTGTTAAAAATAAAGCATAATTGTAATTAAGACCGAAGGCTGTATTAAATAGTTTTCCTCCGGCCACAAAACTGGAAGAAGTATAAATCAAAAAGAAAATAAAAATAAAAATAGAAGATACCATACGAATTTTTTTACTGGAATCATTAAAACGATGCTCAAAATATTCCGGAAGGGTAATAGCGTCATTGGTTACCTGAGTGAAAATCCTCAGACGTTTTGCCACATAATGCCAATTAAACCAAGTGCCTACGGCCAGGCCAATGGCAATCCAAAAGGCGCTGATACCTGACAGGTAAGCATAACCCGGCAGTCCCATAACCATCCAGCCGCTCATATCGGATGCTTCCGCACTCATAGAAGTAACCCAGGGACCTAACTGCCGTCCCCCTAACATATAACCCTCTAAACTTTCTTTCCCTTTGTAGGTAAATAGACCAATACTGATTAAGACAGCAAAGTATAGGACTAAGGCTACCAGTGTTCCCGTTTCTATATGCATATGCAAACTTCCCCCTCTAAAAATAAATGTCCTTTGATTATACAATTAAATTGCAACAATATGCAAGAAAAAGATGTTATTAAGGGTGTCTTTTCTCTTGTTAAAAAACATCAATTATATTATAATGAGCATATATGTAAAAAAGTATAAAAGCGCTGGGGCTTGCTGCTTTGACCAAAAAGACGTTGGTTAGATAGGCGGCAATCCCTTTACTTATTGAGGAGGAAAATCGTAGTGGATATTAAGCAAACACTGGGAAAAGCTATTAGTGAAGCAGTAGAAAGGGCTATCAGCTCAGGAACCTTGAAAGCAGGAGGAGATTTGCCTGAGGTGGTGCTGACAGTGCCTCCCCAGAAGGAATTTGGTGATTTCGCTACGAATTTTGCCATGCAGGCGGCCAAAAGCCTTCATTGCAGTCCTAAACAAATAGCTCAGGCCATTAAGGACAATTTACAAAGTCCTTATATAGCTAAGGCAGAAATAGCAGGGCCGGGGTTTTTAAATTTCTATTTAAAAGCTGACTGGCTATATGTATTGCTGGGTGATATTGTTAAAGCCGGAGAAAATTATGGTAATTTAACAAATCCTTGCAAAGAAAAGATTCAGATTGAGTATGTAAGTGCCAATCCTACGGGGCCATTGCATGTGGGTCACGGCAGGGGAGCAGCTGTGGGCAGTGCTCTGGCCAATCTGATGAAAGCGGCCGGTTATGATGTAACCAGAGAGTATTATATTAATGATGCAGGGAACCAGATGATGAATCTGGCAGCATCAGTAAACTCCAGGTATTTGGATTTGTTTGGCATCGCCAATGAATTCCCGGAAAACGGTTACCATGGGGCAGACATTGTGGATACTGCTAAGCGGATAAAGGCAAAATACGGGGACAAGTTTGTTAATGTAGCTGAAGAAGAGCGTCTGGAAAAATTCAAGGTAATTGCCAAAGAAGAGAAATTGGAAGCTCTTAAAGAAGACTTAAAGGCCTTTAACTGTGAATTTGACGTATGGTTCAGCGAGCAGACACTTCACGATGCCAACAAGATTAAAGAAGCCTGCGATGAGCTTATGGCTAATGGTACCATGTATGAAAAAGACGGTGCCTTGTGGCTCCGTTCTACAGCCTATGGAGATGACAAGGACAGAGTTGTTATTCGGGATAATGGTGTGCCCACTTATTTTGCGGCAGATATTGCCTATCACAAAAACAAGTTTGCCAGAGGATTTGACCGGGTCATTAATTTATGGGGCGCGGATCATCATGGGTACATTCCCAGAATGAAAGCAGCGGTACAGGCTATGGGATACAAGCCTGAACAGCTGGAAGTTTTAATTTTACAAATGGTTAGTCTTTATCGTAACGGGGAACTGGTAAAAATGAGCAAGCGTACCGGGAAAAGCGTTACTTTAAATGAATTAATAGAAGAAGTGGGAACGGATGCGGCCAGATTTTTCTTTATTATGCGCAGCATTGACAGCCAATTGGATTTTGATTTAACCTTGGCTACCCAGCATTCCAATGATAATCCTGTTTATTATGTGCAGTATGCTCATGCCAGAATCTGCAGCATTATGAAACAAATGGCAGAAGAAGGCGTGAAGCTGGATCTGAACTGCCGTCTGGATGTTTTAACAGAGCCTATTGAACAGGATTTGATTAAAAAACTTGGTGAGTATGAGGAGCTGGTGGCTACTGCGGCCCGGGAGAGAGCACCTCATCATATTGCTCATTATGTTTATGAGCTGGCAGGGTTGTTCCATTCTTTCTATAATCAATGCCGTGTTTTAGGCGTGGAGCAGGACAAGCAAGAAGCAAGATTAGTACTTATTAATACTGTAGGGCATACCTTGCGGCATGCTTTGGGAATTTTAGGGGTAAGCGCTCCTGAACACATGTAAAAAATAGTGAAAAGCGAAAAACAGGGAGGAAGAAAATGACAAAGTACATTTTTGTAACCGGTGGAGTTGTTTCTTCATTAGGAAAAGGCATTACGGCGGCTTCTTTAGGTAGGTTGCTGAAGAGCAGGGGATATACAGTAACTATCCAAAAATTTGACCCATATATCAACATAGATCCGGGTACAATGAGTCCTTATCAGCATGGTGAGGTTTTTGTCACTGATGATGGGGCAGAAACAGACTTAGATTTGGGACATTATGAGCGTTTTATTGATATTAATCTGTCCAAGAGCTCCAACGTAACAGCAGGACGTATTTATCAATCTGTTATCGAAAAGGAACGCCGTGGGGATTTTCTGGGACGCACAGTTCAGGTAATTCCTCATATTACCAATGAAATCAAAGAAAGAGTTTACCGGGTAGGCAGACAGGACAAAGCTGATTTTGTTATTACTGAAATTGGTGGTACTGTAGGTGATATTGAAAGTGAACCATTTCTGGAAGCAATTCGCCAAGTAAAGAAAGATATTGGCAGAAATGATGTGCTATATATTCATGTAACACTGATTCCCTATATTAAGGCAGCCGGAGAATTAAAGACAAAACCCACTCAGCATAGTGTAAAACAACTGCGTAGTATTGGTATCACTCCGGATATTCTGGTTTGCCGCAGCGAAAAACCCATTACTAAAGAAATGCGGGAAAAGATTGCTATGTTCTGTGATGTTGATACAGATGCTGTTTTCCAATCTATTACGGCTCCCAGTATTTATCAAGTACCTATTCTTTTGGAAGAACAAGGCATGGATACAGTTGTTCTGAAGAAATTGGAAATGGAAGATAAGCCCAAGCATATGGAAGAATGGCATAAAATGGTGGATAAAATTTTGGCTCCTCATTCCAAGAAAGCTACTATCGCCATTGTTGGTAAATATGTTGAGCTTCACGATTCTTATATCAGTATTTGCGAAGCATTGAATCATGCCGGCTTTTATAATGATGCAGATGTTGCCATTAAATATGTAAATGCCGAGAAATTAGAAGATTCTTCTGTGAAATTGTCTGAGGCTCTGAAGGGCGTTGATGGTATTCTGGTTCCCGGCGGTTTTGGGGACAGAGGAATCGAAGGCATGATTAAGGCTATTAAATATGCCAGGGAAAACAAGATTCCCTTTTTCGGAATTTGCTTAGGCATGCAGTGTGCTGTTATTGAATTTGCCAGAGATGTGTGCGGCATGGCTAAGGCCAATAGTACAGAATTTGATGAGGATACTCCTTATCCCGTTATTTATTTAATGCCGGAACAGCAAAGTATCGAAATCAAAGGCGGTACAATGCGGTTGGGCAAGTATCCCTGCAAGCTTTATCCTAACACCTTGGCCGAAAAAGCTTATGGCAAACCATTAATTGAGGAACGTCATCGTCATCGTTATGAGGTGAACAATGAACTTAAAGAACAACTATTTGACCATGGTTTGATTTTAGGCGGTACTTTGCCCAATGGTAAATTAGTAGAAATGGTAGAATTGCCTACGGATGTAAATCCCTGGTTTTTAGGAGTACAGTTCCATCCGGAACTGAAATCCCGTCCCACTAATCCCCATCCTTTATTCAGAGCATTTGTGGAAGCTGCTTTGCAAAATCAAAAGAAGTAGCGTAAGGAGCGAGTATGTTAAAGAAAATTTTTATGACTGTGATTTTACTCTTAGCGGTGCTTAGTTTTGTTATTTCCCTTTTAGGGGGCAAAAACAACTCTGCCGTAAAAAAAGCGGAAGATACTGCTATTAAGGGAGATAAAATTGCTGTTATTGATATTACCGGGACTATGCTTTCCGGTGGTTCCGGTGTGCCCCAGCTCTTTTCCGAATCAACAGGGGCATATAGCAATACTATTATGAAGCAGCTTCGTCGTGCTGCTAAGGACAAAAGTGTCAAAGCTGTTTTGCTGAACATTAATTCTCCCGGTGGCAGCGTGACTTCTGCCGAAGAAATTACCGAAGAGATTCAAAGATTCAAGAAAGACAGCAAGAAACCTATTGTGGCTACTATGGGAAATGCAGGAGCTTCTGCTGCCTACTATGTAGCTGCCAACTGTGACAAGATTTATGCCAATCCTTCTACTTTAACCGGAAGTATCGGTGTATATATCGGTAGTAAAAATTTGGAAGAATTATATAAAAAAATCGGTATTACCGATGTAATGATTAAAAGCGGTGTCCATAAGGATATTTTATCCGGGGCACGGCCTATGACCGGGGAAGAACGGGCGATTTTGCAATCCATGGTTGATGAAATGTTCGAAAACTTCCTACAGACTGTCAGTGCCGGCCGGAAGCTGCCCCTGGAACAAGTGAGAGCTTTGGCTGATGGACGTGTATATACCGGTCGTCAGGCTAAAAATCTCAAGCTTGTTGATGAATTGGGCAATTATTATGATGCTTTGGCAGGAACTGCAGAAATGGCTAAAATCGAAGGAGAACCTTCTGTACTGAGATATGATTCTGTACAGGATTGGCGCAGCTGGTTTACAGGGCAGTTAGCAGGTCAGATTTCTGCTAAGGTTTTAGAATCCTTACAGCTTCCTTCTGACACAGCGGCTTGGCATAAGGGGTGATGTTATGAGGAGAAAATCCTTTGACGTCCTCTTTGATACAAGGAATGGTATGACCTGGCTGGCCGATCATCCTACTATGTGGCGCAGTTTGTTTTATTTTGTCATTAGTCAGGGCGCTTTTGTGGGCGTTTGCACTAATGTGTTTTTTAAAGAAGAATACATTGGGGTGCGTTTCGCCATTTTAATTGGCATACTGGTGGTTAAGGCTATGGAGCTAATCGTGTTTGGCTGTTTTCTCCATGGCTTGATAGATTTATGCGGAGGAGGTTCCGGGGATATTCGGGGCTTTTTATGCATACTGGGTTTTACCACATTACCATATCTGGTTTTTACGCCATTGGCACTTGTAGCAGTAGAATTGGGAGGCCTGGGACTTTTAAGCCTGCCGGTTACTTATTTTGCTGCTTTCCTTTGGTCTTTGTATCTAATGATGCGAGCGGTGGAAGCAGTTTATTTACTGGATTTTATGAGATCAGCAATAGTGGTGTTTTTTGCTTTTTTACTGTGGTTTATTATGCTGGCTTTACCAATTTATTTGGTAGTAGATTTATTTGCCAGAAGTTTTTTGGGCTAAGGATAAAGGCTTGCAGTAATTGGGGTAATGTGTGATAATTAAATTATATAAAGGGAGGCTGATACTCAATGAAGAGAGAACTATCAATGGAATTCGTCAGAGTTACAGAAGCAGCAGCTATTGCTTGCGGACGTAGTGTAGGCAGAGGCGACAAGAACGGTACAGATCAATTGGCAGTGGATGCCATGCGTAAGATGTTTGATACAGTTAATATCAGCGGTACAGTAGTAATCGGTGAAGGAGAAATGGATGAAGCTCCTATGCTGTATATTGGGGAAAAAGTCGGTGCCGGCGGAGAAGCAGTTGATATTGCAGTAGATCCAGTAGAAGGAACTAATCTGGTGGCTAAAGGCCAACCCGGTGCTATTGCAGTTATTGCTATTGCACCTAAAGGCTGTCTGCTTCATGCTCCTGATATGTATATGCAGAAAATTGCCGTTGGCCCTCGTGCCAAAGGCTGCATCGATATTGATGCTCCCGTTAAGGATAATTTACTGAATGTGGCCAAGGCTTTGCAGCGTAAAGTTGCTGATTTAACAGTTGTTTGCCTGGATCGTCCTCGTCACAGAAAAATTATCGAAGAGGTTCGTGCTGCAGGTGCTCGTATCAGATTGATTACCGATGGTGATGTTGATCCTATTGTTAACGCTGGTATTGAAGGTACCGGTGTTCATATGTATATTGGTACAGGCGGTGCTCCCGAAGGTGTGCTGGCTGCTGTTGGACTGAAGTGCCTGGGTGGCGATATGCAGGCCAGACTGCTGCCGGAAAATGCTGAGCAGGAAGCTAGATGCCATAAGATGGGCATTACTGATTTGAAACATGTTTTAACCATTGATGATTTGGTTAAAGGTGATGACTGTATGTATACAGCTACCGGTGTTACTCCTTGTGATATGCTTCACGGCGTAAGATATTTCGGTAATGGCGCTCGTACTCATACTGTTTCTATGCGTTATGCTACAGGAACGGTACGTTTTGTGGATGCTGTTCATACCTTTGATAAGCAAGATATTAACATTAAACTATAATTGCTATGAAATTATGTCGAGGTTGGACACTAAAAGTTCGGTCCCTCTCCCATGCTGGCTTCTTCGCAGTTCTTATTCATCGCTACTGCGAAGAAAGGGATTTGGCACGATGCATCACGACGCCTTTGGCTTGTGAGCGAACTTTTAGTGGTCCACCCTCGTTTGAGATTTGAAGGGCTTATGCAAAAGGAAATTTTAAATCTATTAACACAGCAGTCCACAGTGAAGGATATCAAAACACTATGGCAAACTGCGAAAAAAACAATAAATATTACCGGCTTAACGGAAACAGTTAAGGCCGGCTTTTTGTGTGCTATAAAGACAGCTCTTAAAAATCAGGGAAATCTGACTATCCTGGTTACGAACCGGGATGATATTAGAACCTGGCGACGGGAGCTGTTGTATTTTTATCCGGAACTGGAAGTACGGGAACTTTATCCGGTGAATTTTTTGCAGGATAGAGTAGAAACAAAAAATCAGGAAGTTATGGCAGAACGTATCGCTGCCCTGGAAATGATGCTGAAGGATACTCCCGGTATAGTTTTCGTTACCGCAGAGGCTTTTATTCAAAAGCTGCCGAATACAGAGGGACTTTTGCAAAAAAATCTTTCTCTTTCTTTAGGGGAAGTGGAAGACAGAGAAGAAATCCTGACCAAATTAGTGGATATGGGTTACGAACGTACTGAACAGGTAGAAACTCTGGGACAATTTGCCGTACGTGGGGATATTCTGGATGTGTTTCCCATTAACTTGAGCAATCCGGTGCGTATTGAATGGTTCGATACCAATGTGGATGCTATGCGAAGCTTCTCTTTAACGGACCAAAGAGCCATCAAGTCTTTAGAGGCTGTGGAAATTGTACCTATTACAGTTCATGATACAGTTTATGATGCTAATCTTTTTGACTATTTAGGCAAGCAGGCTTTACCTGTTCTGGATGAACCGGGACGTTTTTTTGAAGAATGCAAAAAAGCTTACAGCGATAATAAAGAAGCAGGGGAAGACTACCTGTTTACCGCTGAAGAAGCTTTGAAAATGTGCAACAGGCATAAACTATTAATTACCAGCGTTCTTAATCACAATTATTTTCCTAAGGCTAATCAGGTTACTGTTCCGGTGAGAGCGGCAACTCCTTATAACAAAAACACAGATCTTTTAGTGAAAGATTTACAAGGATATTTGTCTGAGGGCATTTGTCCAATTATCGAAATGAGTTCCAAAGAAAAAGCGGCAGGGATAGCGGAAAACCTGACTCGCAGCGGGGCCCACATGACCTATGTAACTAAGGGCAGTTTGCTTTTGCAAGGAGGGGGCTCTGTTTTCGTAGGTGCAATCGGCAGTGGTTTCCGGTTCTGGCAGGAAAACTGGCTGCTGTTAACGGAAAGCGATATTTTCGGCATGCAGAAGCGGAAGCGTCTGCCTAAACACCAGGGCAAAGGAAACCAGATAAATTATTTTTCCGATATTAAAACAGGGGATTACGTTGTTCACGATATTCATGGTATCGGACGGTATGAAGGGGTAGAAACTATTGAAGTGGACAAGCTCCACAGAGATTATTTGCGGATTCAATATGCCGGCTCAGATAAACTATTTATGCCTATTGACCAAATACGTCAACTGCATAAATATGTGGGCTCAGAAGGCAGGCCTCCCAGATTGTCTAAAATGGGAGGAGCAGACTGGAGCAAGGTTAAAACCAGGGCACAAAAAGCCATTACTATTATGGCTACGGATCTGCTCAAGCTTTATGCTCAGCGTAAAATCACCCAGGGACATGCTTTTTCCCCTGATACTCCCTGGCAAAAGGAATTTGAGAACAGTTTTCCCTTTGAGGAAACACCGGATCAGTTACAGGCCGTTAAAGATATTAAACATGATATGGAGCAGCCTGTTCCTATGGAGCGCCTCCTGTGCGGAGACGTAGGCTATGGGAAAACAGAGGTTGCTATTCGTGCTGCTTTTAAAGCGGTAATGGATAATAAGCAGGTGGCAGTACTAGCACCTACCACTGTTTTGGCTCAGCAGCATCTGCTGACTTTTTCTCAGAGGATGGGCCCCTTTGGGGTCAAGGTTGATATGCTTAGCCGTTTTAGGACAGCTTTGGAACAAAAAGGGGTTTTGGAAAAACTGGCAGATGGTAAAATTGATGTGCTTATCGGCACTCATAGAATTTTACAATCAGATGTGCAGTTTCCTGATCTGGGTTTGCTGATTATTGACGAGGAGCAGCGGTTCGGGGTGGCCCAGAAAGAGAAAATTAAAAAATGGACTACAGGGGTTGATGTGCTGACCTTATCGGCAACACCTATTCCTAGAACTTTGCATTTAGCCTTGGTTAAGGGCAAAGATATGAGTGTTATTGAATCACCACCGGAAGACAGACTACCGGTGGAAACCTATGTAGCAGAATATGACGACGGTATGGTTAAAGAAGCCATCGAGCGGGAAATCCGCAGGGGTGGACGAATTTACTATGTCTACAATCGGGTAGAAGGGCTGGAAGCCATTGCTCACAAACTTCATGAGCTGGTGCCGGGACTGTCTTTGCGTATTGCTCATGGCAAAATGAATGAGTATCAGCTGGAAGATGCTATGGTTGGTTTTTATAATGGCGATTTTGATTTGCTTTTATGCACCACTATTATTGAAAATGGTCTGGATGTTCCCTTGGCTAATACGATTATTATTCAGGGAGCGGAGAATTTCGGTCTGTCCCAGCTATACCAGATGCGGGGCAGAGTAGGCAGGTCTTCACGGTTGGCCTATGCCTACTTCCTATATAAAAAGCAGAAAGCTTTAAGTGAAATTGCCCAAAAGCGTTTACAGGCTATTCGTGATTTTACGGAATTGGGTGCCGGTTTTCAGATTGCCATGCGTGATCTGGAAATCAGAGGAGCCGGCAATATATTAGGGGCTCAGCAGCATGGTCATATTGCAGGGATAGGTTTTGCTGCCTATTGTCAATTGTTGGAAGATACAATTAATAGGCTGCAAAATGGTGACACTCCTAAGGATGTTCGACAGGAACCGGTTATGGAAATTAAACTGGATGCTTATATTCCCAATGATTACATTGACAATCCCCGGTACAAAATGGAGATTTACCGGCGTCTTGGTGATATGGTCTATGGGGAAAGCGACGATTTGATGGACGAAATTATCGATAGATTCGGGGATCCCCCCAAAGAAGTGGAAAATCTGTGGAAAGTGGCCAAGCTTAAAGGCCTATGTCGACAGATGGGAGTCCAGGGTATCACCATAGGACCGGGTGAAATCAGGATTACTTTCGGTAAGCATTCGCTGGCTAATCCTGATGCCATTATGCAGCTGGTACGGAAAAATGTTCCAAGAATTTGGCTGAAAACAGGGCCGACGACTCAGCTCATTATTAAGAAAATGGTCATAGGTAAAGCTGACCCTATAATCTGGCTGGAAAAGCAACTGACTGCTATGTTATAATTAAAATGTTAAAACAAGGGGGCATTAAAACAGGTTGGACATCCTCGACCGGAGCGGCATAATGCCGTAGGTAGAGTGGCCAACCTTTTAGTGCCACCTTGAAACTAAGCTAAATCTGACAGAAACATAAGATAGAACCCATTTACAAGGAGGGATTAGAGTGAAAAATAAATTTTTACAAGGCGCTTTGATTTTGACCATAGCAGGACTGATGGTCAAAGTAATAGGCTCAGTAAACCGCATACTCTTATCCCGACTTTTAGGCGGCGAAGGCATCGGCCTTTACCAGATAGCCTATCCTATTTACCTTTTAATAATTGCTATATCTGCCGCAGGAGTTCCTACGGCAATTTCTATAATGGTAGCAAAACTGGTGGCCCAAAAAGATTACAAAGGAGCCCGGCGGATTTTTAAAGTATCGGCGGTGCTTATGCTGTTGGCCGGCAGCTTCTTTGCAGTGCTGCTGTATTATGCTGCTACCTGGCTTATTGCCGCAGGGGTTATTCGTGACCCCAGAGCTTATTATGCTTTGCTGGCCTTAATTCCCGCTGTTTTTTTTGCCACACTGTTGGCAAGTTTCCGAGGCTATTTTCAGGGCTACCAGAACATGACACCTCCGGCTGTTTCCCAAATCCTGGAACAGCTGGTAAGAGTTACAGTAATGCTAGCCTTAGCTTACTATTTACTGCCCAGAGGATTGGAATACGCAGCAGCAGGAGCTGCTTTTGGAGCTGTACCGGGGTCTATTACCGGCATTGCCGTCCTCGGTTATTTTTATTATCGGCATAAAGAAATGTGGCATTTGCCTGTAGATGCCTGCAACAGTGAGAAAAGCGCATCTATAGGAAGCATTGCCTTTAATCTGCTGGAGCTGGCCATTCCTGTTTCTTGTGCTAACTTAATGTTACCGGTAGTGACAGGACTTGATATGCTCATTGTTCCGGAACGACTGGAAGCAGCAGGGTTTACAGTAAAAGAAGCTACCACGGCTTTTGGCTATTTGGCAGGAATGGCTCTGCCTTTGGTTACTATGTCCACGATTCCTACCACTTCTATAGCTGCAGCTATTGTTCCGGCTATTTCCGAGGCGAAAGCTCTGGATAACAGGGAAGAAATTAATAGCAAATGTGCATTAGGATTACGGTTGGGGACGATTATTACTCTGCCGGCAGCCTTAGGAATCTGGGCTTTAGCCTGGCCGGTATCTCAACTGTTATACGGTACGACTAAAGCGGCACCTGTTATCGCCCAGATGTCACCTTCGATTTTTTTCTTTGGAATCCAGCAGGTTACCACAGGAATTTTACAGGGGATGGGATTTACCTATCTGCCTATGGTTAATATGCTCATAAGTGCCGCAGTCAAATGCTTTGGTTTGTGGCACTTAACGGCAATGCCTCAGTACAATATTGTAGGGGCAGCCTGGGCCTCAGATTTAAACTTTTTCGTAGGTGCTTTTCTTAATGTTATTTGTCTGGCTGTTTTTGGCAAATGTGTTTTACCATTTAAAACTTTAAGCAAAATTATAATTTCAGGCATAATAATGACAGGAATAGTTTTACTGGCCAACGGGAAGATGGTGGCTATAGGCCTGGGCAATACGCTTTCTACTCTTTTGTCCGTAGTGCTGGGAGCCGCAGTATACTTGGTTTGTCTTGGCCTTATGCATGAATTGGATGATATCAAGGAATTTTTGCGAAAAAAGAAGGGAAGCCATAAATAATGACAAAAGGTGCAATGGATGTTAAACCTTTAGAAAAAGTAATGAAAAGATTAAGAGAACCGGGGGGCTGTCCCTGGGACCAAGCTCAGGATCATAAGACCTTGCGCAATGATTTTCTGGAAGAAGTCTATGAATTTCTGGAAACAGTAGACGATAATGATGTGGACGGGATGCGGGAAGAACTGGGAGACGTGCTTCTTCAAGTGGTTTTTCATGCCAGACTGGAAGAAGAACAGGGGCATTTTACCATGCAAGACGTAGTAGATGATATTGTGCAAAAACTTATTCATCGGCATCCACATGTTTACGGAACCGTAGAAGTGGACAATGCAGAACAGGTCCTGGCTAACTGGGATAAAATAAAAGCTGCAGAAAAAACTGAAAGGAAAAAGGTCCTGGATGGTATTACCAAAGGTCAGCCGGCCTTAATGCGGGCCTATAAACTGCAAAAGAAAACAGCAAAAGTAGGCTTTGACTGGGATAACATAGAGGATGTAAAGGGAAAAGTAAGGGAAGAAATAACTGAATTGGCAGAAGCTGTCGAAGAAAAAGACAAAGAGCATATGGAAGGGGAACTGGGAGATGTGCTTTTTGCCCTTGTCAATTATGCCCGGCACCTAGGCATAGAGCCGGAAGTAGCACTTAATAAGGCCAACAACAAGTTCGAAAAACGTTTCAATTTTGTGGAAAAGGGCGTTACCTCTACAGGTAGGCCATGGGCGACTTTTAGCCTTTCGGATTTAGACAAGCTGTGGAATGATGCCAAGAAACAAGAAAAAAAGTGAAAAAAATGCGATAAAAGCGTGCTTTTTTCAAAGTTTTATGGTAAAATCTATAAGTAATTAATGTGCAGCTGTTTTTGCACAAATAAAATATGTAAGGGGGATTTTATTGTGAACAAAAGTGATTTGATTGCTGAAATCGCAAAGAAATCTGGTTTGACTAAGAAAGATGCTGAGAAATCCTTGTCCGCTTTTATTGAAACTGTAAAAGCAACTGTTGCTAAGAAAAAGAAAGTTCAATTAATTGGCTTTGGTACTTTCGAAGCACGTACTCGTAAAGCACGTAATGGTAAGAACCCTCGCACCGGCGAAACCATTAAGATTGCAAAAGCTAATGTTCCCGCTTTCAAAGCAGGCAAAGCTTTCAAAGATGCAGTTAACAAGAGATAATTTAAAAATAAAAATAACCTGTTGCTACGGCAACGGGTTGTTTTTTTTTCGCAGATAGTATAATATCTATAGAGAAGTAATATCTGTACTATATTTATAGTCTTTTGCCAGGGAAGGAGATGGGTGGGATGAGCAAAAACAAAAAAACAGTTCATTATTTTAAAGTTGTTCTCCTGGCTATTATTGCCCTGTTTTTGGTGCGTGTTGCACAGCAAGGGTATACTCTTTACCAAGTTCATAGGGAAACCAGAAAGACAGAAGCAAAAGTTAACGCCCTGAAAAAGGAAAATGCGGCATTGGGAAAAGAAAAAGAAAATTTAGGGGATATTAAATATATAGAAAAAATGGCCAGGGAAGATCAGAATATGGTGAAGAAAAATGAAATTCCTTTATTTATCATAGATGATAAAGATAAAGAAAACGAGGAAAGTAAAACTAAAAAATAGATATTTCTTGACTTTGCATTGAGGCCAAAGGTATAATGAAATCTATAAATCTATAGTCTAAGGAGGACTTCTTTAATTTATGGCTTTAGAAGTTGGTGCAGTGGTGGAAGGGGTTGTAACAGGGATTACGAATTTTGGTGCTTTTGTTCAACTGCCTGAGGGAAAAGTTGGTTTGATTCATATTTCAGAAGTGTCTAATGTATTTGTTAAAGACGTTCATGATTTTCTTAAGGACCAACAAAAAGTAACAGTAAAAGTTGTTTCTGTAGATGC
>Ga0160425_1002497_pt1 | contig 14785 bp, 8 predicted proteins | sample BioMet8_FD_108193 | JGI IMG/M metagenome (GOLD analysis project Ga0160425, IMG submission 108193) | Microbial communities from bioreactor (seeded with sewage sludge) at Lawrence Berkeley National Lab, California, USA - Biofuel... | ecosystem: Engineered > Bioreactor > Anaerobic > Unclassified ...
AATACGGAAAGGACGGTTGTAGCGCATTTCCAGAAATTGCCCGATCGACAGCGATTTGGTTTCGCGAAAGCGATAAACGCAGAAACCGGTTAGAGACAGCACCGTCCAGACCGGCACCACCATGGTGCTCCAGAATCCGATGGCATAACCGGTCTGGTACGATGCTTCGACCAGCGCAACCAGCGCAATCACGCCCAAGGAAGATTCCAGATTGCCGACGCACATGACGTATCGACCGGCAACGCGACCTGCTGCGACGTAGTCAACCACGCCTCGAACGTAACGTTTGGAATAAACCGCAATGCCCAGTACAATGACCACGGGGATAATCGTAATACACCAATCAATCCAATGCATTTGGCTTTTCCTTTTCTATTAAAACTATAAACAATTTCACTTCATTACAGCAAGATTTCTCTCATATATTTTACCAGAGTTGCATTTCGGGTGATGTTAAGGAGCTGAAAGAAAATTAATCGGAACATCCTGATACTTGAGCGTCATTATTGCCCCATAGTTTTTGAATGACGCGAATCAAGAACAGGCTGCTTACGGCAAAAGAGATACCGAGAGCCGTCGCGTATTCCCAACGTCCGTAGAGAAAATTGCCGACCATAAAGAGCGCCGACCAGACCATCGTGCAGCCCAGCGTCCACCCGAGTAAGGCCAGCGGGATATTCTCATGCGATCCGGCGGCTTCTTCTTCCGGCGTAAGGTTGGCTTCCTTGCGGATACGCGTCCAGCCTGGTCCGAACGGCCGCACTTTGCGATAGAAGTCAATTAACGTTTTTCGATCCGTCGCCGGGGCAAGATAGGCCGTGGCAACCCAGCACACCGTGGTAACGACAATGGTAATCAGCAGGCCGATATGAGTACTGCAAACGATGCCGTATTTGTGCATGACCAATAAGACCAGGGACACTAGAAACGAACTGACCATGGCGCTGATTTCGCACCAGGCATTAATCCGCCACCAGAACCATCGCATGATATACAGCAACCCGGTTCCGGCGCCGATCTGGAGAATAATATCGAAGGTATCTTTGGCGGAATCCAGTAGAAATACCAGGCCGCCGGCGGCAAAGAAAATCCCGACCGTGACCAGCCGCCCCACCAGAACATAATGTTTTTCATTGGCGTCTTTGCAAATGAAACGCCGGTAAAAGTCATGGACCAGGTAGGAAGCACCCCAATTAAGATGCGTCAGAATGGTGGAGGAGTTGGCGGCAATCAGTCCGCCGACCATCAGGCCGAGAAACCCGACCGGAAGAAATTTCAGCATCGCAGGGTAAGCAATGTCGTGTCCCAATAACTTGGGATCAAGGTTGGGAAAAGCTTTCTGAATGTCGGATAATTCGGGATAGACGATCAGCGAACACAGGCCCACCAGAATCCACGGCCATGGGCGCAGTACGTAATGGGCGACGTTAAAGAACAGCACGGAGCCCAAGGCGTCCTTTTCCGACTTTGACGCCAGCATGCGCTGGGCAATATAACTGCCGCCGCCGGGTTCGCAACCGGGATACCAGACCGCCCACCATTGCACGGCGATCGGCATGACAAACACCGCCAGCGCAATGTCCCAATTATTCGTAAAATCCGGCAGGATGTTGAGATAATTCAAGCCGTTCGGACCGGTTTTGGCGGCAAGTTTCGTCATCATCACATCCAGTCCGCCCACGTGTTTGACCGCAAAATAGGCGGCGGCAATCACGGCGGTCATTTTGATAAAGAACTGAATCATGTCGATCACCAGTACGCCCCAGAGTCCGGTTTGCGCCGCAAAAGCAACGTTGAGAATGCCGCAGAATAACAACGTCTGCCAAGCCGGCAGTCCGAACAGAATCGCGGCGATTTTACAGGCGGCTAGACTCACCGAAGCCATAATCATGCAGTTGAAAAACAAGCCGAGATAGACGGCGCGAAAGCCTCTGACCACGCTCGCCGCCTGACCGGAATAACGGATTTCGTAAAACTCCAGATCCGTCATGACCCCGGACCGCCGCCACATTCGAGCATAAAAGAACACCGTCAACATGCCGGTCAACAGAAAGGCCCACCAGCACCAGTTGCCCGCCACGCCCTGACGGCGGACAATATCGGTAACCAGATTCGGCGTGTCGCTGCTGAAGGTGGTTGCCACCATGGAAATCCCGGCTAGCCACCACGGCACGGAACGTCCGGAAGCAAAGAATTCCGTAGTATTCTTACTTGAGCGTTTACCGAAGAAAAGTGCAGGGATAAAACAAATCAACAAAGTGGCGACAATAATCGTCCAATCAATCCACTGCAGATGCATTTACAACCTCGCGGAAATAGTTAAAGCTTCATTTAGCGATTTTAGCTGTTGTCGCTTGAGCTTTAACACGCTGCAACCAAGCGGCGGTCTGCTCTCTTTCTTCGGGCATATTGCAGGCAAGAGCTCGCTCCAGCCAGGAGGAGGCAACAGTCCATTGATGGTCGCGAATCGCCATTTGCGCCTCGAAAATGTACCGCAGTCCGGCGACTCGAACGGCGCAACGCCGGATATGTTCGCATAACTGTCTGACGCCTGGATTGCCCTCAGCCGGAAGACGTGAAACCAGCGCCGCCAGTTCCGCATCAGCTTGACGGAAAAGTTTCAAACGTTGTTCCTCCAGTTGCCGCCGTTCCGGGACGGGTTCCCATTTCATGACTTCACGGGAAAAACCGCAGCCCCAGGCATCAGCCGAACGCGGCGGTGCAAAGGGAAAAAGCAGCGCCGATAATTTGCCGAGAATCGTATTTAACTGCTCTTGCAAAACTCGAGTTTCCGGACGGCGCAAGTCATCCGTTCGGCATTGAAGATTCATGGTCAAGTGTCCCAACAACGCCGCATTCTGACAGGCAATCCATTCGGTCCGCGAGGAATTCAGCGAATCCCAGGGAATCCAGAGCAGGCAGATTTCATCGACGCCGAGACTTTTATAAAATCGCAGATCAACCGGCATGGAGGCGTTGAAGACCGGACAGAGGTCGGAATTCATATAGGTATCCGTGTAGTAGGCGAAAATCTCCGCCTGCCCGGGATGGCGACGGGCATAATCGGTCAGGTAGTTCAGCGCCAGACGATGTCCCGGTTCCGGGTTGTTCTGCAGCGGAATGGTCAGGTTCTGACCCCAGAACGCAAACATGGCCGGTACGTGCGGAGCCGTGACCGGCGGCCGCAGACCGGCAACCGTTTTATCCGTTAAATCGTAGTTGTAGGCCAACAGACTGAATCTCACGTTCGGACAAGCTTTTTTCATGGCCGCCTGCGCCTCTTCCATCAGGACGCCGTAGTACTCCATCAGCGGCTTGGTCCGGCATTGCGGACAGCGACAGATCAAGCCGCCGTCTCCGGGCCATAGATTGATTGTCGTCAGGTAGGGATGTTTCCGGCAGAACGCAATCAAGTTGTTGACCAGTTCCGCTCGGGCGGACGCATTGGAATAACAGAAATTGTCACCGGTATTTTTAGCGGGGATCCGTTTGCCGTCGATTTCCGGGAACCATTCCGGGTGAGCGGCAAAATACTTTGAGGCCGGCAAAAAGTAAAACATACCGTGACCGTTGCCGCCCAATTCCAGACCACGCGATTTGGCAATCTCGCGGATGCCGTTGCCGAAGGGCTGATCCCAGTTCCAGAAATTCATGGTAATCAGGTTAAAGCGATTCTTGGCGGCCCAGACGGTCATCGGCGCATTCTGATTCCATTCGAGGCACAGTTGACGGGAACGGAATGTCGCCGTTTCGCGAACATCCAGGCGGGAGGGAATCGTCCAGTTAGGCAACTTGGGGCGATACTCGTCAGCCGGTTCGTAGAAACGGCATCCGGCGGTTTGCTCCAGCAAGGCATAAACGCCATAATACAGGCTGCGCGGATTCGCTCCGGTTATTTCCAGTCCGACGCCATCGGAATGAAGGGTAAACGCATCCCGTCCGGACGAATCATGCTGCAGCCGCAAGCGGATTGCCGCATGGTCCGGCGTCGCGGCCAACTGCCAGTTTCGTCCGGTAATCTGACTGAGATACCACCGTAGTTCTTCAGCGGCAAACTTGCCGCTGTTGTCACTCCAAATAGTAAAATTCATGGCTTTTTCCTGGTTTTCCGAATTTTCCGCCTTACTCCATGGCGGTAACGCCAGACTGATCAAAATGACACTGATAATGATGAAAATGCGCATGGTCATAAAACTATCTCCCGCTCATTGGTTGCTTTATGGTTTTAACTTCGTTTTTTTATCTGCCGTACCAGTCTGACTCAAGGCGTTCCGCCGGGCCGATGACCAATTCGCGAAAACAGTCAATCTCGACATCAACGTTTAACTTGCCTTCGGCAATTTCGGCGGCAACGGCGTCCAGCCGGCAACCGTCGATAACCGTTTTAACTTCAACGTTACTCGGCAGATCAAGCTTGGCTAAATCGAGGGTAATTCGTCCCTGCCACACCGGAGTCTTGGGCCCGTTACCGGACGGAAAGCCAATTTGTCCGTGATTAAACAGACTCAACCCGACCGTTTCACCTTTACGGGAGACCATGACTTCCAGCCAGTCGGAAAACGGAGTAAAACTGACGAACGACGAATTGCGCCCTAACTGTTCAAGCAATTTCCTCGGCTGTTCTTCGCCTAACGTTGTCAGCGTCGAAGTGGTAAACAAATAAGTTTGTCCTTTTCCCCACCGATGCCGTAACAATTGCGATCCTTCCGGGAAACGGTGCAGAATTTCCGCGTCATGAACCGTCACATTCCACGTGTCAGGGGTGACCGAGATACCAGCCAGTTCAGTAAAATCACTTTGTAGCGGACGACGCGGTTCAAGGCTTTTTCCGGCCAGTTGTCCCAGCGCCATTACCAGCGTACCGCCGCAGCGGACATAGTTGGTCAGGTTTTCCAGTTGCGCGTGATCGCAGCCGTTGGACCCCGGCATAAAAACGAAATCGTAACCCTGCAAATCGTCGACCGCGGTATCCCACGGAATCACATCCAACGGACCGTAAGGAGTCCCTGTCATCAGACGACATAGATTTCCCCGCGTTTCGCCGACCGTTCCCGGGAAAAACACGTCCAGCAAACGCCAGTCGCGATAACGCAATTCGCACCAGTCGGCGGAGTGAAGATCGTTGGGAATCTGCGGCCAGAATCGCGGCAGCAGGCAATGATGGTACTCGCCGGAACCGTGCATGGCGGCAATTTTAACCACCGGCGACCCGATGGCCGGATGACGGCGGGCATAGCGGGCCGCGTGGCAGAATTCCACGCCGGCGGCATTCGGCTTGACCCGGCCATCGACATCACGACGGAACAACGTACCTTCGTGAAAAAGGAAATCCGCGCCGGCATGAAGATAAACCATCAAACCCTGACGCCATTCCAACGGATGATAATTCATCCGGAACCGCCAGCTCCACGGATCGAAGTCGAACCCGTGCGGATGATGATGTGTCTTTTTCGTGCCGCGTCCCGCTGCTACCGTAACATTGAAACAGCCGCGAAAAATGTTTTTGTTGACGGTCATATCGGCTCCGGCCGCGGCAGAATGCGCCGGGGCAAACGGATTGCTATGCTGATAAATACAAGTCACGCGGACCGGGTCGTTGATCTTCTCCAACAACTTGCGTTTCCAGTCAAGATTGGCTTTGCGAACTTCTTCTTCTTTCCAGAATTCGTTGTCGGTCATGTCATTATAGGGCAGCGCGCCGACGCCGACATTGGGTTGATTCATCCGTGCTTTCCACTTCGGACTCTTGAACAAGTCATTTTCGCGGTCCTCGATTTCCGGGAACCAGATGTACACATGACAATTGTCGATACGGTCGAGCAAGCGGTTGCAAAGCGTCAGCCCTTTTTCATAGGCCGGACGAGTAATGTGACTTTCTCCGCCGCACGGTCCCCACCATTCCCCCGCCGAACAGGTGGGAACAATAAACGCCCGCAATTTCGAATTTGCCAGCGCTTCCAACAGTTCGTCGGTGAGATGATAAAGATGCATGCCGCTGATCCCATTGGCTTCGAGAAGCGGAATCAAGTCGATCTGATGACGGATTTGTTCCGGCGTCGGCGTCGTGATATAATAAGCAGCCTGCGGCAGATACGCCTCTACCAGTTCGTGGAGAATATCCAGTTTCATGGTCGGATAATCGACCGCCGGCAACGGACCAAACTCCGGTTCCTCCAACGGAGCGGTAAAGTAATCGTGATTAGTCAATATCGCAGCCGGACGAGTTTCGATCAGCGTGTTCAACAGATCGTATTTTTCATAGTCGACAGTATGCTCGACCTTACCCATATGCCGGCAGCCGGCGAGATTGGCGGTATGAATAGCGTCGGCCGCATATTCCGGCGCGCGGTAACGCCGGTCTTTGATGAACGCCAGCCGTACCGAACCGCTCTGTTGCGGCACGTAAGGAACAATGGTTTTGCCGCCGGAGGCGAAATCTCGAGTCCGGCGCCAGACAACCTTGCCGTCCGCCAGAATCAGGTCGGGCAGTGCGTCAAAACGAAAGAAAAAAACGAACTGCTCTCCCGCGATCAACTCTTTTACCCAGTCGAAAGCAATTCCGAACACGGCATCCGCTGAAGTAAACCGGCTCCGACCCCAGACCAGTGGTGCCGCGTTTACGCCCCCGCCCTGATGCAACAAAATCAACTGTCCGTATTCCAGCAGTAAATCGGGCGAACAGTCCGGACTTTCGTCGCCAATTCGGCCCCATTCCTCGCCCTTGTCAGTCAAGTTGTCCATAGTCTTTTTATCCCGCGAATTGACGTTTTTACTATAATGTATCACTTATTACATTTAAAATGATACATTATTGTATTGAAAATGTCAATGTACTCCGCGCTGTTTCTTTTGCTTTTTAAGGATGAGGGAAAAACATTGACCAGGAGAAAAATGGAACAGCAAAAATCACTTTCATCCCTGAAAGTGGAGGAAGGGATGAAAGTGTTTATCTTTTTTATTTGATGGGCTTTGCAACGGCAGTATTCAGCAACCGATTTTGGACCTTTTGCCGCGAGCCGGCGAGGGTACGGGAGTGATTACCGATTTTTTTTCTTTAAAAATTTTCGTCTGCAATTCAGGCGGCATGCGACAACTTTCCCGGGTAATCAGGAAGCCGCGAATAAAAATCTTTGACGGACGATTACTGCAAAGCGTATTCAGCAACAGACTGATTGCTTCCCGTCCGAGTTCATCGCGAGGCTCATAATAAGTGCTGATCGGCGGGTCGTTGATTTGTGCCGTCAAGCTGTCGTCAATACAGATTAATGAAACATTTTCGCCCACTTTCAGTCCGAGCTTTTCCAGAATGCCCAGCGTTGGCACCAGTAACTTATTACCACCGACAATCAAAGCGGAAGGAAAATTATCCCGTGTCCACGGCAGTTGAATTTTCGGAATGCCTTCCAGCGGATCAAACCCGGCTTCATAATAATGGTCCAGCGGCAATCCGTATTCCTGCATGTAATGCCGATACCCGTCGCGGCGGGCGTAATAGATGCCTTCCGGGGTATCGACGTTGATAAAACCGATGCGTTGGTGGCCGAACTGGTAAAGAAAACGGATCATGGTTCGCATCGCCAGGTCGCTGTCGATCAGTACGCTGGAAACCCCGGGCAATTCCTGGTTGATCGTCACCACGGGTATCTGCAATTTAGCCAGTTCCACAATTGTCGGCTGATATTTTTCAAACGCCATTACCCAAAGTAACCCGTGGCAATTTTCCCGCTGATAGCGCTCCACAATTACTTTGGTGTCGGTAGTTGCTGCCGCTGCGACGATCTCGTGACCGTACTTGTGCGCGGTATCCATGCAGGCTTTAAATAAGTCCTGATTAAACGGGTCGACAAAAGTTTTCTCAAAGAAGCCCGGATAGACCAGCATCAGTTTCAGCGGACGATGTTCGTTTTCCTGCAAGGCTTGCCAGTGCTCCGGCGCGGAAACGAAAGTGCCCTTGCCCTGTTGCTTTACCAGCATGCCTTTGTCCACCAGTTCCTGCAAACCCTGCCGTACCGAACGACGGCTGATCTTAAAGGAAGCAGCCAGGCTGAATTCATCCGGAATCATTTGTCCGCTGACCAAGTCTTTCTGGCGGATTTGCGTCAACAGGTGTTCCTGCATATCCGAGTAGACTTTGCGCTTTTTCATACCGACCATAATGCTTCCCCGTGTTGTTCCACTTGTACTATTGTTAACGATATATTATCGTCGGGTAAATGTCAATCACAACATTGCGGATTAACTTTAAATTCACGCCATGGTTGAGAATAATGATTTGTATATCTAAGGTGACAAGGAGTTTATATGGCATTTATAAATCAGTGGCGATTTCGCCAATCTGACTATTGACATTTCCTTAAACAAGATGTATCATTGTAAATGAAACAAGAAGGACAATAGGTGGAGACCGGTGCTTGCATTGGAAGTAAGCGGGTTTCGATCGGTAAGGAGAAAAGATGATGTTAAAAAACAGAAATTTCACCCTCATCGAGCTTCTGGTCGTCATCGCCATTATCGCCATTCTGGCCGCTATGCTGCTCCCTGCCTTAAACAGGGCCAGAGATAAAGCTAAAGACTTGTCCTGCCTGAGCAACGTCAAACAAATCTGCCTGGGGATTCAGACTTATACACTGGACAGCAACGATTATCTGGTTCCGATTAACAATATTAACTGGGATGACGGCAACTATGCGTTTTGGAGCAATATCCTGGCCTACAACAAATATCTGCCTCCGCCGCAAAGTTGGAGCAATGAATCGGTCGGCAAACCGCGCGGCGGTATCTGGCAATGTACCAAGTCAGTCAATCTCCCCGTCGATTCCGGTTCCGGCCTTTCCGTGAGTGACGGCGTGAGCGGGAATGCCATTTCCGCCAAGTTGAACCGAATAACTCGTCCCAGTGAGAAAGTAAGTGCTGGTGATGTACCGGGGCCGGCAAGCAATTTTGCGGCCTGGCTGCCGTACAATAGCACCGGCTGGTGGGCTTGGTCTGTCATTCGCCATGCCAAGGGCGGCAATATGGGCTTTGTTGACGGACATGCGGAAAATATCAAGAATACCATTTTAACGGATGGCCTCGGCACTGCCACCGGCATGCATTCTACTCTGTTCAGTCAAGTATACTGAGCTGTATCTCTAAATACCAACCCAAAGACAAGATAAAAAATGTTACAGATTACCGGTACCTTTCTGGATGAAATTTCCTGCGATATCCCACATCAGAATTGGGGTCGCGTCGAGTGGGAACGCGATTTTCAAGCGATGAAAGCCATCGGCATTGATACTGTGATTATGATTCGTTGCGGCTGGCGGCGCTGGATGACGTACCCATCCAAGGTGCTGGCGGAACGCGAACACTGTCATCTGCCGCCGGTTGATCTGGTTGACCTGTTCCTTGATCTCGCTGAAAAATACGGTATGAAATTTTTCTTCGGCACTTACGATTCCTGCAACTACTGGGCCAACCAGCAATATCGTAAAGAGATCGATCTCAATCTGGCGGTGGCGGAAGAAGCCTGGAAAAAATACGGGCATCGTAAAGCGTTTCAAGGTTGGTACATCACGCAGGAGGTCAGTCGTTCGTATGGCAACATCATTGATGTTTATGCCGAACTCGGGCGTTTCTGCAAACAGATTTCCGGCGGTCTGCCCACCTTGATTTCTCCTCATATTGACGGGACTAAAGCGGTAGCCGTGGCCAGCAGTACGCTGCATCGGGATAATGCCATCGGCGTGAGCCAACACACCAAGGAGTGGAACGAAATCATGGCCGGTATTTGCGGCGCGGTGGACGCCGTGGCGTTTCAGGATGGGCACTGCGATTTTGAAGAACTTGGCGACTACCTGCAGGCCAATTCCGAATTGGCGCGGCACTACGGTATCGAGTGCTGGACCAATTGCGAAACCTTCGATCGCGATATGCCGATCAAGTTCTTTCCGATCAAATGGGAAAAGATGTTGCTGAAACTGCAAACGGCGGAGCAGGCGGGTATAACCAAAGCCATCACCTTTGAATTCTCGCATTTCATGAGCCCTAATTCCTGTTATCTCCAAGCCGGCAACCTCTATAATCGCTATCGCGAATATGCCGGACTCTGAAGAAAAACGGACCGAATTGGCCATGCCCCCGCTCCTGAGTTGAGAAGTCGTGTCAATCGGTCCGTCGTAATGTATTCTTCATGACTTATCTGCGCGCCATGATAGTCAAGTCTTTTAATACAATTAAGTTAGGCACATAACAATCAGTAGTCCTTAAAGATGTTTTTTTATTATGCGGATTTGCCGATCTGGCTATTGACATTTTTTTAAGAATAATGTATCATTATAAATGGAACAAGAAATACAACATGCAAGACAACACTAAATCAATGGTAAGCAATTAACTGAAGAATTCCAAGCCCCCAAACTAAAATTTCAATCGAGGAGAAATAATGATGTTGAAAATCAAAAGATTTACGCTTATTGAGCTTCTAGTGGTTATTGCTATTATCGCGATTCTTGCGGCCATGTTGTTGCCGGCACTGAATCAGGCCAGGGATAAAGCCAAGGACTTGTCCTGCCTGAGTAACGTTAAACAAATCGACCTGGGAATACAGACTTATACCCTGGACAGTGCCGATTATCTGGTTCCGATTAACAATATTAACTGGGATGACGGCAACTATGCGTTTTGGAGTAACATTATGGCCTACGGTAAATATCTGCCTCCGCCGCCGAAATGGGGTGACGAATCGGTCGGCAAAGCGCGCGGCGGAATCTGGCAATGTACTAAAGCAATTAATCTTGCCAACTATTCCGGTTCCGGCCTTTCCGTGAGTGACGGCGTGAGCGGAAACGCCATTTCCGCCAAGTTGAATCGAATAACTCGTCCCAGTGAAAAAGTAAGTTGCGGCGATGTGCCGGGGCCTGCGACTAATTTTGCGTCCTGGCTGCCGTACAACAGCACCGGCTGGTGGGCATGGTCAGTTATTCGCCATGCCAAAGGCGGCAATATGGGCTTTGTGGACGGCCATGCGGAAAATATCAAGAACACCATTTTGACGGATGGCATCGGCACTGCATCCGGCATGCATTCTACGCTGTTCAGCCAAGCATACTGATTATTAAACGGCGACATCATTGCTGACAACTATTCATTGCCGGGGTTGTTTTTTCGCTCCGCCAATGAATAGTTTATCTATGAGACGATAACCAGAAAAAAAGAATTGACCGACCATGAATATCATCAAAACAACTTTGCTTTCGTACCTGTTGCTCGCCGCTCTTAGCGGATTCGGGGCATCGGAACCCGTAAAAGTTCCGATCATTGCGTACATGGGGCACACGTCGGGCGCTCCCGGTAATACTGTGGGCGCGTTTCACAAAGCGGCGGTCTGCGGCATGGACGGCGTCAGTTGCGACGTCTGGTTTTCCGCCGATCAAGTAGTTGTCTGCGCCAACGATCCCGACATCTTCAACGCTACCTGCCAGAAGCAGCAGGCGGTGATTGCCGCCACTCCGTATTCCCGCCTGCGCCAAATTGATGTGTCCTGGGGCTATCCTTATTTCGACGGTGAAACGGTGCCGGCGCTGGTCGATATGCTGCGTGCCGCTCCGGCAGGCAAGCCCGTCTATATCTTCACCCGGATCAGCCATCCCGGACTGATTCAGGCTATTGCGGCAGCGATCAAAAAGTCCGGACTCGACGTCCGCCGGGTTCGTCTGGCCTCGGCCGACGCCAATACGCTGCAGGAAAGCAAACGGGCCATGCCGACGCTGCAAACCCTGTTCTGCAAGGAAAACTACAATACCCCGGCCGCGCCCGCCCTGATTGCCGAAGTGCGGCAGGTTAAGGCCGATGGGGTCATTCTGCTCTATACCATTTACAGCGGCTACGATAAAAACACGGCCGCCAACCGGACCAAGGAATTTGTTGCTCAGTTGAAGCAGGCCGGCGTTCAGGTGGCCGTATTGGTCGAAGACGCCGATGCTGCGCGGAAGTTTATCGCTGCGGGCGTCGATGCTCTTTTCTCCAACAGTCCGATCTATCTGCGCGAAACGCTTGACGAAAATCGGGAGGAATTGCAGGTCTTTACGTTTCCGCACCATCCGTTGAATCTGCTGCTGCCCGGCATGACCGACCAGCCGGAGATGGTCTTTTTGAACAGCAGCAAAGTACCGATGACGCTATCCGGTACGATCGTGATAAAAGATACCACGCGGGAACTATCGTCCACCCCGGTGAAATTTGACGTGAAGCCGGGCGCCCGCTTCCGCTTAACCCTGCCGGGTAAATTCGATCGTCAGGACGTCTGGTACATTCATTATCGGCTGCTTAGCGCGGCCACCGTCCGGGAGTTTTCCGGCGTCCGGCAATTGGGGCGGATGATTCCGGCCGGACCGGTGTCCGGCGCGCCTCAGGGCTTCCGCCTGGGCATCTGCAGCGACAACAATACCGCGAGTCGTCTGGCCGCTTCAATGATCGGGGTACAGGTGCGGCGCGGCAATCCGCCGTGGTGCGGGATTCAGCCGAACTCCCCGGACGAATGGCATTTCGAGGGCGTCGACGACATGGTCAACGAGTATCAGAAACTCGGCATCGAACTCCAATATGTGATTGGCGATCCGCCGAAATGGGCGATCGCCAAAAATTGGAAGCCGTTGGATCCCCGGATGACCGATGCCAAACCGCTTCCCGACCACCAGGCGTTCGAACGTTTTGTAGCGCGACTGGCGGAACGTTACCGGGGCCGCATTCATACCTATATCGTTTTTAACGAACCGGATACAGTTTTTTTCGCCAACTATTCCAATGCGGAATACTTTGAACTCTTGCGCATTGCTTACCGGACCATCAAGGCGATCGATCCCGACGCGGTGGTGATGAACGGCGGCATTGCTTCGATCGGCAGCGATACCCAGGGGCCCAAGCAAGGAATCGTGCGAAGTCTATTCACTACGGAACGCAGCAACTATGACGAATTTACCTACCATGGGCACGCGGTGTTCGACGAGTTTAAACAAGATGTCGAAAAGCTTTTGAAACTGCGAAAACTGAGCAGCAATCCGCCGCCGATCTACTTCGACGAATCGGCGCTGAGCGCCATGAATTATGGGGAAAACAAGCAGGCCGAACAGTTGTTCGAAAAAGTGCTCTATGCATGGTCGATCGGGGCCGCCGGCTACAATTGGTACAATCTGTTTAATGACGGGAACGATCCCAATAATATCGAGTGCAATTTCGGCCTGTTTACTTATAATTGCGAGCCCAAGCCGGCCGCGCTGGCTTACAATATGATTGCCTCTCACTATCGGAACGGAACGTTTCTCAAAAACCTGCCGTTGGGCAAGCATCTGGAAGGCTTGCTGTTTCGCGGGCGAAACAACGCCTATCTGCTAGCCGATTGGGGCAATGACAAACAGTGCGGCGAAAGCGTCGTCCTGATCTCCAACGTAACCGGAACGCCGACATTGCTGGACCTGTTCGGTAATGCGGAAGCGCTGAAAAAAGACGGCAACGAACTCTTTCTGAAAGTCAGCGCCAAACCGACCACGTTGCGCGTGACCGGCCAAGCGACGGAACCGACCTCCGGTGGGGAAGTATTTATGATGCCGGAACCGCTGGAAATTGCCGCCGGTGAAAAAGCGGTTTTCCGGTTTGGCGTCACCAATCCGCTGGACCGGCCGCTGGCATTCTCTTTCCGCTTTGCCATGCCGGCCGGACTGATCGCCTCTGAACTCGTGAAAAAAGTGATCGTCAATGCGAAGCAAACGATAGCAGTGACCCTTCCGGTTGCCGCGACCGATCAGTTTTCCTCCTATGCCGGCGCTCCTGCTCAACTCGGCTTGACTCTGCAGATCGGGCAAGCCGCGCCGCTGACGCTCAAGGTTCCGGTAATGAGCGTGACTGCGGTTGCGCTTGGCGCTTATCCGGCCGTACCGGCGTTCCGGTTGGATTCGCCCAATCAGGTCCGGCCGCTGACGCCGAACATCCCGAACTATGCCCACCTGTTTTGGAAAGGGCCCGAGGACCTCAGCGCCAAGGTTTATCTCGCTCGCAACACTGACGTCCTGCGGCTGAAAGCGGTCGTGACCGACGACAAACATTTCCAACCCTATTCCGGAGAATATTTGTCTCGCGGAGACAGTCTTGAGTTTGCCCTTCGTCTACCGGGCCAGGGCGGCGTGGATTTTGGCCGGGCGCGCTTCCGTTGGGAGTTCATGATTGCCCTTACCGCCGATGGCAAGTCGGCAGTCGTCATGCGCCAAACCCCGGCCGGGTTCGATGCGGTCAAAGTCAAGCAGGCAATGGCGGTGTCAGTCACTCGTAACGAGGCGGCCCATACCACTACCTATGAGGTAAAAATTCCGCTTACCGCAATCGGTCTTACCGACGCGATCGGCCGGCAGGGATTCCGCTTCAATTTGGGGGTCAACGACAATGACGGCGAAATGCCGGAAAGCATTATCATGGCGGCTCCTCCGGGTATCGGCGGCAACGAAGATACCCCGAGTTATCCGCTGGTGAAATTTCGCTGAGTTCAGACGGATATGAAACAGGAAATTCCGTTTTAAGCGTTGGAAATTCCAGTTTGGAGTGAACAATATATGACTTCCCGGCCGAGCCAACCCGGTCGGGAAGTTTTTTGTGGTCTCGAAATTTAACTAACCCGCTCAATTTTCACCTAGCGATCCGACTGGTGAACAGCGGCGCCCAAGGAGTTGTCCATGACTACGAAATCGAATTCGTTTTCTTGTCCATTTGCCGACTTGGCGGAACAGTACCGCCATACGCTCGGTTCGGATATCAT